>Ga0302320_10001352_pt1 | contig 58852 bp, 58 predicted proteins | sample Bog_T0_3_FD_202130 | JGI IMG/M metagenome (GOLD analysis project Ga0302320, IMG submission 202130) | Peat permafrost microbial communities from Stordalen Mire near Abisko, Sweden - Bog_T0_3 | ecosystem: Environmental > Terrestrial > Soil > Wetlands > Peat | place: Sweden: Abisko, Stordalen Mire... | reverse complement strand
GTGAAAGCGATGTGTTCGATCTGTTGCAGTCGGGTGCGGTGGGTCATCAATTCGGCGTTCAGCAGGCTCAGCGATTCGTCGCTATGCCTTGTCATCCGCGCAACGCAATTCTTCAGTTCAGCCACATTCGCCGTGAGTGAGCTTCGAAGCTTGGTGAGATCTTCCGTTTTGGCGATCACATGAGGACGCTCGGTCTGACCGAACATCTCACGCAGGCGCGTGGGGAGATCGGCCAACCCGGCAAGGTGGATGTCGAACCTCTCAAGATCGTTCTTCAGGACCGCCAGGGATTCCCCGGCGGTGACTGGCCGCTTACTTATCGCTCGCCTACCTGTGTCCCGGCCGAGGACCAGCGGGCCCCGATTTAGCCCGGGATTGTCCGCGCTGGTCATCTCGACGAGCGAGTCCTCCTCGACCACTCCAAGGGTGGTCTGTGGCACTGGCGAAAAAGGGGTGTTCATGGTAGAACCAATATCAAGCAATTCGCTTACCAAATGGAAGCTCAGTGCCGGATCTGCAAATGCAAGCAAACAAACGCGGTTCTTCCGCAATCTCTGGACGCGGAGGTGTCGCCCAATCGGCGGGTGATGAGTTTTCGTCACGGGTTCTGGGAGCTAAGGGTCAGGATCGCCAGACCGTCCATCAGCCGCACAGGGTGAATCCTGACGGGTCAGAACCCATTGAAGTCAAGCTCTTCGTCAAAAGATGCACGCGACATGGGAAGAAGCTCGGAATCACTTTGGATGACGTCTGCCAGGGGACCTGCTGCCTCCTTGAGCGCGCGCCAGTCCTCTGGTCCGGCGTTGGCGATGAGCTACGGGTCATCATGGTGCGGCGTGGGGGCCGGACGAGGCCGCCTCGGTCGCTTCCCTGTTTCGGCTCGGCCGCCCTACGTTCCGGGGCGGGCACAGCCATGGAGGAAGCCGAATAGATCCCGCTGTCTTTCGAGCTGATTCCAATCCTCGGACTGCCCGGCAGTCACGGTGACAGCATTCGGCTCAGCTCTGTCGTTACGGGAAAGCTCGCACGGCCCCACGCGAGACGGCCCGGTGACTTGAGGGAATCGAGCGTTGAGGAGTCCGCGCGCCGCTGCGGCGGGGCTTTCCGCGCGCAAGCGACAGGAACGTTGTCCGGATCGACCTTCCAGGCAAACGCCAGACGCGCCTCTTGCGACCCGAAACACCGTGGTCGCCCCATAGTCCGATTGAAGGGAGTCCAATTGCCAGCCGGCGGCGTCAACGATGCGAATGGCCCGCCTGGAATCAAGGAGAATGGCAACTTCAGAATGATCGGAATCGACGGCCGCGGCCGCCATAGCCGACTCGAATATCCGTTCCGCGTCTTCCAGGAAGAGGTCCACGACACACTTATCGAGCGGGATCGCAGAAATTCTGGAAAGATCTCACGGCAGGATGATGGTTGACTTTGGCAAGAAGCTGTTCAAAGTTCATTACGCCAAGCCGGCGGATTCGGAACCGTCGCGCTCGCAGGCACGCGTGCCCTATGCGAGTAATGCCGGGTCTGCATAAAGGGCAGCGAAACGCATGCTCAGGGGCCTACGGTTCCTTCGAGAAAGACAAGCGCAGAACATCCAGCAGATGCTCCGGGACGTAATTCCGGGGCTGGTCACCGAAGCTCAAGCCAACGAGATAGCCGTTCTGCGTTTGGCCGCAGTGGCGGACGGTTGCCGGATACTCTTCTTCCCGGCCACATAACGTTACCGGCGTCCCCTCGCCGATTGGAATGCCCGTGAGCACGCTTGCGCCGGACAGCGAATAGCCCTCCAGTACGACGATTTCTTCGCGGCGGACGCCTTGGCCGTCCACCCAGCGGATTCTGACCAGGTCGGAGCACAACAGACGCTTCTCCGACCGCTTGCTGGCGGCCGGCCGGCAGTGGTGGAGCCTCATAGTGGTGATGTTCTTCGGCATCTGCTACCTCTTATCGGCCAGAAGCGGGGCGTTGAGAAGATACGCCACGATTTGGAAATCCCGGATTCCCGTCCGATATGGAGTTTGAGCCATGTACGAGAACCCATACGCCTCTTCCCTGGAAACCAGGATCTTCTCCGCGACCCCGATAGAGCTGGTGAGAATGCTCTACAAGGCAGCTATCGAGGAAGTGCAAACTGCACGGCAACACCTTAAACGCGGTGAGACTGCTGAACGCGGTCGCTCAGTCGTCAAGACCATTGCTATCCTCGCGGAGCTCAATGGCTCCCTCGATCACAACAAGGGCGGCGAACTTAGCACCCAACTCGCAGCGATGTACGATTACCTGCAAAGAACGCTACTGGACGCCAACTTCCGGCAGACCGATGATGGGCTGGCGGCAGTGGAGACGCTGCTGAAAACGCTGGACGAGGCTTGGTCCACGCTGAACGCCCCGCGAATCAGTGGCTCCATGCGGCAGGATTGCTCGGTGGAGTCGCAACCGATTTCGTATGGTTTTGCGGGGATCCAATGCCCACACGGAGAAGGCGCGCCGAGAATCGCAAACCAGTGGAGCGCGTAGTCGCACGTTCGCCGAAACACTGAAGAGACGGGCCCGGCCGCTCAACCGCGCCCGGAAATCCGGCTCCCAAATGCCCCGCCGAAAACTCGCCGCTGACGACAATGTGCCGCCCTCGCACGCTTGGAATCGCCCCACCGACGCCTAATCCTCAACAAATCCTCTTTTCTGCAAGTCTTTTACTTTGGCATTGAACCTGCATTCTTTACTGGCTTGGGTAGTGGAACCATCCCGGCGGCGGCGCATTCTCGGTTGCGTGATCGTCTGCGCTGGTGGATTTCCCCTGCCTCGGAGGAAATGCAGACGTGCGCATGAAATCGTATTTCGCCGATTCTGTCCAGCTCGCCATGGAACAGGCCGGCAGAGAACTGGGATCGGACGCGACACTGGTCACAAGCCAATCAACCGGGCCCGACGCCCGGCATCTGGGCGAATACGAGGTGGTCTTCGCCACCGAACTGCCGGAAGCCGCGGCGAGCGTTGGACACGGCGGGAGCAGGCGCGCGTCGCCTGCCCCCGCCACGGCCCCGGTACCGCCTCCTGTTGCGGTGGATTCTATGCTGGCCGAGATTCGCGATTTGGGACGACTTTTCCTCTCCTGGCGGCAAGCCAGCATACGATCCGCCAGTAAGCCCGGCTGGATTGCCGGTAACCCTGAGATGGAGGAAGCGTATGTGGACCTGATCCAAGCCGAGATCGATCCGGACCTGGTGCAGCAGCTACTGGCCGCTGTGCAGAAGCGGATCTCAGCAGCCGAGCCGGCGTTTCCAGCGACGGCCGCGAGTTCGCAATATCGCCTCCATGAGGAACTGCCAGGCCAGCAGGACTCGAGAGGACCGGACTGTGTGCGCGTTGCTCTTAGCGCCGAGATTCAAAGTGTGTTTCGAGTGGATTCGGAGTTGGGCAGCCCCGGAAGGGGCCCCAGAATGGTCGCCCTTGTCGGACCTCCCGGAGCCGGCAAGACCGCAACAATCGCTAAACTCGCTGTAAAGTACGGCCTCTCCATGAAGAAGCCGACTCTGCTGATCTCCCTCGACACGCTCCGTGTGGCTGCTTCCGAGCAACTCCGGGCGTATGCATCCATTTTAGGTATCGACTTTCAGGTTGCGGATACCAACGAGGCCCTGGCCCAAACGCTGGAATTGAACAAGAAGAAAGAACTGATCCTCATCGATACCCCAGGCCTAACGGCCCGCGACCTCGACGGAGGCTATGGCGCGGCTGAGTTCCTTGCGAGCCGGAACGACATCCAAAAGCACCTGGTATTGCCAGCCTCAATGCGCTTTACCGATCTCGCGCGCATCTCTTCCGCCTACGATGTCTTCCGGCCCTCGCGACTCATCTTCACGCGCATGGATGAGACCGATACGTTCGGACCTCTGCTTTGTGAAGCCGTAGGGAGCGGCCGTCCCATATCATTTCTCACTAACGGCCAGCGAGTCCCGGAAGATCTCGAGTCCGCGGACAAGACGAGGTTGACCAACCTGTTGCTGCCATCCTTTGGCAAAACCACCCTTCGCGCGCTGGTGGCGGCCTAACGTGACCAATCCATACCTGCTCGCTCAATCCGAAACCGCCCAGGACAGGCGAGAGAGATTGATCCTGGATCAACTCCCGCAGGTCAATCTGATCGCGCGCCGGATCCACCAAAGATTGCCGGAAAGCGTCTGCCTGGACGATCTGGTTTCAACCGGGATTGTGGGCCTGATCTCCGCCGTTGACAACTTTGAGGAAGGCCAGGGCGTAAAGTTAAAAACTTACGCCGAGTACAAGATCAGGGGCGCAATCCTGGATAGCTTGCGCGGTTTAGACTGGGCCTCGCGCCACCGCCGCAAGAAGGCCAAAGATATCGAAATCGCCATCACCCAAGCCGAACATAAGCTCCAGCGCGCGGCCAATGAGGACGAAGTGGCCGCGGAAATGGGCATGACGCTGGAAGAGTATCATGCGCGTCTTCTTGAAGTGCAAGGGCTGAACCTGGAGAGCCTCGAATTCAAGGTTGTTGGGCCCGGCGGGGAGCAAACGCTTCTTTCAATGCTGCCCGACACCCCCGACGACCTGCCTTCGGGAATACTGGAGCGTTCGGAACTCGAACGTTTGCTGGCCGAGAACATAGCAGCTATGCCTGAAAAGGAGCGAACTGTGCTGGCTCTGTACTATCACGAGGAACTCACGCTCCGCGAGATTGGCGTGATTATGGGTTGGAATACATCCCGGGTTGCAGAGCTCAAAACGCATTCGATTCTCCGATTGCGCGCCCAAATGAAGAAGCAGTGGCCGACCACACGAGGCATATGATATGAACGCACGACTCATGCGGCACGCGCAGGCGTTAGTGGAGCAATGGCGCGGGGACTTTATCGGCGTCATTCAGGCTATGGGCGACTTTAGTCCTGAGATGGGGGCACACTTCGAACCGCCCTCCGGCAGCAATGACATGCTCTGGTGGAACCAGCCCTTCGATCTGGCCCCGAACGCAGGAATTTGGATCGGGGCGGCTGAAGAGACATGGTCCGCGCTCGGGCAGCGCGTTCTGGCTGCGGCGGGCGTGGAATCCTCGGGTCCGGCTGAATTGAAGGACACGTACTTGGAAGTGCTCCGCCAGTCGCTCGGAGTACTTGCCAGATCGCTCGGCAGCCAGCTAGAACGAGAAATTGCGGTCTCCGTCGGCGCCGAACAAGAGCCGGCCGCTAACCTGGCTTTCTGTTGCGAGATTTCGATCAACACGGGCAGTGAGGAACTACCCCGGCTAGCATTCCATATCAATCGGGAAATGCTAGAAGCCCTCGAGAACTGCACCCACCTGGATGCCGCCGATTCGAGCCAGGCGCAACCAGAGGTGAGCGATAGTGAGAAAGGAACCGAATTCTCCACCCGCGCCTGTGGGACTCTCGATCTCTTGCTTGATGTGGAAATGCCCATCAGCGTTTCTTTCGGACGCACGCAGGTCCGGGTCCAAAACGTTCTGAAACTGATTACAGGCTCCATCATCGAACTGGACCGCGCCATCTCGGAGCCGGTGGAAGTGATCGTCAACAACTGCATAATTGCCCGGGGCGAGGTAGTGGTTGTGGATGGCAACTATGGCGTGCGGATCAATGAAGTAATGAGTCGCAAAGAAAGACTCCAGGAGAGCCGCAAGTACCTCTTGCCTGCAAGCAGCAACCGCCGCTAACAACGCGAATGCAACGGCGGCCTTGGGCGCCTTTGCCCGTTCGCACCGCCAATGCCCTTCGGTCCCACGCTTCAGGACTTCTCTGTGCCTGAAAGGGTTCCCACGAGTCGGGTACTATCCCCCTGCTATCAACGACTGACGACGGTTGTACCGAATGTGGCGGCGATGAAGCAACGTCTCTTACTGGGCTTGACCCAAGCGGACTTCTGCATGCCGCGGGCAAGCTCATTCATCGGCTCGCGGAACGCAGGCGCGGGACGTCCTCCGCAGTGCCTTTTCAACGGCGCGTGGCGAGAATGCCAATGCCGCTCACTTGAGCGAACGCACCTCGCAAGTGTTCGAATCTTAATGGTTTATTCCAAAGAAACCGTCTACTCGAACGGGTTTCGACTTCGAACGATCGACTCCACACCCCCAAGATTCGCGGTTTCGAGCAGGCAAACACCTTCGATCGGAACTCCGTTTGGCGGGAAGGAGCTGCTTCTCATTTGGCCTTTTCCTGCGCCTTGGATGAATCTCCCGCAAGCGTCGTGAGGATCTGATTAACATAGTCCTGGGTTTCGGGGATGTCGGGAACCGCTGAAGGATTTCCTTCCACTCTACCCGGACCGGCGTTGTAAGCAGCTAGAGTCAGTTTCAGGTCGCCCTTGAAGCGATCGAACAATTGCTTAAGAAACTCGGCACCGGCCCTGACGTTTTCCGTTGGATTGAACGGATCGCTCAGCTTGAAATGCTCGGCCGTATCCGGCATAAGCTGCATCAGTCCCATGGCGCCTTTCGGCGAGACGGCGCAAGGGCGGAATCCGGACTCTTGCCGGATCACAGCGCGAATGAGGGCGGGATCCAGTTTGTGAAGAGTAGCCGCGGCCGCAATCATAGGCTCTGACTCCGTGTCCGGAAGTGGTGGACAATCGGCAACCGGCGGCAGCGCGACCATTGGCGCACTCGTCCACGCCACCGTAAAGAAGGTGTCGGTCGATGTGGAGCCGGACTGTTTTCGAATCGATTGCTTCTGAAGCTCGATGGATGCTTCCATCTGGCTTCTGGCGTTTGTCTGGTCCGAAGCCGGTTGGCCGGCCGGCGCCGCCTCGTTTGAGGCTTTCCTCTGCGCCGACGCAGGCTTGCTGGCCTCGGCTAACTTGCCAGGGGCCTTGGTCTGGCCGGAAGCGGGTTTGCCGCTCGGCGCCCCGGGCGGGGCCTGCGCCAAAATAATTCCGCCACAAATTGCCGCTATGGCCGATAAGCGGGATAGGCCGAGGAACACCCTGGCCGAGGTGGTCATTATGGAAGTCAACAACGTTAACAGTACGGCTGTTCTCCGGGCCAGCCCGGTAGCGGAAACGAAGCTACATGCTGAACCGGAACTGACCCAGGCCGTAAAGGCTGTCAATGCCGCCAAACTCTTCGGGCAGGACGCCGAACTCAGCTTTGTCATGGATCGCGAAGCGAAGCGATTGGTAGTTCGCCTGGTAAACAAAGATACTCGCAAAGTTATTCGGCAAGTACCGGCGGAGGAGGTTTTGCGCGCGGCCGAAGAGCTGCAGCAGCAAGCTGAAGACACCTTCACTTTCGCCCCGCCGACGCAGAATCACGCCGCATAGCGGCTTCTATCGTCTTGGACAGGCCGAGGCCACCGCTGGTGGCCAACATTCGGGCAAATTCTTGCTCGCCGACTTCTATTCCGGTCTGCCCCGGTTCGTCATCTTCGCCGGTGCCGAGCCATCCTGACTCGCCCGCCTCGCGCGACGTCTTCAGCAATTGGCCAATGAGCAGCGCCTCAAACTGTTGGGCAGTGGTCCGGATCTTGGCCTCATCGGGAGATGTGGCCGCCGGTACCGGCATCATACTGCTGACACTGTTGATGTTGTCGATCATTCCATCTTCCTGACGGACTAAATCACTTCCACTTCGCAGTCCAGCGCGCCGGCGGCTCTCAGGCTTTCCAGAATCGCGATAATGTCGCGTGGTGTGGAACCGATTGCGTTCAGCGCCCGCACCAGATCCTCGACCGTGGCGCCTTCCCTGAGAATTACGTTCTTCGCGCGCTCTTCCGTCGCCGCCACTTTGTCCAGGGGAACAACTTGGGTCGTCCCCGTCGACAGCGGCGCGGGCTGCGATACCTGTAGCACGGTCTGTACCTCTACGTTCAGGTTGCCGTGCATGATTGCGACCGGCGCAACGCGTACATTCTTTCCCATCACGATAGTCCCGGTACGTTCGTTGATCACCACGCGGGATGGACGGTCGCTTTCCACGGTAAGGTTCTCCAAGTTGGCAACGAAGTCCGCCGTCCGATTCGCCCATGCCGCGGGTATCGAAATCGAGATCGTGCGACCGTTCTCGGCCCGCGCGACTGGTTTCTCTGGGCCGTACGTCTGATTCAGGACCGCCGCAATCCGCGAAGCCGTGGTGAAGTCCATGTCGCGGAGTTGCAACTTAATGCGGGAAGAAAGGTCCGGCGAGGGTGACGCCCGCTCGATAGTTGCACCCTCCGGAATGCGGCCCGCAGTGGGGTGATTCAGGGTCTGGTTCGCGCCGGCGCGGCCGGCAACAAAGCCGCCGGTCACGATCGAGCCTTGCGCGACAGCATAGACCTGTCCATCGGCGCCCTTAAGACTCGTCAGGACCAGGAGCCCGCCCTGCAGATTGTTTGAGTCGCCGAGCGAGGAGGCCGTCACGTCGATCTTGAGGCCCGGTTGCGCGAATGCAGGCAGAGCGCCAGTAACCATGACGGCAGCGGTGTTCTTCACCGTGATTAGAGTCGGATCTACCGTGACCCCCATACGTTGAAGCATATTCGTGAGGCTCTGGGCCGAGAACATCGTTTGCCGCCGGTCACCCGTGCCGTTCAGCCCGACTACAAGGCCGTAGCCGACTAACTGGTTGTCGCGCACGCCTTCGATCGAAACCAGTTCTTTCAGACGCGAAACTGCCTCGAGCGGCGCGGCCACCAAGGAGCAGGCAAGAAAAATAAGTGCAATTCGCATGGCTTAAAAGGGGAGCAGCCCGAGCAGCAGCCGGTACAGAAAGAAGGGTCGCCGGATGGCGTCTCCGACCACGCCCTTTCCGTCCAGTTGGATCTCCATCTGCGCGAGGCGGTTTGAAGGGACTGAGTTGTCGGAGGCGAGATCTGCAGGTCGCACCACACCACGCACGGTCACTGTCTGGTGCTCCGAATTGACCTGAACGAGTTTTGAGCCCTCCAGCATGAGGTAGCCATTGGGCAGCACCCGGGTGACCCGAGCACTCATCGTGGTGGTGATCGTGGTCTGACGGCTGGTAGTGCCGGAGCCGTCAAGCTGTTGATTGCCCGCCATGTTAGCGAGGTTGGCGAGCGGTCCGGTAGCCTTCGTGATACCGCCCAGAGCCGTCACGGCGCTTGTCGCGCTGCTCTTGCGCTGTGTCTTGGTAGCGCCGGTGGAGACGGCGGAAGCCGACTCGGACACCACGATGGTGACCAGGTCGTTCACTCGACTGGCTTTCAAATCGCGTCCCAGGTCGGCGAATTGCGCGTTGGGGGTCCAGAGCGATCCGGCTGTTGGCGTTTGTCCTTCCGCTTGTTGGGCGGCTTCCGCGGCGTACGAGTCCAGCGGCGACGGTGACGCCGATTTCTTCTTCTTCGTAGTAACGGCGCCGCACATCAACGCTGTGCAGGCGATAGCAATCAGAACGGCGGCGGTTCGATTCAGTTTCATGGGGACACCTCGGATGAAGACTGGCACTTCACCAACACATGGCCTTTTCCTGTTACTTGGGCGCGGAACAGTGTTCCGCTTGAGGCATTGCGCACAGCTACCGTGTCGCCTTGATGACCGCCCGATTCCGCCTTAGCCTCAAGTTTGACCAAGGCCCCCCCGCTTTGAACTTCCACGACCACGGTCTGCCCTCTCTCCACATCGTTTGGCACCTCCAACATGGTGGCCGTCAATACCGAGCCTGCGCGAATCGCGCGGCGCGCCGCCAGCCCGACGGCTGCTTCGATCGTCGTTAGAGGCGCGGGACGCCTCGGAAACTCTTCGGCTTCCTCAATCCTTACGTCGCTCGCCTCCACGATGTGTCCCGGCATAAGGTCCACCAGTGTGACCAATCTCGATTGGAGCATCGTCAGACGAATCTGCGCCCAAAGCGGGAACCGGCCGCCGTCGTAAGCCACATAGCCGTTCCAGAGCGCGGAATCCCCGGAGCCAGACTGGAGCAGCGAATCGCGCGGAAACACAAGTTCTCCTTGTGGCGCGGGATACTTGCTGATCGTCACAATCTCGATGTTGGCTTCAGGAGCGCCCAAGGACTTTCGCATGGCCACCTTGGCCATTTCCGGATCCAGAGGCGCGGTGAACCGCTCAAAACACAGCGGGGTCACATCGGTGACATCCAGCTTGTTCGCCCGTGCGATCCGGATCAGTTCGGCGGGTTCGAACAGACGCCGTGCGCCGGGACGGGGAGCGTTCGCGACTATCAGGTCCGGCGGCGCCGCCGCAAACAGCGCGGACGCCGCGGCCAAGTCGCTTCCCAAAATGCGATCGTGTGCCACGGGAAAACATTCCGGGGCAACCGCCGCCAGCATCAGAAAGAGGATCATGATGGGATGTTATTGACTTGCTGGTACATCTCATCCGCAGCCTTCACGACCTTGGAATTCGCTTCGTACCCGCGCTGTGCGGCGATCAGGTTTATGAACTCCTGAACCACGCTGACGTTGGACTGCTCTTGGTAGCCTTGCAACAAAGTGCCAAGACCTTCCTGCCCCCCTGGATTGGCGACCGTCGGCTGCCCGGAAGCATCGGTGGCCGTAAAGAGGTTCCCGCCTATGGCGTATAGCCCTCCGGGATTCTGAAAATTCGCTAGCTGGATCTGCCCGGCGAGCTGCGTGGCGGTTTGACCGGCCTGGCTATAGCTGACCGTGCCATCGTTGGCGATCGTGATGTTCTGAGCCTGTGCGGGTATAGTGATCTGCGGCTCAATCGGGTTGCCATCCGACGTCACGATGCTGCCGTCTTTATTCAGTTGGAAGCTCCCATCACGCGTATAGTTGATTTCTCCCGAGGGCATGCGCACCTGGAAGAATCCGTTGCCTTGGATGGACAGATCCAAAGGGTTGCCGGTTTGCGCGAAACTGCCCTGGGTAAACACGATCTCGTTCGCCACGGGGCGCGTTCCGAGACCTACCTGGAGTCCTGTTGGCACCGTCGTCTGCTGTCCGGCGGCCGCACCAGCCTGGGTGATGTTCTGGTACATCAGATCCTGAAACTGGGTCTGGCGCATCTTATACCCCGTGGTGTTGGCATTAGCCAGGTTGTTTGCGATGTTGTCCACGGTCATCTGCTGGGCGGTCATGCCGCTCGCAGCGGTGTAGAGTGCTCTGATCATGAGATAGTACGTATCCTTCTGTTAGGTCCCGCTGTTAGGTCCCGCTGTCAGGTCGCGATTCTGGCCACTTCGCTAATTGCCTTGCTGTTCATTGTCTGGCCTATATGTGAGGCCTTCTGGAGCATGTCGAACTGGCGCATTACGCTTACCAGCCGCATCACCGATTCCGAGCTACCGACGTTGGAACTCTCCAGCCGTCCTTGCTGTACCGCGGCAGACGTCGCGATAGGCGTAGTCTTCGGGTCCGTGGTACGGAATAGCGTATTGCCCTGCTTTACAAGGTCCGACTGATTCGCGAAGTCCAGGACTGCCACCTTGCCTCCGGTCTGACCGGACTGGCTGATCGTGCCATCCGCCGCCACCTCCACGGGAAGCGAAGGATCAAGCGTGATGGGGCTGCCGGACGCGCTACGCACCGCATAGCCATCCCCGTTGACCAGCTTTCCTGCCGCCGTCAGCTGAAAGCTGCCGTTCCGCGTGTAGGCGACGCCGGAAGGCGAGTCCACGGCGAAAAACCCCTTACCCTGAATCCCGAGGTCCAAGGGATTGGACGTCGTCTTCATAGTGCCTTGCGAGTAATCGGTAAAGGCCCGCTCGATGACCGGTAACGTTGCGGGATCTTCGCTTCCCTGGCCCGCTGCTTCCGCTGAGGTGTACAAACTGTAGAACTCGCGATCCGTTTTGTAGCCTCCGGTCTCGGAGTTCGCGATATTGTTCGCCAGCATATCCAGCGATTCCATGCGGGCTCGCATTCCGCTCGCGGCAGTGGTGGTGAGTGGATCCATTGAAATGAGGAATGGAGCACGTATCTAGCCAAAGGAAGAAATCGATAAATCCCCTGGAACGGCCGATAAGAGCGTTGAGGCGTGATATTTCACCGTCGTAACTTCGACGGCAAGCGGTCGCCCGTCGATTTTCCGACAGCTTCCTCGGCCGTATCTCCTTGCTCTTCCTGAAAACCGAACTTGGCCTCACGCATGCAATCTCCACTGCGTGATTGCAACTCCTTCCATTGCAGTGCGCTCGTCAGCCTCGCCGGTTTCCGCGCGAGCTGATTCGCCCGCCGGAAAGGGAGTTTACACGGCAGTTGGCAATTTCGACCAGGCACCAAATAGTTTTCGGGAACTCTTACAACAGAGTTATGGTGAGCCGGCAGCCGAAGAATCAACTTCATCGCCGGGATCTCCAAAGCCTGAATTCACCGCTTCTTGCTTGACGGCAAATCCTTCGATTGCGGGGAGTGCGTCGGGTTCGTCCGTTTCCGCCCGAGTTGCCGCATCCGCTGAAATGGAAGCTAACAATGCGGCTGGCGCGTTCAGCCGGCGCTCGACCTCTCTTATCGACTTGTTGCGCCAAAGTTCTGCCGAGCCGCTGAATGAGGAGTCCGCTCCGCCCTCGGGATCTCCAAATAAGGAGAGTAAACAAGAGAAGGATGCCTTCGATTCGCCCAGTTTGGACGCCCAGACACCCGCGGCGCCCGCCGGCAACCCGCAAATCGGGCTTCCCGTCTCGCCGGAGATAGCCCTGGCGAGTCAGGCACGACCGGAACGCTCGATCGCCAACCAACAGGGCGCCATGCTCCTCAAGGGCCTCCCGCTACCGGCAGCGGCAATCCAAGAGGACTTCAGCATCGAATGGAACAACGGCCGCAATCCTGCTGCATCCCCGGCCGATCTCGCATTCGCACTCCGGCTGAAACCGCTCGCCTCGACCGATGGCACGTCGTCCCCAGTAGCCTCATCCCTCCTCGCTTCGCCAGGGCCTGGCACGAAATCCGGCGAAATATCGGGCAGTTCACAGGGTGGCCTAGCCGCCACGCAGCCTGGAAACGAAGCTGGCGCCGATCCACAGAGCGGCAGTGATGATTCGAGCCGGGGCAATCACGCAGGCGCCCACAGGGCCGCTGCGCCAGATCAGGATGCGAAGACCGCGGACCCGGAGAAAGCGCAAACACCCGCGCCCATGGAGGGTGCAACCGTGCGCACCCAGAGCGAGGAATCGCAGGCTGCGCCGCTTGTTCACTACGCCACGAGCCCTGCCATGCCGGAAGGCCCGGCATCATCCAAGGCAGCAGCGCAACCCGCGCCGGCACCTGCCGCGACCTCCCTTGACCTGGAAGATCAGCTCTCTGCCGCGCGACCGATGAGGGAGCTTTCGCTGCAAATCACTTCTGCCGGCGATCAGAAAGTGGATGTGCGTCTGGTAGAGCGTGCGGGCGAAGTGCTTGTCAGCGTCAGGACGCCGGATGCGGATCTGGCCCACGAAATGCGTCAGGAATTGGGCAGCCTCACCGGCAAACTCGCCCAGAGCGGATTCGGCACGGAACAATTCACACCGCTCAGCGCCGGTTCTTCCAATCTCCAGGACCAGCGGAGCACCCCCGAAAACCAGGATTCCTCGCGCGGTCACGGCCAAGACCCGCAGCACGGCGGTTCCGGCCAACAGCAACAACCGCAGGACGAGCGCGGTAAGCGTCCGGCCTGGCTTGATGAAATGGAAAACTCTCTGGCGCAACGCCAGACCAACAGGAGCACAGCATGGTTACCGAACCGATAACGACCCCCACCCCATTTGCGACCTTCGCCGCTTCCACGACGCCGGGCGCGACGACCAGTTCGACTTCGTCGACCAACAGTTCCGATCCCACCGAGGGGATGTTTCTGCAACTCCTGGTGGCGCAGTTGAAGAACCAGGACCCGACCACTCCCTCAGATCCCACCCAATTCGTGGCACAACTGGCCCAGTTCAGCCAATTGGAACAGACCATCGCCATCCGTCAGGATACCGATGCGTTGAACGCGTCGGCCACCGCGGCCGCGACAGCCGCCACGGCAGCAGCGGGAAAAACCCCTTAATCCGGGAACCGCAGGCACCCCTTCCAGCACCCGGTCATAGACACAAAGGAGACTCATGTTCACTTCGTTTTCAACGGCATTATCCGCACTCAACGCCGATTCCACTGCCATCGATGTTGTTGGCAATAACCTCGCAAACCTCAACACCACCGGCTATAAGGAGAGCGTCGTATCTTTTCATGATCTGGTCTCGCAGTCTCTCGGGGCTGGGCTGGGAGAAACGCAGGTTGGCTTCGGCGTTGCATCGCCGCTGACCACGCGGCAGTTCTCGCAAGGCGCCCTGCAGGCCAGCACCGGGCAGCTCGATGCGGCCATTCAGGGCGACGGCTTCTTCATGGTGACGGACCCCTCGACAAACGCGACGTTGTACACCAGGGCGGGAGATTTCCAGGTTGATGCGAGCGGGAACCTGCTCACAAGCACGGGGCAAAACGTGCAGGGCTGGACGATGACTAACGGAGTCCTGAATACCAATGGCGCCGTTTCCGACATCCAGATTCCGGTGGGCCAACTCCGTCAATCCGTAGCGACCACCAATATGTCGCTGAGCGCGAACTTGAATGCGGCGGCAGTGTCCGGGGTGACTACCGGGGATAACGCGGATAATTTTTCCACACCCATCCAGGTGGTCGATTCTCTCGGGAATCCGGTGGTAATGACTGCGACTTTCACAAAGGACCCGGCAGTACCGCTGCAGTGGTCTTATCAGATTACCGTCCCGGGCGGCACCACCAAGGCCGGCGTGGCTGGCACTCCCACGCCACTGCTCACTACTCCCGGAATCCTTACCTTCGATAGTTCGGGCAACCTGGTGAGTCCTGCCGCGGCTGCCGGCTCTGTTCCGGTTGCTGTCACCGGGCTCGCGGACAGCGCCGCGGACTTGAACATCAACTTCAATCTTTATGGCGCCAATGGCGCTGCCACTATTACCCAGTTCTCGGAGGCATCCGCCACTTCCGCCCAATCGCAGGACGGTGTGCCGGCTGCGCAGATCATCAGCGTCGGACTGGGAGATGGCGGCCAAGTGATGGCGCAGTACTCCAACGGTACCCAGCAGGTGGTTGCTCAAGTGGCAGTGGCCTCCATCCGAAACCCCGGATCGCTGATCGCGGTCGGAGAGAATAACTACCAAGCCAGCCAGCAGACCGCGCAGGCGGCGGTCGGTGTGGCCAATACGGGAGGCCGCGGTGATATCAAGGGTGGGGAACTCGAAGCCTCTACCGTCGATATCGCGGCAGAATTCACGAACCTGATCGTGCTGGAACGCGCTTACCAAGCCAACGGCAAAGTGATTACGACGGGCGACCAACTCAGCCAGGACACCATAAGCCTGATCACGTAAGGGAGACCCTGAATGACGGCGACTGAAGAACTTGCGCTTTACCTGGACGTTCCTCTGGACGTCGATGTGGAACTCGACCGGTGTATCCTCACCGTGCGCCAGATTCTTGCGCTGGACCTCGGCAGCGTCATTCGAATGAACCGCTCTGCCGGGGAGAACCTGGACGTCCGGGTGGGCGGGTCGCTGTTGGGCTTCGGAGAGATCGTTGTCAACGAAGCGACCACGGGGATCCGCCTCACTGATTTCTTTCAGAACGAATAAACATGGAAAGTTTACAACAGATACTCGGCGTACTGACCGTGCTGGGGCTTCTCGGGGGCTCGCTATGGTGGCTGCGCCGCAGGGGACTCGCCCGCTTCACCGGAATCGCCAAGCGCCGTAGCGGTGGCATTCTGCAAAGCGTAGAATGCCTGCCGCTCTCTGCCGGCAATGTGCTCCACCTGGTGAGGATCGCGGACCGCGCGATTCTCATCACCGCCTCGCCCGCCGGCTGCCATCTGGTTGAGAGCCGGCCTTGGGCGCAGATCGAAAGCAATCTCTCAGAGGCAAAAAGTTGACGCAAGCATTGAGGAGAACCTGTGCCGCCCACGAACTAGCCCGTTGGACGCTGCTGCTCGTCCTGCTACTACTTCTTCTGCCTGCCCTTCACGCCGCGCCGGCCCCCGGTCCGCTGCTGGGCGCAAACATTACCAACAATGGCCAGGCGATCAGCGCCCCCATGCAGATCATCATCCTGATGACGGTGCTAACACTGCTGCCCGCAGTGTTGATGGCGATTACGCCGTTTCTGCGGATTTCGATCGTACTGCACTTCCTGCGCCAGGCGCTTGGGACCCAATCTACGCCCTCGAATCAGGTCCTGGTGGGGTTAGCGCTATTCCTGAGCATTCTCGTCATGCAACCCGTCGCGGTGGACATGTATCACCAAGGCTGGCAGCCCATGGAACAAGGCAAACTCACCACGGCGCAGGCTTTTGTCGAAGGCGCCAAGCCGCTGCGTACGTTCATGCTGCGTTTTGCCCGTGAAAAGGACATTAAGTTGTTCGTGGAGGTGACACACTCCGCACCGCCGCGTACTCCCGCAGACCTCGACATGAAGGTTCTCATGCCCGCGTACATCCTTTCCGAACTGAAGGCGGGCTTTCAGATTGGGGCCGTTCTGTACCTGCCCTTCCTGGTCATTGATCTGGTCATCGCGTCGGTGACTGTCTCCATCGGCATGATGCAACTGCCGCCTGTCATGATTTCGGCGCCTTTTAAGATCCTGCTGTTCGTGCTGGTGGACGGCTGGAACCTGGTGGTCGGGTCGCTCATGAAAGGTTTCTACTCCTAATGAACCCCGATAACGTTGTGCAAATCGTGCGTGACGCGCTGATGATGGCGTTCTGGCTCGCCGCGCCGATTCTGATAGTAGGTTTCATCGCAGGTATTATCATGAGCCTTCTCCAGATCGTCACCTCGATCCAGGACTCGGCATTCAGTACGGTCCCACGTTTGGCGGCGGTGCTGACGGCCCTCATCCTGGCTATGCCATGGATACTGCAAAAGGCGAGTACATATACAATTTCCATCCTGGGGAATCTGAGCCGGTATGCTCAGTGAAGCCAGCCTCCCCCTGACGACGATTTACGCCTTTCTGCTGGTCTTGGCCCGCATTTCGGGCGCCATCGTTTACGTCCCGATACCCGGGTTTTCGGCCGGTCCGGAGCCGGTCCGCATCATCCTTGCCCTCAGCTTTACCATGGCCTTGTTTCCGCTCTGGCCCGTCGTCGCCGCCGTACCCGGATTTGGCCTGCTGGTCGGCTGGCTGGTTGCAGAAGCCGCACTGGGAATTACCGTCGGGCTGGTGGTGGGCTTCATCTCCGAAGCCTTCGGGGTCTTCGGCCAGATGGTCGGACTGCAGGCCGGGTACTCTTTTGCTTCAACCATCGACCCTACGACACAGGCTGATTCCGGCATCATGGTCATTCTGGCCCAAACCATCTCTGGGCTATTATTCTTCGCGTTGGGTCTGCACCGCGAGGTGTTGCGTCTTTTCGCCCGCAGCCTGGAGACCATTCCGCCAGGCTCCTTCGAGATCAAGCCATCGGCCGCCGATGCGATGATCCGGCTTGGCTCCACCATTTTTTCCACTGGCGCGCGGTTGGCCTTTCCAGTGGTGGCATTGATGGTGATGGTGGATCTCGCGCTGGCTCTGCTCGGGCGCATTAACGCGCAATTGCAACTCGGGTCCCTCACCTTCCCGGCGAAAATGCTGGCTGGACTGGCAATCATCTCCGCGATGGCTGCCATCTTTCCGACGGTTTGCCGTGCTTATGCCGAGCGACTGTTCGGAGCACTGCCAGCGCTAATTGGCCATTAACCATGGGTGACCAACAAAAGACTGAAAAACCGACTAAGAAACGCGAGGAAAAGGCGCGTGAGGAAGGCCAGTTTCCTTCAGCCAAGCAATTCGTGGGAGGCGTCCAGTTCTGCGCGTTCGTGTACATGCTGCAATCCTATGGCTGGGATTGGGTGAATGGAGCCGTCCTCGGCATGCGTGGCCTGATCAAGTACGCCTTCACGCGCGAGGTCAACGCCACGGGGTTGTTCCGGATCAGTATGGACATCGGATACCGCTGCTTCACGCCTCTGCTAACCGGCGGCGCCGTGCTGGTACTTGTGACTCTGGCTCTCCAACTGGCCATTACAAAGTTGGGGTTCTCAGTCAAGAAACTCCTGCCCGACCCGAAGCGGCTTAACCCGGCTTCGAAACTTAGCCAATTGCCGGGCCAGAACCTATCATCAATGCTTCAAGCCTTGATCCTGCTGCCCGTTTTTGGAAGTGCGATCTACGCAGTCGCGTCTGAACACTTGGATACGTTCATGCTGCTGCCCCGAATCTCCGTGGCCGCGGGTATGCATATGGTGTCGAGCGCACTTCAAGCACTGATGTGGAAAGCGGCCGCGTTGTTCTTTGTTTTCGGTTGCGTGGAACTATTCCGCGAAACACGCCGCCACTCCAACCGGCTCAAGATGAGCAAGCAGGAAGTGAAGGACGAGGCCAAGGAGAGTGAAGGCAACCCGCAGATGAAGGCGAAGATCCGGGCCCTGCGGCGCAACCAAGCCCGCCGACGCATGATGCGGGAGGTGGCCACGGCCACCGCCGTGGTGGTAAACCCCACCCATTTCGCGGTCGCTCTGAAATACGACCCGGAAGGCATGGCGGCGCCAATCGTGGTGGCACGAGGAAAGAACTTCCTTGCGCTGCGCATTCGCAAGGTGGCTTTGGACAACCAAGTGCCGCTGATCGAAAATCCACCGCTGGCGCAGGCCCTTTACAAATCCGTTCGCGTGGGTCAGGAGATTCCGCCGCAGCTCTACAAAGCCGTAGCCGAGATCCTCGCTTACATCTTCAAGCTGATGCACAAGAAATAGGACTGAATGGCAAGTAACGCACTCCCCGCACCCAAGATCCGGAAACTTCCGAAGATCTCCGCTGCTGCCGCCGCGGAGATGGCCGTACCGCTGGCCGTACTCGCGATCGTAGTCGCCCTCATCACGCCGATGCCGTCGTTCCTGCTGGATCTGCTGCTGGTGATCGACATCATGCTGTCCGTCATCGTTCTGATGGTTTCGTTGTACCTGACTAAAGCTGTGGAATTCAGCGTGTTTCCCACAACACTGTTGATTCTGACTCTATTCCGGCTCGCCCTGAACGTGTCCTCTTCACGGCTCATTCTGCTGAACGGAAATTCAGGGACTTCCGCGGCAGGCAACGTTATCGAATCGTTCGGAAACTTCGTCGTCGGTGGAAACTACATCATCGGCGCCGTTATCTTTCTAATCCTCATCGCGATTCAGTATGTGGTCATCAACCACGGAGCAGTGCGCATCTCCGAAGTGACCGCGCGTTTTACCCTCGATGCCTTGCCCGGCAAACAGATGTCCATCGATTCGGACCTGAACTCCGGTCTCATTGATGAATCGGAAGCGCGCGCACGGCGAAAAGGTCTGGCCGCGGAGGCGGAGTTTTATGGCGCGATGGATGGCGCTTCCCGGTTTACCCAGCGGGACGCCATGGCGAGTATTCTCATCACCGCCATCAACTTGATTGCCGGCTTCCTGATCGGCGTTCTCCAGCATGGTATGGACCTGAAGCGCGCGATTCAGACCTATAGCGTACTGACCATTGGCGATGGCCTCGTCACCGTCATCCCGGCCCTGATGATCTCGATATCAGGAGCCATGATCGTGACCCGTTCCAGCTCTGACAGCCGGCTCGGCGATGAATTCAAGAGACAGGTGTTCGGCAAGTGGCAGCCGCTCATGTTCACCGCTGGTGCACTCATCTGCCTCGCGGCGTTTCCCGGGTTGCCCAAGGTGCCGTTCCTGATCATGGGCGTAGGACTGGGCGCCGCCTCGTGGCGAATGCGCCGAAATATCGTCAATACGGAAACCCAGGTCTCCTCAGCACCGGTGGAAGCTCGGAAGGAGAGCGTGGAAGACATGCTCAAGGTGGAGCCTCTATCGATTGAAGTGGGGTTTGGCCTGGTAAGACTGGTCGATGGTGGTGTAGATTCGCCCTTGTTGCGCCGGGTGGCCGCAATTCGCCGCCAATTGGCCGCTGATTTGGGCTACATTCTGCCGGTTGTTCGCCTCAAGGACAATCTCTCCTTGAAGGCGCACGAATACGCAATTTGCATGAAAGGAGTGGAAATCACACGCTTCGAAGTGCCACCTGGGTGCGAACTTGCCATCGCCATTGGCAAACCTAGCGCCATTATTGAAGGCTTGGCCACGCGCGAGCCCGCGTTCGGTATCCCGGCACTCTGGATCGCTGACGACCAGTGCGAGAAGGCGCGCAAATCCGGTTATACGGTTGTTGACCCCGTAACCGTAATCGGCACCCACATTTCAGAATTCGTGCGGCGCTATGCCCACGAACTCTTCTCCCGCCTGGACGCCAAGAAGGTGCTGGACCGCGTCGCGCTGGATAACCCCAAGCTGGTCGAAGATCTCGTACCCAAGCTGCTGTCCCTTCCCGTCTTGCAGCGCGTTCTTCAGAATCTGCTACGCGAGCGCGTTTCCATCCGGGACGCGACTTCCATTCTGGAAGCGCTTGGGGAAGCTGCGGCGTCAACCCACAATCCTATCCTTCTCACGGAGTTCGTGCGCCAGTCGATTCGGCGCGGCGTGATAAAGCCCTACGTCAACCGGTCCGGCGAACTGCCTGCCTACTTCTTGGACGCCGCGTCAGAGCGGGCCATCGAATCCGCTGTGGAACATGGGGAGCAAACCAGTCACTTAAATGCATCGCCGGAGTCGATCCGTGGACTGTTGAGCGGGGTCGAACGCTCCATCCCAAGGCCCGAGGCCCCAACGGTGATGATCACTGGCTCCGGCTCGCGCTATTTTGTGCGCCAGCTCATCGAGAACAGCATGCCAAATCTCTTTGTGCTCTCCCACAATGAAATCCCACCGGAATTAAAAGTTCTATCTCTCGGAATTGTGCAATAGGAAAACAACAATATGAATTCAAACTTGATTATCGGCGTCCTCGCCATTTACGGCGTTTTTGCAGCTGCCGGCTCCACTGCTCTTTATCTGGCAGTGTCAGCCAGGATTCGGATGCGACGGCAGCAGAAGCGCCATCTCGACGAAAGTCAGTCGCTACGCGAGGCTATTGCCTCGCTGAATGAGCTCGTTGCCAAGCTGGAAGTAAAGGTGCAAAAAGTGGGCATGGACGTGAAGCGTGAGGTCCGCCCCCCGGCTGGCTACACCCCGTTCACGGGATTCGACGCCCTGAAGCGGACGGAAGCCCTACGCATGTACAGGCGTGGAAGTGACCGCCATACCGTTTCTACGGCGCTGGGTTTGACTTCGGCCGATGTTGCTCTGCTTGAAAAGGTCCACTTGTTGAGCGACAGAGCGGTCTAGGCGCATTCCCATCCCCTGGACTATTCCTCCCAGGATCTCTCCATGTGGGATAAATACTCACCCGACGCGTAGACGTCAAAAGTAAAGATATTATCGAGGACGACCGTCGCATTCTCCGACTTCAGCCTGGCGTCATAAAGCGCGTCGGCATACTTTTGAAAGCTTCGGAGAAATGCCTCGGAAACATCGCTGGTCGAGGGCGGATGCGGGAAGACCGCGTTCAGTCCGATCGCGCGCGAAAATAATAGTTGAAAATTCTTAATGCCCCAAGCATGCATTTTTTGAAGCACAGGCATGGGTGGAGCGAAGAGCAGAACTGCGATGAAGTTGCACTCCGACAGGCCCGCTAACTCCGGATCCCTAGAGGCCACCTCCATGCATTGTCCTAACCATCGCTCCAGATCTTTTCCGATCAGGCACAACATGCGGAATTCGTCGTAACGGGCCTGCAGATATCTCTCGGTAAGTGGCTCATCATGAGTCACTTGGTACCGCTCGTCAGCGTCCGAACGATGATCGAAAGGGTGGAGGATCAGCGGAGGGAGTTCACGGTAGTTTGGAGCTGAGTCCATATTCGCAGTCGTCTGGTCTAAAGGTCGTCTATTCGGCATTGTCACTTCTGATGTGCTTGTAGTCAAGCGCCGGCATGCTACAGTACTAAAGAATCAGGTAAGCGAAAGACCAAAACTCTACACCGCAGTCCTCTCTCCAGGAATTGACCAAAATATTGAAATTGTTCCGTAACTCATTGGAAAGATAGCCTATAGTTCCTCGCTACGCTCTACAGTTGGCGATTTTATATTCTCCAATTGACTACAGCATAGCTTTGGATTGCATCCCCCAGTACTTTAGTCCTTGTACTTTTGCCGTATTACTGCTATATTCAAAGAGGTCGGTCGTGCCTCGAATTTGCCCAACCCACTTCGATCCGGGCTACAACCACCGTCTAAGAATTAGCGATTTCTATGCGGTTATTGTGATAACGGGCATTGTTAGAGGACTCGGAATTTATACCGAATACTCTAAAAGCAACAGGCGCTTTGGCCCACATCCAGGAAGAATTGCCATTGGAAGGCAAGGGACGGCGATTTTGTTTGTGATGTTCTGAAGCATTACTGTCGGAAATTACTTAGAAGGCCAAACCTGGGGGGGAATTCCTCCATGAAGATTTCGCCACATTGATGCCCGTGGACGTCTTAACCGCAACCGGATTAAGCTCTCTGAAGGTTTTTTACGATCGCCTCCAAAACGTAGCACTGCACCACTTAGAGAGTAAAGTTTGCTCTGCGGGAGTTGGACGGTACTCGGATAGTACTTTAGTACTTGACATTAATTCGCATACTGGTATTGTTACTGTTGTCAGCCGGTTCCTGCCAATTCGATCACAGGCCTTGCCCCTGACCGCCTCAATGAGTCCGATACTAGTGGTTCGATGAGGATACTGCCCATGCCTAAAATTCGAAAAGCGCGAAACGCCTCGGCCAAAACCCAGTTAGTCGAGCCGTCGGAGACTCAAGGTGAGCCATCGGGCTTGCAGCAGACCCCGCCCCCCGTGGGTATTTGTGCTGCCCGGAAAGCGAAGCTGGGCGAGGAATTCCTCGATAGCCATGTTGCCACCCTTACACACCGAGATTGCCATTTTGAAGCTGCGCTGCCAATGAAGATAGTTTCGCTCGACTCCTTGCATCCGCGTCCGGAGTGGAGTGCACTGGATTCAGGGGCATCCGTTATGGGTTCCCTGATCGCGTTGAACGCGCACCTGATGTTTTATGAGCGACTGCGGCGAGCCAGCTGAGCGAGCTGTGATCTTCGCCGGTATTGCGGCGAAGTTTAACGCGACCTGCGAGAGTCGGCCTGGCTAGTTCAATTCAAGATCATGAATTCTACGCACATTCTGTACTTTGGCTCTGATCGTCAATTGGATCTCGTTCGGCACTCTGCCTCGGAAACGAGCCTGATGGTTGAACGGGCAGCCACCCCCGCGGATCTTATGGCGGACATCCAGTCGCAGTCGCACTCCATAGTCGTCGTTGAGCATTCCCTGCTTGAGTTCCAAGCCTGCGAGGTTCTGGATTTTGCCCGCAGCATTCCCATCCCCGTGATGGTGATTTTCCTGCTGGACGAGACAGCAACTTTAGCCGATGCAGTGCGATTGATGAAGATGGGCGCCTACCATGCGATGGATGGACGCGACATCGGTGACGAGTTGGCACAGGTATTGGAGCGAGCCAAAGAGGAAGTTCGCTGCCGCAAGTTGGTGAAGTGTTCCGACAACCAGAATTGGCGCGGCTTGTCGGTTGGGGATAGCGCTCCCATGCGAGACCTTGCGCGAATTATCGAACTCGTGGCTTCGCGTCGCTGTACGGTCCTCATCACGGGCGAGACGGGCACAGGCAAGGAAGTGACGGCCCGGGCGATCCACATGGCTGGCGACCGTTCCCGCTTTCCGATGGTCGCTTTGAATTGCAGTGCGATCCCAGAAAACCTCTTGGAAGCCGAGTTGTTCGGACACACCAAGGGAGCCTTCACCGGAGCGGTGAGTGCACGAATCGGGCGTTTCGAGGAAGCCAACAACAGTACTCTATTTCTGGATGAGATCGGCGACATGCCGCTGGATTTGCAGTCGAAGCTGTTGCGAGTGCTTCAGGAACGCGAATTACAGCGAGTTGGCAGTTCGGAGACCGTCAAGCTGAACGTACGCGTGATTGCAGCTTCGAACCTGGACCTGCTTGACCTCGTCAAGAAAGGCAGGTTTCGGGAGGATCTCTACTACCGCCTGAACGTTGTTCCCATTCAGATGCCGCCGCTGCGGCAACGTCGTGACGACATTCCGCTCCTCACAAGGCACTTCGTTAACAAGATTTGCCGGCTCGAGGGCATTCAGACTAAAGAGGTCTTAAACGAGACTATTGAGCACTTGAACTGGTACTCCTGGCCAGGCAATGTCAGGCAGCTCGAGAATCTGGTGGAAAAGGCCGTAGTGATGTCGGGGGATCGCCAGGTCCTCTACCCCAGCGACTTTCGTCTCCCCACGGAGGTCGCGAACCTGGCCGCCAACAAGTCCATGGTGCCCTTTTCCGTTCCCGAGGGCGGAATCAACTTTGACCAGCTCGTGACCAGTTTTGAGAAATCAATCCTGGACCAAGTCCTTCAGAAAACAAACGGCAATAAGACCCTCGCCGCGGATCTGCTGCGGCTCAAACGCACCACGCTAGTCTCTAAGCTACGGGTCATGGAAATGTCGGCTTAACGCGGCTGGCGACCACGAATACCGCTCGAAGTGACCGATATGCTTCCCAGAGAGGCATAGTCTCAGCTCATGTTTGCAATCATCGGTATCCTTGTCGTTTTTGGCGCGATCCTGGCGGGGTATATGATGGAGCACGGCCAACTTCTGGTGCTCTTTCAGCCCGCCGAGTTCATCATCATTTTTGGCGCTTCCCTCGGCACAATTCTTATCGCGAACCCCTTCTCCGTGGCTCTCAGATTGCTCAAGGACAGTCTGGCCGTCTTCAAGAGCGATGCTAGGAACAGAGCCTTCTATCTTGAAAACCTCAAGATGCTGAACGAGCTATTCGGGTTCGCTCACAAGAACGGGCTCCCAAAACTAGAGAGCGATGTCGACGAACCCGCGAAGAGCGCGATTTTCAAAAAGTACCCGGCCTTCCTGAAAAACGCCCACGCGGTCCATTTCATTTGCGACACCTTGCGCATGTTTATCACGGCCGGGGTGGATCCATTTGAGCTCGACACGATGATGGAACTGGACATGGAGGTCCACCACACGGAGGCGCAAGCTCCCGTAAACGCGCTCACCAGCACCGCCGATGCGCTGCCTGGTTTGGGCATCGTGGCTGCAGTCCTCGGCATTGTGATCACCATGGGCGCGCTGGGCGGCCCTCCCGAAGAGATTGGCCGAAAGGTGGCTGCCGCGCTTGTAGGGACGTTTCTCGGGATTCTGTTGTGCTACGGCTTTTTCGGTCCCATTGCATCGCGGATGAGCGGCATCAATGAGTCCGAAGCGCAGTACTACCACGTTATGCGCGTGGGAATACTAGCCTTCATTCGGGGATCGGCGCCGATCCTGGCGGTCGAGTTCGCGCGCCGTGCGATTCCTTCCAGCGTGCGTCCCTCCTTCAACGACCTGGAGGCGGCATGCCGCCGTGGAGGCAGCGCTGCTGCCGCGACGGGGCAAGCGGCCGCAGCATGATGCGTCGCGGCAAATGCAGCGGAAATGAGTCGATCTTATCCGGTCGATCCGTTCTACACTCAGACGCAAATCGAACATCTGAACGGTTCTGGCTCTCTGAAAGTGCTTGTAGAAGCCGGGCTTCCAGAGAGTCTGCGCCAAAGTACGAAGCGTCGTGCGGCTGAGGTGCAATTCCAGAATCAGCGCCGGCCCAGGGCGGGTCCAGAGCATTGGGTTCCGCGGCGCAGGCTCTCTCCTCGCTTCTAGCAGTTGGCGTGGTCATCCGACAAAGCGTCCTTATTGCCTGCCGCCCCATCCAGCTCCTGCCGGCATCCCCATAAATGAAACAAGCTTGGCACCGCAAGCGCGTTGGGCTGCCGTTGAACCGTGTGCGGCCTTCGCTGCTGGCCATCTGCGCGGATCTGGTCACCCGGCATGGACTGCCGATCCGATCGTCCGGTAAGACTTGCATCATCCAGGCAGATCCTGCCCCTGTGGCGGTAAGTGTTACCACGAGTTTTGAAGCTAGTCTTTTGTTTTCAATGGCTCGGCAGACGGCGCTTAGAATGCATTGTGTTGTGGCTTGAAACGAGTCCCGACGGCGCTCTGCCTCACGCAGGGCTTTTAGTGCGGCCTGCTCGCAAGCTCTCGATGGCCTGACCAGTTCGCTCGAAGGAGGTCCAACAAATTGCAACTCAAGAGATCTTCTACTACCGGGTGCAGCAAAACGCAATTCCGACGATTGATTCCGACGATTGAAGACAATCCAGCCAACCCGGTTTGGATTTCCCCGACACTGGCGAGAGTCGACCACCGTGTGTGCTCTTCTTGGTACCGTAACTCCGCGCAAGTGTCGAGAGTAGCTGAGAACGTGAAAGGCCGAAAGACGATGCAAATCAACTTTTCATACCCAGCAGGACCAAGTGTGGTCGCAGACGTCCTGGCCATCGGAGCCGATTGCATCCGGCTCGCGGAGCCTGGACGCGCCGACGGCCTCCGCCTTTATCTGACTGACGAGGAATGGGTTACCGAAACGGGATGTGCAGTTCGCGTGGAAGCGATCCTTCTTGGGCAAGCACCCCGGCAATAGTTTGCAGTTGGAAAGACATACCGGCATTGGCCGTCGCATTCGGGTTTTGGTCCGGCTGTGGCCAGTTCGTTCTTGCTCGTGGCCCTCTCAGCGCGAACCGGAGGGTGACGTTGCGTCTTGGCGTTACCCAACCGAACTCAGAACAAGAGCCAGCAAGTTGAAGCGAACAAGCTATCACGTTTTGATCGCGCAAGCTGCTGGATCAGCCTGAGATTCCTGGTTTTGGCCCCCCGCCGCCAGGAGCTGCTTTCCCCGCGGTAGGAGCCGTCTTGCCTGGCTGAGACTGATACTGCACGATGACCGTGATCCGGCGATTCGAAGGGTTGGTCGGGTTCTTCACGTCCCTTAATTCCTGGTCTGCAAACCCTCTGACCTGGAATACTTGACCGCTCTTCAGTCCGTTAGCCTGCATCAATTGCCGTGCCTGGTTGGCTCGATCGCTGGAGAGTTCCCAGTTGGTGTATGCTCCACTGCCCACATATGGGGCCGCGTCGGTATGCCCCTCGATCAACAGACGATTGGGTAGTTTCCCTAGCTCCCCAGCCATGAGCCGCATCAGGCCTACGCCCACATCAGTGGGCCTCGCATTCCCGCTTTCAAAGAACATACCTGCTTTTGTCTCCATCAGCTCGATCCGAAGTCCCTCGGAGGTTACGGTAATGGAGATCTGATCTTTCATCGCCTGAAACTTGGGAAGCGTCTTGATCGCCTTTTCCAGCTCGTGCTTGAGGTTCTCCATGTTGTCCTTGGAGACTTCAATGGTTTTATCCGTGCCCGCCTTGTCAGTTCCAGCCAGCTTTCCGGTTCCTGCCGGATCGCGAAAGTACCCGGCCACCGCTTCCTTGACCTGCGCATTGGAGTTCATCAACCACAGGACGATAAACAGGGCCATCATGCCGGTGACGAAATCGGCGTATGCCACTTTCCACGCGCCGCCATGGTGGCCCGCGTGCCCGCTCTTCTTCTTTATGACGATGATCGGCTTTGACTTCTGTTCCGGCACACCTTCTTATCGGACACATAGGGGGCATCACAGACGAGCCAGAACTGCATTCCGCGCCTAATTCTCGTCGCCGCGACGAAACTTCGCCGATTTATTCGTTTCCGGCCTTCATGGTTATGGTTTCGTAATCCGTTTTTCTCTATTGCACGCTGGGCTTTGCTGGTAATCAGAATGCTTTGTCCAGATGGCACGCAATGTGCTTATGATTAGTGAGGACCGACTCGTCGGCACGTCAGACAATATAAATGCGAATTGTAGATTCAAATAATCTCGGCAATGCGGCTCCCGCCCAGACCGGACGCGCAGGCGGGCTCCAATCCATCGATTCCGCCGGTAAGAATGGTTCGGCACTGGGAAAAGGCGCGTCGGCCACCGACTCGGTAGAGCTCTCCAGCTTCGCTGATCGTCTCTCGCAGACCATGCAGGCCGCGTCCGCCAGCCGGGCGCAACGAATTACGGAGCTTACGGCGGCTGTTCGTTCCGGGACCTACCATGTGGATTCGCAGGCTCTTAGCCACTCAATGGTAAGCCAGGCGATTTCGTCCGGCAGCGGAGGCAAGCTGTGAGTTGCGACCAGTCGGCGGAATTGTCCTGCCAGCTCATCGTCAGCGCCGGCGAAGCGCTGATTCGGGCACACGCACTGCTCTTGCAGCCCGCCCCGCAAAACCTGGACCGGGCATGTTCCACGCTTTCCATTGCTATTGTGCAGGTTAGAGATTTGCAGAAGATCTTGACCGTATCGCCATCTGGAGACTTGACCGCCGCGGTTGTCGGCCTGCGGAAAGAGATTGGCGCGATCTCCGGCCTTTTGGAACATGCAGCCTCTTATCACGCCAATTTGCTCCAAAATATGATCGCAGCATCGGCCTCGGACGTCCCGCAGACCAGCGCTAACGCACCGGTTCGGCGCCTGTCACTGGTGGCTTGAAGCATGTCCAACCTTTTTGCGGCTCTGCAGACCTCCGCTAGCGCGTTAAGTGTTTTCCAGAACGCGCTGAGCGTGACTGCAAACAACGTGGCAAACGCGTCCACTCCCGGCTATGTGACGCAGACCCTCGGGCTTTACGCCCTACCGTCGGATCTCAATTCGGGGCTTTCGGGCGGTGTGGGCGCTGCCCAAGTGGAAAGTGCCCGGGATGTTTACGCGGAACGCGCGGTGCAAGTGCAGAGCACCGCTCTTGGCACAGCGGAACAAATGGCCGCGACCCTGACGCCCCTACAAAGCGGCTTCGACATAACCGGCGCCACTGGCATCTCGGGCGCGCTGAACAGCCTCTACTCGGCCTTTGCGACCTGGGGCAGCACCCCGACCGACGGCTCCGCTCAACAAGGTGTCCTGACGGCGGCCCAATCCGTCGCCCAAGCATTCCAGCAGGAAAGCACAGTTCTCAATCAGGCGGCTTCCGACGCGGACAACCAGCTGACCGGCCTCGTCAGCCAGGTGAACAGCCTCGCCGCCACCATTCAGCAGGACAATGTGCAAGGCCAGAGCGGGGGCGGCAAAGATCCTTCTGTCGAAGCCAGCCTCTATAACGCCGTGGAACAGCTTTCCCAATTGGTGCCAGTTCAAACGCTTCAGCAGGCCGACGGTTCCACGACCGTGCTCCTAGACGGGAAGATCCCGCTGGTGGTTGGCCAATTTCAGTACAAGATCAGCTCGAACGTCGCCGTTCCTGAGATTCCTGCTCCTACTAATCCCACGGGGCCACCGAGCGCCCAGATTCTGGATTCCTCCGGCCAGGATGTGACGGCGTCAATTACAGAGGGCCAGATTGGCGGCCTGTTGCAGGCCCGCAACGGAGTTCTTGCCCAGTTGCGAGGCGATTCGCAGCAGCAGGGTCAATTGAACCAGCTCGCGCAATCGATTGCCGATCGGGTCAATGCAGTGTTGGAGTCGGGTTATAGCAGCGACGCGGTCGCGGCCACGCCGACCACTCCCGCTGTTCCGGCAGTCCCTGGTGTCGCTCTGTTCACCTACGACGCAAACAATCCTAGTAACATTGCTCAGAGCCTGTCCGTGCCGGCGACGATAACAGCCAGCCAACTCGCGGCCATCGATCCGGGCCCACCCGAGGTGAGCAACGGCATTCCCTTGAAGCTTGCCAATCTTGCCACCCCGCAAAACGCGGCCGACGAGATCGATAACGTCAGCTATACCCAGTACTTCGGCAACATCGCGGCCTCGCTGGGAACGGCGATTTCGGACGCCCAGAGCAACCAGACGACCGCGCAGGGAATGGTCACTCAGGCCCAGGATCTGCGCCAGCAGACCTCAGGTGTATCGTTGGACACAGAAGCGATTAAGGTGCTCGAATTCCAACGGTCCTATCAAGCCGTTTCGAAAATGGTGACGATCCTCGACCAACTCACGCAAACCGTGATCGACATGATTCCATAAGACCGAAAAGAGGGTTCCATGCTATCCGCCATTTCTCCTGCCGGCCAACAGTTCGTCAATTCGATCAATGACATCCAAGCGCGGCTGAATGTTGCTCAGCAGCAGATTTCTACAGGGCTCAAGGTTAGCCAGCCCTCCGACGCACCGGATCAGATCAGTCCCATTCTCCAGTTGCATTCACAAATCCAGCAGAACCAGGACATTCAGAACGGGCTGAACACGGCGATGACTTCGATCAAGGCTGGCGAAGACGCGTTATCGAGCACAGTGGATTTGCTGCAAAGCGCTTCCGTTACTGCTACGGAAGCCACCAGCACAACTCAAACCGCGGATTCACGCGCAACGCTGGCGCAGAGTGTGCAGGCGCTCATGGAACAAATGGTGGCAAACAGCCGCACGACCGTGTCGGGCCGCTATGTCTTTAGCGGCGACCAAAATGGAGCGCCTTCGTATCAACTGGACCTTGCCGCGACCGACGGTACTGGTGTGGACCGTCTCCAGACCGCATCGAACACCGGGCTCGTACAAGGTACCGGCGGCGTCCAGTATTCCACGACGCAGACCGCCAACGTGATCTTCGACAACCGGAACACGGACGGCACGCCCGCTACCAGTAACGCCTTTGCCGCCCTCAATGGGTTGCGGGTCGCACTTCTCGCCAACGACAGCACGGGCATCGCTAACTCCGTCGCGGCGCTCGGCACCGCATCCACCTACATGAACAATCAGCTCGCATCCTACGGTCTGGCCGAAGATCGCGTGACCTCCGATCTCACCACGGCGCAGAGCGACAGTTTGAATCTACAAACGCAACTGAGCAGCAAGACGGATGCTGACATGACTCAGGCGATTACGGCGCTCACTGAGGGCACGACCCAATTGCAGGCGGCACTTTCCGCCCGCGCAAAAATGCCGAATACGTCGTTGTTCGACGTTCTACCCGCCAGCTAACACCCAGCCTGGGAGACCCGTCCGAAACGTAGATGCACGGTTCGGGGACGGGGCCATTTCACCGCGGCGCTCCGCCGGGTGCAAGGCATCCTTGATGACCCTTCCTGCTCGCGCATGACCTGCCCGAGCTTTGTCGCTTGGGTTCAATACGGCAAGCATTATCATTCCAGGGCTCGACGCACTAATTGGGAAAAACCATACGCAATGCCCGATAAGAGGGGAGAGAAGATCATGGATGTACTAATTGTTGACGATTCAGCGGCGATCAGAAAGATACTGCGGCGCGTTCTGCAGCAGACAGAGATTCCTCTCGGCCAGGTCTACGAAGCCGGGGACGGCGTCGAGGCCGTCGCGGGCCTGAAACAGCAAAAGGTGCAGTTGATTCTCTCCGACATCAACATGCCCAACATGGACGGCCTGCAACTCTTGACTGAACTGAAGGCTAGCCTGGAATGGAAAGACATCCCGGTGATCATGATCACGACGGAAGGCAGCCAGGCGAAGGTGCTGGAAGCAGTTCAACGGGGAGCCGCCGGTTATGTGCGGAAGCCATTCACTGCCGACCAGATCAAGGAGAAACTCGCAGGCATCGTCTGAACGGGAGGGACGTTATGATCGAACACTGCAAAATCGTCGAATACGCGAGATGCGCAACGACCGAGGTCTTTTCAACCATGCTCGACATGGAGGTCGCGCCTCAGCCGGAGCATCTGGATCAGACCCCTCCGATGATTTCCGATGGAGTAATGGCCTTAGTTGGCTTGGCGGGAACGTATACTGGCGCCGGTGTCGTCACCTGTAACGCCAAGTTTGCGATCCAAGTCTGCAATCATCTTCTCATGGCCGAAGAGACATCCGTAAATGAAGATGTCCTGGATGCCATGGGTGAATTGGCCAACATGGTCGTCGGGAATTTCAAAACTATGGTCGAAAACGACGTTGGGCCGATCGGGTTGAGCATCCCGACTGTCATTTACGGCCGTAACTTTACGTCGCGTAGCGTTGGCAATAACGATTGGGTGGTGCTTCCGTTCGAGTATGGCGGTGAAATTCTCGAAATCCGGATTTGCCTGGCCCCGTCCAAGAACACATTCGCTCAGACTTCCGACCTGCTCAATCCCATCGCGACCGCCGTCTGAGGCTGCCTGCGTAACTTCATGTGCCAACCTGGCTTGGCCCTTTGCGGGCTCTCCTGGTGTGCGGTGCCTCAAGCGAACGGCTGTGCCTCGAGGAGGAGAGAGAGAGAGGCTAACGTCCTCGTGCAACCCAATTAGGCGTACGAGAGTGGCATGCGTGAGCGCCCGCTACCATGCCGTTGGAGCACCCCCGGCTTCTCCGACCCCTTGAGCGGCTGCGTCTTGTGGCGAAGGCAGCTCAAGGATGCAGCCGGCGCCACTGCGCGATAGCGGACTCACCGGCCAAGTCATCGATCTCATGGTCGGCTTCCCCCTTCCAGATCTGGTGTTTCCGCTCCTTCAGCCGTTCCACAAGTTTTACTCCGCGCCGCGCTTCGGCTACACAACGGTTCTGTTCCTCGATGGATCGCTGCAATTCCAGCTTGCGAGCTGCCAATGTCTTCTCTTCACGAATCGTCCAGACGCGTAACCGCTCTAACACGTCCAGTTCCGCGCCGCTAACCATCGAGGCCCGGCCCACAATCCCTTGCGCTGCCGTCCTTCGCCCCGCGAGTTCCACTATCGCCAATTCCGTGTTGCGCAAGCCACCCTTCAGTTGCTCCGCCTTCGCCTCCGCGAGCGTCAACTGCGTTCCGCGCCAGGAAAGCACGCGCTCCAAACGGAACCGGAAGCTCTTCATTCAGGCAGCCTCATGTCGCTCGCTATTGCGCTATCCCCTTAGCTTCCCGGCGAGATTGTAGATGCCGCCCAGGGTTTCATCCAGCGGGATATTCGCCGTGGAGTCCTGGCACAAGAACTTGAGGATCTCGGGCCGCAGTTGAATTGTGCGGTCCAACTTCGGGTTGGAACCGGATACGTACGCCCCCAATTGCACGAGGTCCTCGGACTGCTGATAGGCCGTGAGTGACTCGCGCAGAATGCGGGCGGACTTCTTCTGGTCCGGTGTGGAAAGTTGCGATTGCAGCCGGCTTACGGAATTGAGCACATCGATGGCCGGGTAGTGTCCCGCCGCGCCGAGCGCCCGCGAGAGAATAATGTGCCCGTCGAGTATTCCGCGAACGGCGTCGCAAATGGGCTCATTGAAATCGTCGCCTTCCACCAGCACGGTGAAGAATCCCGTGATCGAGCCCTTTGGGAAGTTCCCCGCACGCTCGAAGATACGCGGCAGGAGATTGAAGACCGATGGCGTATAGCCCTTCTGGCTCGGCGGTTCGCCGGCGGCCAGACCGATTTCACGCTGCGCCATTGCGAGGCGTGTCACCGAATCCATCACTAGGAGCACGCTGAGACCCTGATCTCGGAAGTACTCCGCAATCGCCAGGGCCACAAAGCAGGCCCGCACGCGCACTGGCGCCGGACGGTCTGAAGTGGCGCACACCACCACGGATCGCTTCATCCCTTCCGCTCCCAAGTCGTGTTCCAGAAATGCCCGCACCTCTCGATTACGCTCTCCGACTAGTGCGATCACAGTGACATCCGCGGAGTTTTGCCGCGACATGGCTCCTAACAATGTGCTCTTTCCGACCCCGCTGCCGCCGAAGATCCCCATGCGCTGGCCCTTACCACAGGGCAACAGGCTGTCGATAACGCGCACGCCAGTGACCAGTTGCTCTACAATGTGCTCCCGCAGCATTGCGCTGGGTGGCGGGGTATACAGGTCGTAGAACGCCACCGGATCGATATCCGGTTTCCCATCCATGGGGAGGCCGAAACCATCGAGCACGCGCCCCAATAAGCTGGGCCCGACCGCAACTCGCGCCTCGTCGCTGCGAGCCACAATCAGGTCGCCGAGCTGTAAACCATCCGTTTCTTCCAGTGGCATGGAGAGCACGTGACCGTTGCGGAAGCCGATCACCTGGGTCCGTATTCTTCGACCAGACTGCGTCTGTATTTCGCAGAAGTCGCCGATTGCCGCGGCCGGGCCAAGCGATTCCACGAGCAATCCGATGAGTTCCGTGACTTCACCTGTCCACAGGGTCGGGTCCAGGTGCTTGAGCTTCTCGAAAAATGGGTTCAGGTCGATACCTTCGATCATTAGCCCTGTCCCCGCAACCGGTCGGTAAGTCCACGCTCGATTTCGCGAAGTTGAGTTCCTATGGAAACATCCAGCTTGCCGCGGCTGGTTTCGAATATCATGCTGCCTCGCTCCTGCGTCGGGTCGGCGTTCACTTCGATGTGGGCGGCGCCCGAGCGCACAAAGAACTCTCGGATTGCCGCTTGGTGATCGGGCGATACGCGCACGCGTGTCACATCCTGCACGCGGACCTTCTCCAGACCCACACGCACCAGCCCTGTGATCACTTCGGGATCGACGTTGAGTTCGCGTTGGAGGATTCGCTGGGCGATCGCCACAGCCAACCGCACAAGGTCTACCTCGGCCTGCGCGCGAAGTTGAGACGGAAGCTCCGACACCTGCTGGATGGACGCCGCGAGTCTTTGCAGGACCGGCTGCACCTCTGCCTCGGCCGCCAGTCGGCCCGCGGCTTCGCCTTCGCGTCGGCCTGCGGCCCAGGCTTCTTTCATCAGGCGCTCTTTCTCCGCCTCCAAGGCGGCCAACTTCGCCTCAAGTTGCGCCGGCTTTCTATGTGCATCTGGCGACTGAGTCGCGCACTTTTCCGGCTCACCGTTTCGAAGGGAGCGCGGCGTCAGCGGCGCCGTTCCGGCCACTGTTTGCCATGGCATGGGCCGTGCGCCTTCAGTAGTTTCGCCCGAGATCAATCTAACCATTTGTTACTTCAGACCACATACTGTTCTCCAACCGTGCCGCGGATGCTGAGGACACCCTCGACCTCCAACTCGCGGACCACCGCGATCACTTGCTGTTGCGCCGCCTCCACTTCTTTGATCTTCACCGGACCGAGCGACTCCATGTCTTCCCGCATCATGTCGGCCCCGCGCTGGGACATGCCCTTGAGGAATAGCTCCTTGAGCTGGTCTCCTGTTCCTTTCAGCGCCACCGTCAGGACTTTGCGATCCACCCGGGAGAGGACTTCCGTTATGGCGGCGGCATCCAGCAAAAGCAGATCGTCAAACACGAACATCAAGTGGCGGATCGTCTCGACCAGGGCCGCGTCCTGTTTCTCGATGTTATTCAGGAGTTCCTTGCTGATCACCGAATCCAGCCGGTTAAACATTTCGGCCACCATGCGCACGCCACCGTAGGACTCGCGGCTGAATTGGCCCAGACTATTGAGCTTCTGGCCAATCACCGCTGCAATCTTGCCGATTACCTCCGGCGAAATCTGGTCCAGGCTGGCCACGCGCAGCGCGACGTCCCCGCGCATTTCAGGCGGCAAGGCACTGAGCAGCGCCGCGGCCTGGGACGGATTCAAGTGCGCCAGAACCAGGGCGATTGTCTGGGGATGTTCGCTATGCAGGAACTTCGCGAGCTGCTGAGGGTCGGCCTTTTGCAAAGCATCGAAGGTCGCCATGTCCTCTCCAAGGCCAGCAATCAGGCGGTCGATCAGCCTTTTCGACGTATCGGGCCCGAATGCTTTTATCAGCATGCTCTTGGCGTAATCCACCCCCCCTTGGACAAAAAACTCCCGCGCCGAGGTGAGCTGGTAGAACTCCTCGAGAACTTTCTCGGCGGTCTCCGGTGAAACCTTCTTCAAACGCGCTACTTCGCGGCTGACGAGATCCACATCGTCTTCCGTAAGCGTTTTTACGAGGGTTGCACTCGCCTGGTCGCCCAGTACCACGAGGAGGATAGCGGCCTTTTCGATACCGGTGAGCGCGACGGCAGTGCTTGTCTCAGAGTTGGTGATCATATTCTGCGATCAGTTTCTTTCGTGAATCCACGATTGTAGGATCTGCCCTGCCGGCGCGGGGTCCTTCTGCGCACCCTCGCGCAACTGCTTGGCCAGCACTTCCGCCTTCTTCGTCTTCACAATCGGCATTTGAATGGAGGCCAGCGCGACCATGTCCGAGTTCTGCTGCTCCAACTCGCGCTGGGCAAGCTGCGCCTCGATCTGGTCAGCCACGCTCGGTGAAGCCAGCGCGCCGTTGGCGGATCCACCTGGCAACTGCTTGACCATTTGCGCGCCTCCTGCGAACGACTTCTTCCTGCTTCGCATAACCATAAACCCGATGAGCAAGAGCAGGACCACCCCCACGGCGCCCGCGATTGGGATCAGGAGCGGCTGGTGCTTCCAATCGTCCCACTTGACCGGCGGAGCGCTCTTCTGCGGGGCCGTCTCCAGCGGCTCTGGCGCGGACTGGTTGACGGTTTCCGCAAAGGGCAGGCTCTCCACCGTGATCACGTCGCCACGCTCCTGATTGAAACCCACTACCGCGGATACAACGTCGCGCACCGTCTTCATCGCTTCGGCAGCCGGCGGCGTTACTACTTTGCGCATCGCCTTGCCTGTGCCTTCCCATCGAACGGACTGGTCCAGGAGCAGCGCCACCGAGAGGCGCTTGATGGCGCCTTGCGGCAACTTCATATTCCGTGTGACCCGGCTGGTCTGATAGGTGACGTTCTCCGTGCGCCGGTTCGTGGAGAGGCCCGAGGATCCCGGCTTCGAAGTTGGCCGCGGCAGGTTCGATGCGGTTCCCGGAACGCCCGATGAGCCGCCACTCCCAGTTACCTCCTCCGACTTTTGCGATTGCACCATTACGGAGTGCGTAGGATCCAAGGTCTCTTCGCTTTGTTCCCCGCTGTTGATCTCGCATTCGGCTGCAACCGAAGCGCGATAACGCTCGGGTCCCAGCAGCGGGTCGAGCGTGGCATTAATCTTCTGCAGGAGGTCGTGTTCTACTTTCTGGCGGTGCTCCAGTCCGACTTCGGAAGCAGCTTCGTCCGCCGAAGCAGCCATCGGCCTGCTCAGCAGATTCCCTTGCATGTCCAGCACGGAAACGTTGTCCGGGCTGAGGCCTTCCACCGCGCTCCCCACCAGGTGGGTGATAGCCATGACATTGCGCGGTGACAGCTTTGCCCCTGGCCGGATCTTCACCATCACGCTCGCCTTGGCCGGCTCACGCGATTCCAGGAATACCGAGTCCTTGGGAAAGCTGATATGCACACGGGCCTGTTCCACCTCGGAGAGCGCCATCACGGATCGTTCCAGTTCGCCCTCCAATGCCCGGCGATAGTTGATGTGCTCCACGAATTCCGTGGCGCCCAGATTCGATTTATCAAAGAGTTCGTAGCCGATGCGCCCGGTCTTGGGAAGGCCCGCGGCAGCCAGGTCCAACCGCGCATCCGCGAGCTTGGCCGAGGGTACCAGGACGGAGTCCCCGGAAGGCGACAGGCGGTAATCCGCCCCGCTCTCCTTCAGCTTCGCCACGACTGCCGCGGAATCCTCCGCTGCCAGACCCGTATAGAGGGGCTTGAAGTCCGCCTCTTTCCGCCAGTTAGCGATCGAATAGATTCCGCCCAATACGAGCAGAACTACTGCCACTGTGATGATTCGTTGGCCCGTTGAAAGGCTGGCCAGTATTTTTTTGAACTGCTCCATGGAGTGTCATGTCTTGCAGATTGTAGCCGCCAGCGGCCTACAGTTGCATTTTCATGATCTCCTGGTACGCCGCGACAACTTTGTTCCGCACTTGCATGCCGAGTTCGAACGCCAGGTCGGCGCGCTGCACGGACAGGGCCACGGTGTGCAGTTCCCCTTCGCCATTGAGCAGGCCCTGAATCGACTGGTTGGCCTCTTGCCGGGGTTGCTCTATGCCCTGGATCGCGCCATCCATAAGGGAGGCGAAGTCCGCGGATTTGCCCGCGGCTCCCGAAGCCGCTGGCGCTGCGATGGGAACAATCGGGGTAAGAGATGAGATGGCAAGTGACATGGGTGTTATCTCAACAGATCGATGGAGCGTTGAATCATATCTTTAACCGCGGACATGGACGCCACGTTCGCCTGGTAGCCGTTCGATGCACTCATCAGGTCCACCATTTCCTCGGCGGGATTGACGCGCGGGTATGCCACATAGCCATTCGCGCCCGCGTCCGGGTGCCCGGGCATATACCGTTGTTCCGGGTCGCGCTGGTCCACGAGAATCTCTGAAACCGCCACGCCGCCCGTTCCGCCCATCGCGGAATCCATCGCCGAAGCGAACGGCGAATCGGCGGATTCCGTCTGGAACACCACGTCTTTGCGGCGGTATGGCCCGCCGTCCGGTGTGCGGGTGGTTTCGGCATTGGCCAGATTCTCTGTCACCAGTTCGGCGCGCGTGCGCTGTGCCGCCATTCCGGAGGCGCTGATTGAGAGTGCGGAAAATAGGCTCATCGGATTTTACTTACCCTCATTGATCGCCGACTTGATCGTGCTGATCTGGTTCCTCAGCAGTTGGGAGACGGCGGAGAACCGCATGGCGTTTTCCGAGAGCATCCGCGATTCGCGGTCGATGCTCACGTTATTGCCGTCGTTGTTCGTCTTCAGACCCGCCACTTCCGAGACCTGCGGCTGCCCGCCCTGAAGCATGTTCTGGAATTCCGTTTGAAAGTCCACATCGCGCGTCTTATACCCAGGCGTATCCACATTGGCAATATTGGAGGCCGCCAGTTTTTGCCTGACGCTCAGGAGATCGAGATACGATTCCATCGACCCGTTCAGTGCATTCAACATACGCCGGAACTAATGCACGGCAAATTCCAAAAAATAATCCCGGAAAACAAGGAGAAATGACCGATGCGGCCCGTCGAAGATCCGGCACCGTCGAGTTTTCGTCACCCCTTATTGGTCGCAAAACAAAAAACTTCTCAAGATTTCGGAAATATATTCTGAGTGTTCGATAAGGTTTGTGTCGAAACTCGGGGCGGCAAAGTCGTCCAGCTGGAAAAGGACTTTCTGGCCAATGAGTTGCAGGAGAGAATAGCAAATGTCTTTTTCAATCAACACCAACGTAACTTCGCTCCAGGCCCAGAACAATCTGGAAGCCGCAAGCAATTTCCAGGCCAAAACCATCCAAGAGGTAACCTCCGGTCTTCGCATCGTCAACTCCGGTGACGACGCCGCGGGCCTCGCCATCGCCAACGGATACCGCTCCGACCAAGCGGTGCTGACCCAAGGTATCGCCAATGCCGGAGACGGCTTGAACACCTTGCAGACGATCGATGGCGGCATGAACAACATTTCACTGCTGCTCGATCGCGCTCGCACCCTGGCTACCCAGTCGGCTTCCGGCACCTTCGCGGGCAGCCGCACCGTGCTGAACAACGAATTCCAGAGTGTGTTGACTGAAATCGACCGCCAGTCAACCGCCATCGGCATGAACACAGGCGGCCAGTACGCCAAGAACATGTCGGTCTTCATCGGCGGCGGCAAGGATGCCAACGGAGTAGCCGCCAACGTCATCGCGAACGGCTCGGTCGGCATCGACCTCAGTACGTCCACCGTGGACACGCAGAGCCTCGGCATGAAGGGCTTTGCCGCTGGTTACCAGGTGGCCGCCAATGCTTCCGACACGGGCTTATACGACCTGGGCGCCACCAGCGCCAGCAGCGTTGCGAATATTATGGCCCAGGGCGACAGCACCACCGTTCCCGTCGCCGCCACCACCACCTCGTTCAAACTGTCCGGTGCGGGATTCTCGGATGGCAGCGCGCTCACGGTCAACGTGAACCTTGCCGGTGTAGGCGACACCACCTCGCTGGTGAACGCCATCAACGCAGGCATCCAGGGCGCGGCCGGCCAAGGCACCGCGGCTGCCGGGGCTCTCAAAGCGGCTAACGTCGTAGCGGAGATTCACACCGGCTCGGACGGTCACCAGCAGTTGCTGTTCAGCTCCTCCACCGCCACTTTCGGCGTGGCGGCCGGCGACGCCGTCGCCAACGCCTTCCTCGGCAACAGCGGCACCGCCACCCTCACCCAGAACACCGGCGGAGCGGCAACCGGCGCCGGCGCCTTTGGCGCAGCACTTGCTACCAGCAACAGCTCGATGGTTGCGGGCGGCACAGCACAGCTTGCGGTCAACTACGGCAATACCGGCGGCCTTTTGAAGGCGAATTTGGACACACAGGCGCTGACATTCACCTCCTACGACGCCAGCGGCAGCCCATTTTCCACCCAGGTGAAACTCGATAGCAGCACGGCTGCGGGCGTCACCCAGACGGCTGCCGAAGCCGTCACCCAGATCAACACCCAGTTGCAGGCCACAGACGTTTCCTCGCTGCAGAAGATCGTGGCGACAGTGAACGCGGCCGGCACCGGCATCGTCCTTTCCTCCACCGGTAGCCGCTTCGATATGGGCATTGGAGTCAGCACGGGACTCATAACGCCGCCCAGCACTGGTATTACGTCCGCCGTCGCCAACGCCCAAGGCGTGATCCAGCAGGGCACGGTCACCACGGTCGGCGGCAACTCCGACATCAGCAATCAGGCCAGCGCCGAGAGTGCTGTCAGTGCGCTTTCCGCGGCCGTCTCCACCCTCGGTACCGCCCAGGCGAATGTTGGTAAAGGCGAAAATACGTTCAACTACGCCATGAACCTGGCGCAGTCGCAGTCCACCAACCTGGCCGCCTCCGAATCGCGCATCCGCGATGCGGATCTGGCCACCGAAGCCGCCAACCTGACGAAAGCCCAGATTCTGATCCAGGCCGGCACCGCCGCTCTGGCCCAGGCCAATTCCGCTCCTCAGGCTATCCTGTCCCTGCTCAAGGGCTAATAGCCGGTTAACTCCCTAGGCAATGCCAGCCGCGGCTTCCGGATTACCATCCGGCAGCCGCGGCCTCTTTTTTGGGGCGGGCCCGTCAGGAATCGCAGCCGATGAGTCGGGCAGACTTCGAGGTGAGCGATCTCCGCGGCGCTCGACCAGGTTGCGTGTTCGGCACGCCCAGCGGTTCGGCGAGCCGACTTTCAGTTTGCTGTACGGATCTTCGATAACGCCACCGGGAAGCGGCTCAAGGAACCATCGGCGCCGATTACGCTTCTTTGAGCGCGATCACTTTACGGAGACAGGTCAGCAGATCGCTGATCTCGAATGGCTTGGAGATGTAGTTGAGGGCGCCGAGTTGCGCAGCCCGGACGATGTCCGCTTCAGTCCGGCGGGCGGAGAGCAGAATCACCGGAATCTTGCGCGTACACCACTGATTCCGCAACGAGTAGAGCACCTCGAAACCGTTCATGTGGGGCATATCGACATCCAGAACGATGGCGTCGGGCGGATCCTTGCGCGCCAAGGCGCAGGCCAGGACGCCGTTGTCCGCCAAGCGGTAATTGAACCCGGCGGCCTCCAGCGAAAGCTTGAGTATGGCTCGAATTGTGGGATCGTCATCGACCACCAGCACCATCGGTTTAACGGCTTCGGCGGGATCCTCGGACACGGGGCCTTGCTTGAGCGGGACTGCGGCGGGCGGGTTCTCGGGCACGGCGTGCGTGAATTCAAGCAGCAACCGCGTCAATTTCACGCGCACTTCGTCCCGCTTGCCTGGATCTTGACTTTCGGTCAGCTCTTCCAGCCGGCGGGCCTGCTTTGTGATGGCCGGGAAACCGAGAGTGCCCCCGACCCCGGCCCAACGATGCAAAGCTCTACGGATTGAAGCGAAGTCCACTACCGCGGCAAACTGGCGGATGGCCGTGAAGTCGGCAAGGAGCTCCCGGCATTCGGCCGCGCCGGAAGCGAGAAACTCTTTGCGCAGTTCCTCAAATGGCAGGTTGTCGAGCGGAGATGCATCGGCGACCGGGTCGGACCCTCCAAGGAAAGCTGAAATTACCCCGGGGAACAATCTGGCGTCAATGGGTTTGTTAATCAAACAGGCGCATCCGGCGTCGTGAGCCTTGGTATCCAGTTCGTTCGAATTGTCCGCCGTGAGCAGGATGACGACGATGGATTCCCACTCTGGGTTGCTCTTGACCGCGCGCGTGAGCTCCAGGCCATCCATCCCAGGCAGATTCAGGTCGGTGATGATCAGGTCCGGCCGGTTTGCGTTGAGTCGAGCGATCCCTTCCTCCGCCGACTCCGCCATGTCGACAGCGAACCCCTCCTTGCGCGTCAGCGCAACGGTGATCTTCAGATTGAGAGGGTTATCCTCAACGACCAGGATTCGCCGGGCCGGAATATCCGTTGTATCTGTGCTCAAAGCACGATCCTTCCCGATTCTTGTGGAATTCGAGGGCAGCGCTGCGCAGAGTGGTTTGGGCGATTCGTTAGATGGAACACGGCCCCCCCTGTCTTCATATTAAGACTTTTCAATCCTCGAAGTCCCGGTCAGAGTATGGGCGTCTCGAAAACACCTTCGTGGACTGCCGAAGTACCGGGACTGTCGATGTTCCGAGGACATTGCCTTGGCTGCGCGGCGCCTCTTCGTGCGCACCTCAGCCATATATCCTCGATACCCCATGAGGCATACCTTCGCCGATAGGGCCGGGCGTGTTGTTTCCGCCGAATCGGGCGCGATTGGAGATGCGATAGCGGCCATCCAGGCTTCCCGGTGCGGGGTGGCTATTTGTTCTCGCGAAAAAGCAGAAGCAACTTCTGTGCCCGCGAGGCGTCTATATGGAAACTTAGGGCGGTCAGCGGCTCGTTCATGAACTCGCTATAGCCGGGCGTCTGCCGAATGTCCACGTTCTGGAGATTCTTGAAACCCATGGACCAGCCGGGGAAGCGGCGTTCCTTGATGACCTCCCACCGCAATTGGGCACAACCGCGGTGCCTCGGGTCCTTCTCAATTGTGGAATAGAGTTTCTCCACGACGCGTTCTTCGCCTTCGAGCACTTGCATGAATGCCCCGGCCTTATACAGCAAAAGGCCGCTCACACGGAGGCGCGCATTCTTTTCACGGCTCTGTTCCAGCAGACTCACTAACTCGCCGTCAGAAAAGTATGCTGACGCTGAACTGACGTAGGTGAGTGAAATCAATCGCATATATCCCTACGTTTCCATCCGCTGGCGCTACAAGTCGTTTTACGTCCTAAGCTCACGTGATTATGATCCTCTGGAACCTGTGGCGTGTGGACTGCCGCAACCGCATGCCACGTGAGATGCCCCTACGCCGCTAGAAAGAAAGCTTTCCGCCGCGCGCACTTCTCACATGGCTGCTTGGATGCACTGGACCAGCTTAGTAAGGGTATATGGCTTTTGAATAAATCCGGCTATTTTGCCGCTGCCCAGTTCCTCCCGTGCGGACACCTCGGCATACCCGCTCGACACAATGATCGGCACGCCAGGCTGAAGCTCCCTGATCAACCCGAAGGCCTCGTTGCCGCCCATGACGGGCATGGTCATGTCCAACAATACGGCCGCGATGCCCGGCGTATTTTGCCTGAAGATCTCGACCGCTTCGCGGCCATTCCTGGCGAACAATACCGAATACCCGGAACTCTCCAGAATCGCACCGGCCAGTTTCCTCAGTTCGGGTTCGTCGTCCACAACCAGGATGGTCCCCGTGCCACGCACAATGCGCGACGGCGGCGGATCGACCCGTCCCGCAACTTCAGCCTTCACTGCGGGGACGGAGACCCTGAATGTCGTGCCTTTCCCTGGAACGCTGTCCACCTGCATCTTTCCCTTGTGGCCACGCACGATGCCCGACACGGCCGCCAGGCCCAATCCGCGCCCTGTGAATTTCGTACTGAAGAACGGATCGAACATCTTGGCCTGGGTGGCCTCGCTCATGCCCGATCCCGTATCTTTCACTTCCATGAAAACGTCCAATCCAGAGTCCGAGGCGCCAGTTGACACCTGCACGGTTCCCCCTTCAGGTCCGATGGCTTCGGCGCCGTTGATGATCAGGTTCATCACGATCTGGCGGATCTGACTGGCATCTGCTTCGATCCAGGGCAATCCCGGCGTGAGTAAGAGTTTCAATTCGACGGTTTTCGGAATGCTGGCAGAAATCAATGGGAGCATCTCCGATATCAGCGCGGAAAAACCAAAGCGGCTGATGACGAATTTGCCTTTGCCGGCATAGGCCAACAGTTGTGAAATCAGCTCCGCCGCACGCTCGCTAGATCTCTCGGCAATCTCTAGCATTTGATACTCAGGCGCCTCTGGAGACATGCTCTCTTTGACAATACTCACGCCCCCCATGATGCCGGTCAGCAAATTGTTGAAGTCATGAGCGATGCCGCCAGCCAGGACGCCGATCCCCTCCATCTTCTGCGCCTGCAGCAGGTCCTGCTCGGACCGGCGGCGCTCTGTTATGTCGCGAATCAGGATTCCATACTCGCGGGCTTCCACTCTTCCAATGGCAGCCAGTGCGCAGGCGCCAAGGAAGCGGGTGCCGTCCTTGCGGATCCTCCAGCCTTCCCATTCCGCCCAGCCCGACCGATCAGCCTCGGACATCGGTCGTTGCAGCACTTCCCCGCGAACACTCTCCGGGACAACGATAAACGAGGCATCCTGGCCAAGGATTTCGCCTTCCCTGTAACCAAACAGACGCTCGGCGCCGCGGTTCCAACTCGTGACGCGGCCGGCGCGATCCACAGTGAGGAGCGCATAATCCTCGACACCGTCAAAAAACAAGCGATACCGCTCGTTGGTCCGGGCGAGCTTCTTCTGCAGGATGGCCGCATAGCGCTGTCCCAGGAAGGCTTGACCGAGCGACAGCAGCAGATTGGCGTACAACTGTAGGGTTCCCCGGGCCACGGGAACCTGTTGGATAGCTAAATGCCACAACTCCTGCTGGGAGATCCCGAACTCTCTGGCGACTCGCTGCAATGGCAGTGGTTCGGGGTAACGGCTGAAAACCTGGCCCGCGATGAGGGTTCCCAGTTGCTGACCAGCCAGAGAGAGCGGAACGGCTACATGCGATAATCCTGCCCGGTCCTCAACTGTCACGACGCTGTTCGTGCGCAAGGCGTCGCTTGCCGCCGTGCAAGAGAGAGGCGGCGCCAGACAGAAAGGACAGCCGCCATTGGCTTCTGGCTTTGCTTCGCGCGCCAGGCGCCAGGCGGGTTGCGGATTGTGGCACTTGCCAAGCAGCCGGCCTCGTGAGTCCGTCAGAGCGACGGCAAGTCTCATCGTGACGGCGAACGTATCCAGAACGGTGTTCCAGCTCTCTGGAGCCAGCAACTCGTCTCGCAACTCGCGAGACAATTCCACGCCACTGAGGTCTTCTTCAGAACGCCTGGCCTTTTCCTTGAAGATCTGAGCCGGTCCTCTTTCGAGATTGGCGAACTCATTGCTTGCCATCACTTCGAATCCAGGTGGAAGCCGTTTGCTTCCAGGCGGCTTGGTGCCCGGCTCAAAATGCTACTGTAGCTTGAAAGCGGCAGCGCCTGTGAGAGTTCATCGTCAGCGGGCATGAGCGTGATTCCGCCTTGCCCGATGACAAACTCCCGGCTGTCGAACTGAGGCTTGCTGCCACGTGCCTTGACGACGGTCAGGCAGCGGCGCAAGGTGCTTCTGATTTCCACCAGATTCATCAGAATGATGTTGTCCACAATCGAGGTTACGGGGTACTGCGGCATGAAGGACGAGATGCCCAGGAACTCCGGATTCTCATAATTGAAGAAAGTAGTCATCAGCCGGTGCTTGCTGAAAGCCACCAGCGCCTGGAAAAAGTCGCGGTAGACGCTCTGATCCCCCAACGCGGTGCTGTAACTCGTCATTCCATCGATCACCATACGCTGGATGTTATTCTCCTCAATGGTTTTCACGATCTTCGCGAAATGGGCATCGATGATCAATTCCTGAGGGCTCTGAAACAGGACGTGGATCATGCCGCTGTCAATCTGCGACTTAAGGTCGAGGCCAATGGTTCCCGCATTGCGGGCGATCTGATCCGGATGCTCATCGAGCGAGATCAGCAGTCCTCGCTTATTCTGGTTGAGCGCTCCCTCACGCAAAATCTGCATGCCGAGGATGGTCTTTCCAAGGCCCGAGGGCCCGACCACGATCGTAGTGGATCCGTCGAAGACCCCCCCGCCGATCAAGTCATCCAGAACACCTGCTCCAATTACGGAGCTGCGGGTCGTCGAGGAAGGCTGCTCCTGATCGCGCAGTGGCACTTGGACCCGGCAGAACACTTCCAGCCCTTTGCCATCGTGAATCTGCAGGGTATGCTCGCCAGACTCATAATCCTGCCCCCTGCTCTTGACGACTTCAATGCTGCGTTGGACGCGCCGCTGGTTCACCACTCGCTTCACCCGGATCACGGTGTCCACCAGATTTTCCGCGGCCTCCATCGTCAACTGAGTCTCGTGGTAATCTCCGATTTCATGCGAGAGCATCGTGGTCAGGTGCTCGCGATCCAGCCCTTCGATCAGTTGTTGCAGAATATCGCGGTAAGAGCCGGGCCCGATGGCCTTGAGCGCCGCGCCCGCATTGGCGGCCTGGCTTAGCAGACCGATGCCATCGATAAAGATACGTTGGGCACCCATCTCGGCGGCCGTCTCCAGCAGCAGACTATCCGGCGAACGCAGTTCCTGCTCCAGCACTTGCGGGCTGGTGAAGACGATTTGCAGCTTTTTCTGCTCCTGCAATGCCGCAAGGTCCCAACCCAACGTGGCCGCGTCACGAATCAGTTTGTCCGGGCTAACCTCGAAAACCACGATGATGCCTGGCTCGTTGAATTCGGTGATTCCCCGGTAGACGAACTCCACGCCGAGCGTGGTCTTGCCGCTTCCCGTGGTGCCTTCAACCAGAATTACGTTGGTCCTGGGAATCCCGCCCATGAGAATCTCATCGAACCCGGCAATCCCCGTCCGAACTGCGTCAGAACTGGCCATATTCATTTCCTTTCAAACCAGACCCAAACCGCCATTCCCCACTTGCCGCGCTTGGGGGGGCGATCTTCAGATTCTTTATGACTAGCAGTCGCCCTGCGCGATCCTGGGCTAAGTTCACGAGTTTTAGTAAGCACGAGTGGCGGGAGTCCTCAAGAGATGCGGAGAGTTGATACATACGTATCCCCTGAGAGACGCGCGAACGTTCAATGAGCCCACGGGCATCCAGTGTATGCAGCGCCGCCGCGGTCGCAGCGCTGTCGTATCCAATGAACCGGGCGATCTGAGCGGCATTACCCAGACTGGTTCCGTGACGGTACACGAATGTCAGGACATCCCACTCGCTCACCAGCGATATGCCGAGAATCTTCAAGCGCTCTGGAATCAAATCGATATCCGATTTTTCAGTCGCCACGGTAGGTCCTCGTTGTCCTCGAACAAGCTGGCGGAGTTCCTGGGGCGCCGACTCAAATTCACCCTCAATGGCGCAGTATCATTCGTCATTGGCCCCCCAAGCAGCTTGTGGCAGAAACCGAAAACCGCTGAAATTCAGTGGCTTTCAAAAATAACCCATTCCGATTCAATCACTTGCAAAACGAAACCACTGACATTCAGCGGTTAAAACGTTTCTGTCACGAATAGTCGGGTATAGGAACCAGCTTGTCCACCCGGTCATTGGCATCAGCCCGCAAGTACCGCATTGCCGGTGCCTCAGGTCTGGTCGCACCAACGGCAGACCCATGTTCGGCGCGCAGGATGCCGCGGATCGTATTCACCAGCGCTGGAGCCATGAACGGTTTCTGTATATAGTGCCAACCGCGATCGAGGGCCAGTGAGGCGCCGTCGGGATAGCCGGACATCAGCACCACGCACATTTTCGGTCGCTTCTCCTTGAGTCGGGTGGCGAGGTCCGGGCCGGACAGGCCTCTCATCCTCACGTCGCTCAGCAGCAGATCGATCGTCCCGGGATGCCCGGCCTCGAGCAATAACGCCTCCTTGGCGTTGCAAGCCGGAATCACCGTGAAGCCGGCGTTTCCCAAAATATGCTTTATGAGTTCGAGCAGGACCAAGTGGTCTTCAACGAGAAGAATGGTCTCGGAATTGTCTTGCGCCGGTCGAATCATAGTACGCGCGGGTTGCTGCCATCCCTAGTGTAGGGAGAGCGCCCGCCCGAGACTGTCTCAAATTGCTCACGGCCACTAAACCTAAACGCCTGGAACGCCGGAAACCGAAAGCCCTGGCGGAAGCAGGCTCCTGCCCATTGGAGCGTGCGTATTCGCGAGCCGATCCGCAGTGCCGACCGGTGCATTTCGGGCCTTGGCGCACCTGGGAAACAGGCTGTACCGCGCCCTGCGCTACTCCGTTCCGCCTTGCCTTCTTCGGATGAGCCGATGCCGTAGGACGCGCCGGAAGCGCTCCGGAGACGAGCCTTCCGCATTGTTGCAATGGTTTTGCGGAGCCTGAACACGGTTCCGGACGATAAGTACGGTGTGACGCCGTCCATGCGGCTTTCTGGCCTTCTCGCGGATGCCATTCGCAACCGTGATTGGTGCCATCCGGTCCCGCAGCGCGCGCAGATCGATTCCGATTCCGTTCAGGAGGTGCTTCATGTCCCCGCTTGACGTCGTCCAATTGGCTCTTAACGTTGGAGGTTGCCGTCCGATGCTGATTGACGTCACCCGGCACATTCAGCGCAGCAGCTTTGGCTTGCCAGCCGAGAGGGATGGGGAATCGTCGACGGCGTGGATCGACCCGGATTTGAAGCTCAATCCCGCCCGGCTTATCCGTCGTCTTGAAGCCTCTGGTGGAGATTCGTATATTCTTCGCCGTGCGTCCTGCTATCTGGCAGGTTCGCGGCTGAATCACCCAGGGTTGTCTACCCAGGCGTACGACCCCCAGGACTGAAGCAGAACCACCGCGCAGCCATCCAGCAAACCCAACGTATCAGAGCCGATCGCCGGGATCGCCTTTCGCTTCGACTCGCTTGGGGATGATCGGGAGCGAACGGTGTGTCCGCCCTGTGCAACCATCAGGGACTGATGAACCGGTTGGTCGCGGGCAAGACCCAAGCCGGCTTTCAGACGTCGACGCTGCTGGATGGCGATAACGCCGCCAGGGAGACCTGGACGACAGGCCCTTTCGCGCTCGTGCCTGCACGAGACTCTCGAAATCGGGTCCACTCGCCATCGATATAATGCCGTCGAACAAAGGGCAGCCCTAAGGCGAATGGAAGGGCGGGGCGCGGAATCGGGCCCGGCCGTTCATCCGAAAAGAGCTGGATTCAGCCGATAAGTGGAAACGAGGCCATCGCCTCATTGAGGAGAATCAAGTGTCGGGAAACTGCCATGATTGAGCGGGTCGATCTGCTTGCGGCCGTGGAGCAGGCCGCGGATGGCGTCGTCATCACCGACACAACCGGGCGGATCGAGTATGTGAATCCCGCGTTCACCGCGATGACGGGATACACCAGCGAGGAAGCCGTGGGGCAGTACCCGAGCGTCCTCAAATCGGGACGTCACACCATGGCGTTTTACGAAGAACTCTGGAGCACCATTCGGTCCGGGAAGGTCTGGCGCGGGCAGTTGATCAACCGGCGCAAGGACGGGACCTTCTATCACGAGGAGATGCAAATCTCTCCCGTGCAGGGCTCGACGGGCGAAACCGTCAGTTACATCGCGATCAAGCATGACGTGACCGAGAGGCGGGCGGCCGAGGAAGAGAAAAGGCTCCTCGCTGCGATTGTGAGTGGTTCGGAGGACGCTATCGTCGCCTACACGGCTGCTGGGACCATCCTAACCTGGAACCGTGGTGCGGAGGCGATGTCGGGCTACTCCGCAGCCGATGCGATTGGGAAGCACGTGTCGATGTTGATACCACCCGAAGGGCAGCACAAACTCGCGCAGCTTTTCGAGCGGTTGGTGCAGGGTATCGCCGTCTCTCAATATGAGGGCATTTGCATGCGCAGGGACGGACGGAGGTTTCCTGTCTCGGTCACCGCGTGCCTCGTCAGAAACTCCGCTGGTGGGATGGTTGCCATTTCAACGGTTCTGCGCGACATCTCGGAGCGCCGGGAGGACGAGCGAGCCCGGGCTTTGCTGGCCTCGATTGTAGAATCCTCGGCGGACGCGATCCACGCCGTAGGTCTGGATGGGACCATCCTCAGTTGGAACCGGGGCGCCGAACTGTTGTTCGGTTATTCAAGTCAGGAAATCGTCGGGAAGAGTGCCACCATTCTCGCTCCGCCTGGCCGCTTCGACGAAGTGCACCAGTTTCTTGCCACCATCCGGAATGGGGGCGTCATCGACCCATTCGATACGGTTCTTCAAGCGAAAGATGGGCGCGGGATGGATGTCTCGCTCTCCTTTTCCCCGATCCGGAATCAAGCGGGAGAAGTGGTCGGAGCCGCGAGCATCGCACGCGACATCGGCAAGCAGTTGCGTGCTGAACGGAAGCTTCGGGAAAGCGACGAGCGGTTCCGCGACGTATTTGAACACGCCCCGTTCGGCATGTGCGTGGCCGGGTTGAACCGGACCATCATCCAGGCGAATACGGCATTTTGCCGAATGCTCGGCTATACCGAGCCGGAACTGGCCGACACTACCTGGGCGAAACTGACCCATCCGGATGATTTGGAGTCCTCCCAGCGGATGATGGAGCAGTTGCTAAGGGAATCGGGCGGCTGCGAGGAATTGGGAAAGCGCTACATTCACCGAAATGGAAACGTATTGTGGGCGCGCATCAGGACCTCGATCGTCCGTGGCGAGGACGGAAGCCCGTTGTATTTTGTGACCCACGTGGAAGACACGACGGAGCACAAGCGGGCGGAGGAGGTGTTGCGCGAGAGCGAAGATCGCTTCCGCGTCATGGCCGACTGTTGCCCGGCGTCCATGTGGATGACTGACGCAGAGGGTGAGACGCAGTTCGTTAACCGTGCGTATGAAGAGTTTCGCGGGAACACCCATCGCGAGGGGGAGGGCTCCAAATGGCAGTCTCTAATCCATCCTGACGATGCGCCGGACTACATTGGGGCATTTCAGCGCGCGGTTCGGGTACATACTTCTTTCAGCGTTGAAGCGCGCGTGCGGCGCGCCGACGGCGAGTGGCGATGGGTGGAATCCCATGCGGAGCCGCGCGTCTCGCCGGGTGGTGAATTCCTCGGGCACGTCGGTATCAGCCTCGATATCAGCGAGCGCAAGGGAGCGGAGGAGGCCTTGCGGGCGAGCGAAGAACGCTCCCGCATGCTGGCAAGCGCGCTGCAATGCGCGGATGAGTGCATCAGCATCACCGACACCGGGGACCGCGTCCTGTATGTGAATGAAGCGCTTTCCCGGACCTACGGCTACCGGGAAGCCGAACTGATCGGGCAGCACATCGGCATTCTTCGCTCAGAGCGCACCTCAAAGAAAACGCAAGCTGAGATTCTTCCGGCCACTATGGAAGGCAGGTGGCGCGGGGAACTGTGGAACCGCTCCAAGGAAGGGCGGGAGTTTCCGATTTCGCTTTCCACGTCCGCCGTATCCGACGAGAACGGGCAGACGGTCGCACTCGTGGGCATTGCCCGCGACATCACCGAGCGCAAACGGAATGAACAAGCCTTACGCGATTCTCAGGAGTTTGCTCAATCCACCATCGATGCACTTGCTTCTCACGTATGCGTTTTGAACGAGGCAGGCACGATCATCGCAGTGAACCGGGCTTGGGAAGACTTTGCGGAGGCTAACCGGAGAGTGGATTCGGACGGAGTCCGGCTCGATTCCAAGGACACTGTTTGCTTCGGTGAAGGAGTCAATTATCTTGCTTTGTGCGAGCGGGCGGACGGTCCGGAGGCACCTGAGGCCGCTGAGTTCGCCGCCGGTATCAAGGCCGTTCTCCAGGGTGAACGCGAAGAATACTCTGCCGAGTATTCATGTCACTCTCCAGACGAAAAGCGATGGTTCATAGGCAGGGTCACACGGTTCTTTAGCAAGGGTCTCCCCCGGATTCTGGTCGAGCACATCAACATCAGCGAGCGCAAACTTGCCGAGGAAGCCTTGCTCCTGGCCAGTCAGGCGGCTGCGGTGGAAGCCGAGCATCAGCAGTTTCAACACTCTCTGATTGATGCCATCCATGATGTCTCGCTTGATGGGATTCTTGTCATCAACGAAAAGAACTGTATCGTGTCGCATAACAAGAGATTTCTGGACGTGTGGCAGATTTCCCTGCCTGGCATTGCAGATAATCTGCCCGATTACTCCATCGGCGGCCAGCCTCCGCTCATCTTGTCGGCAGCCACCGATCGTGTAAAGGATCCCGACGCGTTCTTAAAGCGGATTCGGGAGCTGAACGACGATCCAAATGCGAGCGACAGTTGCGAGCTTGAACTGAAGGACGGCAGAACGCTCGAACGATATTCCACAGGTCTGCGAAGTGACGCGGGCCAGTGCCTCGGCCGCGTGTGGTTCTTTCGAGACATCACTGCTCGCAAGCAGACAGAAATCACTCTGCAAAATGCCAGGGCATCGGCCGATGCCGCCAATCGCGCCAAGAGCCGCTTCCTGGCCAACATGAGCCATGAAATCCGGACGCCGATGAATGGAGTCATCAGCATGCTGCAACTGCTCCTGGAAACGGACCTCACTCCGGAACAACGTCATCACGCCACCATAGCGCAGTGCAGCGGTGGGGCTATGCTGAGCTTGATCGGCGACATTCTTGACCTTTCCAAGATCGAGGCGCGGAAGATCACTCTTGAGCATCTGACCTTCAACCTGCGCGACACCGTCGAGGAAGTCGTCCAACCTTTGCGCGTTCAGGCGAGCGCGAAGGGACTGGATGTCCATTTGCGCGTGTCGCCTGAGATCCCGCCGCTCTTGCGCGGCGATGCCCAACGCCTTCGCCAGGTATTGAACAACCTTTCCGCCAATGCCCTCAAGTTCACCGACCGGGGCGAGATTACGTTGGATGTGGCGCTCGAGTGCCAGAAGGATGGCAGGTCAACGGTTCGATTCAGCGTCACCGATACGGGAATCGGGATACGGCCGGACCGGGTAGCGGCGCTATTCTCTCCGTTCGTCCAGGGAGACGACTCCACCACGCGCAAGTACGGCGGCTCAGGGCTGGGGCTGGCTATCAGCAAGCAACTCGTCGAGATGATGGGGGGAAGTATTGGCGTCAACAGCACAGAAGGCCGCGGCTCGACCTTCTGGTTCACCGCGGTTGTTGAACTGCCTCCCCCCGGTCGGCAGCGACTCGCGAGCGGAGCTGGAGAGGGGGTTTTGCCTTTGCCGTATGGGACGATCCGTGAGCAGCGGACGGAGCGAATCCTTGTGGCGGACGACAACGCCATCAACCGCACCGTAGCTCTAGCGCAACTGCGAAAGTTGGGGTACAAAGCCAATGCCGTCATCGATGGCGCGGAGGCCGTTGCAGCGGTCGAGCGGGGAGACTTCGACCTGGTCCTGATGGACTGCGCAATGCCCGTCATGGACGGCTTTGAAGCGACCCGCCGTATCCGTGGTTCGATTAGGCCGGGCATTCCGATCATCGCCCTCACGGCGAGCGCGATGGCGGGCGACCGGGATCGATGTCTCGGCGAGGGGATGGACGATTATCTTGCGAAGCCCGTGGACCTGGGGCAGTTGGCGGATATGCTTGCCAGGTGGCTGCCCGCATCCGGCGGCGTCGGGAACGCTCATCCCTCCGGGAAGTCCGCCGTAGAGCGCGCTATGGCTAGCCTCAATGTAGGGGCATTGCTGAAGCGAGTAATGGGGGATCGGCCACATGGCGCGACCGACTTTAACGGGCCCCAGGGAGATGCCCCCTCCCAGTTGACCGATTAGCGCAAGTTGCCTGATCAATCGCCGCTCCTGCACACCGACGCGAGCCCAGGCGCTCGGGGGAGCCGTGGCCGAGGCTCCAGCCGGTGGAATGCCAGACCGCGCTGCTCCCAATTCCTTTCGCGGCGACGAGAACTCGTCGGCTGCCGAGATCGTGACATCTCCCGGCCCCATGAGCACGCGCCGGGAGTGTTTAGATGCTTGCACTTCACACCTCAAGCGTTGGAGATCTACGTGGCGCGACGATTGCACATTAACAGATTGCGAATGCTCAATCACTCTTTGCCAAAGCCGCCAATCACTTTCGAAGCCGGGCTCATGCGCCTTCAAAAGCCGCAAGTGACCGATAAGTGGAAGGGAACACGGCCTGGATGTCCGCCACATTCACTCCGCGAACCACGCCGGGAAGAGCCAATTTGGGGAACGCGGAGTCCTCTGGTTGGCGCCAACTACTCGACCGGACTCATGCCAGCCGAACCGTCCGATCGAACCGAAATGCGGAGACAGCAATGAACGATAGCACGCAAGACGAAGAGATCATTCGCGAGTTCCTCGTCGAGAGTCATGAAAACCTCTCACGCCTGGATCAAGAGCTCGTCGAACTCGAGAAGCGGCCGAAGGACGCGGCGCTGCTGGCAAGCATCTTTCGCACCATTCACACGATCAAGGGCACCTGCGGCTTCCTCGCGTTCTCTACTTTGGAGAAGTTCACTCATCAGGCCGAGAGCCTGCTAAGCCAGTTGCGCGATGGCGAGCGGGAGCTCACCTCGCCCCTGGTGTCTTTGATCCTGGAGACGGTCGATGCGACCCGGCAGGTTCTGGCTTCGATCGAAGCGAGCGGAGGAGAAGGCCCGAACCATTTTGAGGACCTGACCGAACGCTTGCGCGTCGCAGCGCAATCGAAGGCAGCTCCAGAAGGCCAGCCCAGTCCAGTCGCGTTGCCCGCTTCCTTACCGGAGCCGCACCGCGACGATTGCGCCGCTGAACTTCCCGAAAGCAAGAAACCCGAGGAGGCCGCTAAATCTTCCGCCGTGGCGGACGCGAACATTCGGGTCGGCGTGGGACTGCTGGACAAGCTGATGGATCTGGTGGGTGAGTTGGTACTGACCCGCAACCAGATCCTCCAATTCAACACCGAACGGGAGGATGCCGCTCTCAACACCACGTCGCAGCGGCTGAACCTGATTACCACCGAGCTGCAAGCGGGCGTCATGAAGACCCGCATGCAACCCATCGGCATGGTCTGGAATAACCTGCCGCGCGTCGTTCGCGACATGGCGGTGGCCCTCGGGAAGCAAATCCGGCTGGAAATGGACGGCGCCGACACCGAACTCGACCGGACCATCATTGAAGCCATCAAAGATCCGCTCGTCCACCTGGTCAGAAACTCTTGCGACCACGGGATTGAATCGTCTGAGGTCCGCCTGCGAGGCGGCAAGCCGGCGGAAGGCAGACTGTCCCTGCGGGCCTATCACGAAGGCGGTCACGTCAACATCGAATTCAGCGATGACGGAACGGGTATTGACGTGGCGCGGGTCAAACAGAAGGCCATCGAGAGAGGGCTTCTGCGACCCGAGCAGGCCGAGAAGCTGAGCGATCGCGACGCGCTGAACTTGATCTTCCAACCCGGCTTCTCGATGGCGCAATCGGTGACGAACATCTCAGGACGCGGAGTCGGCATGGATGTGGTGAAGTCCCACATCGAGAAGATCGGCGGCGTAGTGGACATTTCCAACCGGCCCGGTGAAGGCACCACGGTCAAGCTGAAGATTCCGCTTACTCTGGCCATCATTCCCGGCCTGGTGATCACGAGCGGGGGAGAGCGGTTCGTCATTCCGCAAGTCAATCTGCTCGAGCTGATTCGCCTGGAGAGAGACTCTTCGGAGAAACGCATCGAGAACGTGCACGGAACACCAGTGTACCGGCGGCGCGGAAGCCTGTTGCCGGTCGCGTATTTGAATCAGGTACTCGGACTGAAATCGGACGACGCCGCCCAAGCGGTAAGCATGGTGATTCTACAGGCGGAAGACCGGCAATTCGGCTTAGTCGTGGACGGCATCAACGACACCCAGGAAATCGTCGTCAAGCCTCTGGGCAAGCAGTTTAAAGGACTCACGATCTACGCCGGCGCGACGATTATGGGCGACGGACATGTCGCACTAATCCTCGACGTACTCGGCGTTGGGCAGCGCTCCGGCGTACTGGCTGAATTCCGGGAGCAGGCGCACGGGCCATCGGAACAGAAAGCGCAAGCGGGGATAGAGCAGCAACGGCTGCTGCTGTTCCGCGCCGGTTCCTTCGAGCGGTTGGCCGTTCCGCTTTCACTTGTCGCCAGGCTTGAAGAGTTTCCCCAAAGCTCCATCGAGCATGCCAGCGGATTCCAAGTGGTGCAGTACCGAAACCGCATTCTCCGCCTCGTGTCCCTCCAGGCAGTGCTCGAACCCGGAGCTCCTTGCCAGGATCAGCCCGATCCAGTGCAGGTGATCGTTTTCAACGACGGCGACCGCAGCGTTGGTCTCGTAGTCGACCAGATCCTGGACGTCGCCGAAGAGGCCGTAACGGTGCGTCAGCAGTCGGGCCGCAAAGGCATCCTCGGCTCGGCGGTAGTAGGCAAGCGCGTCACGGATTTCCTGGATCTCAACCATGTCATTCACGCGGCCACGGAGAATTGGTTTGAAGGCATGGGTGGACCTGCAAACGGCAAGAGAATCCTCCTCGTCGAAGCCTCGGCGTTTTCGCGAGGCCTGATCCGGAGTGGCCTGGACATGGCGGGCTATCACGTCCTGGAGGCTGCGAATCTCGATGAGGCGATTCGCGGATTGGAGCAGCAACCGGTAGATATCGTCGTGACGACGATGGCCCTTCCGCCCAACGGCACAACCGCTCTATTGGCAGCCATGCGGCGGCGGCCCGAATGGAAGGGGATCCCGGTGCTCGCACTGGCTGACTCAATCGGTCAGATACAGACACCCGACTTCCAGAGCGCCGGTTTTCAGGATTGCCAGTCGAAGTTCGACAAGGACGCCATGCTCGAATCGTTGTCGCGGCTGGCTTCGGCCATTGCTTCAGCAGAGACTTCGCTAGTGTGCGCAGGAGAGGTGAGATAGCCAATGGCGACCGATATCACGATCCGGAAAGCCGAACTTGCGCAGACCAGCGGACAGTTCTCCACGTTTTTCGTGGCGGACCTGTTCTTCGGCGTGGACGTCCTCCGCGTCCAGGAGGTGTTGCGCTTCCAGCAGATGACCCGCGTGCCTCAGGCCCCGGAAGTCATCGAGGGGTTGATCAACCTGCGCGGCCAAATCGTGACCGCAATCGATATGCGGCGCCGGCTTCGGCTTCCGCCACGCGGCGGGGACCAGACGCCGATGAATATCGTGGTCCGCACCGAGGACGGCGCGGTCAGTCTGCTGGTCGACGAAATTGGCGACGTGCTGGATGTAGATGCCGCCACTTACGAACGGCCACCCGAGAACCTCGACCCTGCTGCGCGGGACCTCATCCGCGGCGTCTACAAGTTGAAAGACCGGTTGATGCTGGTCCTCGATGCGGAGCGAACAGTGGATCTGGCAGCCGGGAGCAAAGCGTAATGACGGGAAGTCGTTCACAGCCGCAAGAGCAGGCAAATGGACACGCTGCGTCGCGTCCGGATGCAGGAAGGCTCTGAAATGGCCTTCACATTCTTCTTCAGAGACCAGCAGGTGCTGGAACAAGTGGTGGATCACGTTCTCCCCGCCATCGCGGGCCGCACGTACCCCCGTGTCTGGGACGCTGGCTCGGCCATGGGGCAAGAGCCTTACACGCTCTCCATCATGTTTGCCGCTAAAATGAATCGCTTCGCGTTCAATAACCTCCGCATCGATGCCTCCGATGTGGAGAGCACGGGCCAGTTCGCCCATATGATCGAGGCTGCCGTGTACCCCGGCGACGAGCTGTCGCGGTTGCCCGAGGGCATTCTGGAGCGGTACTTCGAACCGGCTGACAAGCCGGGGCACTATCGCGTAATCGAACGCATCCGGCAGCGGATCGTGTTTCAGCAGCATGATCTTCTTTCTTTCAAGGAAATCGGCCAAGGTTATTCGTTGGTGCTGTGCAAGAACGTCCTGCTCCACTTCCAACCGCTGGAGAGGATCGAGGTGCTTCGAATGTTCCACCGGGCACTCGCGCCTGGCGGCTTCCTTGCAACCGAGCATACGCAGGAGATGCCTCCGGAACTCGCCGCGCTGTATGAGCGAGTGATCCCCAACGTCCAGTTGTTTCGCAAACTCGAGGGCGGCGAATGCGGATCATAACTTTGGAAACGAGTGGCGAGATCTATTCAAGCCAGGTCTATCTGGTGCTCGGCGGTTCGAGTCGGCTGACGGACGTCAATACCCTCGTGGACGTCGGCCAGGACCCAGCCATCTTTAAAAGCATCGAGCGGGCCCCCACCGGGGTGGGGAAGTGGCCCGTAGAACAAGTAGTGCTGACGCACTGCCATTCCGATCACTCTGCGCTTTTGCCGCAGGTTCGCGCGGCATTCCACCCCAAGGTGTTCGCGTTTTCACCGCACGTGGAGGGCGTCGATTGTCTGTTGGCGGATGGGGACGCGCTGAAGATGGGCGACGCATATTTCGACGTAATCCACATGCCCGGTCACAGCAGCGACTCGGTGTGTCTTTACAACCGGACAGAGGGCGTACTCTTCGTGGGCGACTCCCCCGTGCTCACCGGGTCCGCAACCGCCACCTATGAGGCGGGGTTTCTGGCGGCTATGGAGAAGTTGTGCTCCCTCGATGTCCGGCAGATTTATTTCGGGCACGGCGCTCCGGTGCTGGAGCGCTGTAATGACAGGCTGCGTGAATCGTATTGCATGGCCGCTGGCAGCCGATCGGCCTTCGCAAAGCAATAACAAATCGACAATCAGGCGCCGGGGACGGCGTAGTAACGCAATAGGAATGTTAAGGAACAAAGACTAATGGCAAGACAATCAAGTGACAGCCGGCGAACTACTTCCGGCCTGAACTCGTCCACCGGCACCGCCGTTTTGGACCATCCCGTAACCCACGCAGCGAAGACGCAAAAGCAGAATCTGCTTCAGGAGGAAATCCTCCGGGTAGCATCCGCTCTTCAGCAAGGCAAACTCGCAGAGAGAGCGCAAGTGGACCTCTTCGAAGGAAGTGATCGCACCGTCATCGAAAGCCTCAACGGGATGCTGGATTCCGTGATCAAACCGTTGAACGTCTCCGCCGAGTATATGGACCGCATCTCGAAGGGCGATATTCCGCCCAAGATCACTGACAGCTACAACGGCGACTTCAACGAGATCAAGAACAACCTGAACGTCTGCATCGACTCCATCAGCCGGATGGTCGGCGACGCCACCCTGTTGTCGAAGGCCGCGGTAGAGGGCAAACTGGCCACCCGTGCTGACGCTACCAAGCATGAGGGCGATTTCCGCAAGATCGTCGAAGGCGTGAACCAGACGCTCGACGCCGTGATCGGCCCGCTCA
>Ga0302320_10001351_pt1 | contig 58863 bp, 54 predicted proteins | sample Bog_T0_3_FD_202130 | JGI IMG/M metagenome (GOLD analysis project Ga0302320, IMG submission 202130) | Peat permafrost microbial communities from Stordalen Mire near Abisko, Sweden - Bog_T0_3 | ecosystem: Environmental > Terrestrial > Soil > Wetlands > Peat | place: Sweden: Abisko, Stordalen Mire... | reverse complement strand
TTTCCGCTCCTGCCGCGAAAGCTCGATCTGCAACCTCTTGCGCTTGTCCATGCCTCCGATATACCGCTCGCTGCTGCCCCGCGAAAGTGCCGAGCTTGATTACCAATCTACGAAGTCAGGGTACTAGAGGCTTTTGAGGAATGCACGGATCTCGGGGTTGGACCAGTCGGGATCGCCTACGATTTTGCGGCGGATGACGCCCTGGCGGTCAATGATGTAGGTCTCAGGCCAACCCTCGGTATGGTAGAGCCTGGCTGCACTCTGGTTTGGGTCTCGTACGGTGGTGAAGTCCACGCGGTGGCGGGTGATGAAGCGGTTGTATGCGTCAGGGTCTTCGTCGATGCTGACGGCGAGGATGGCGAGATCGGGGCGGTCGTGGTGGAGTTCAATGAGTCCTGGCATCTCCTGGACGCAAGGCGGGCACCAGGTGGCCCAGAAGTTGAGCAGGACGATCTGGCCGCGATAGCTGGCGAGATGGACGGTGGTGGTTCCGTCAGATACGTTGAAGTCGGGGGCGGGTTTGCCGGTTTGCGAGGGGCGCGCGCCGCGATCGCAGGCGGAAAGCAGGGCCAACGGCAGCAGGATGAGGAGTGAAATTAAACGAGTGGACCGCACATACCTATAATACGGAGCGAAAGGGCAGAAAGTCATGGGGGACGGGAAAGCGGAAGAGACGGTGGCGGCGAAGGCGGGCGGATGGACGCCGGTGCTGGGGCTTTCAGACGAGCCTGCAGGGCAAACGAACGCGGCGGCGGGCTGGCCGGCGGTGGCTGGAACGGTGTATGAGCAGCCGGAGCCGGAGGAACTGCTGGAACTGACGGTGATTGTTCCGGCGCGGGATGAGGAGGACTGCCTGGGGGGTTGCCTGGAGTCGCTTGTGGCGCAGAGCGATGGTCTGTTTGAGCTGGGCAAGGATTGGGAAATCATCGTTGTAGACGACCACTCGACGGACCGGACCGGGGAGATTGCGCGGGGATTTGCCGGGGTGACGGTGCTGGAGGCGGGGAAGCTGGAAAAGGGGTGGACGGGGAAGGCGAACGCAGTTTGGACGGCGGCGAAAAGGGCGCGGGGACGATGGCTGCTGTTTACGGATGCGGATACGATTCACGAGCCGGGAAACCTGCACCGGGCGATGCACGAGGCTGTGAAGCACAAGGCGGGAATGCTGAGCTACTCGCCGCGGCAGATTGTGCGCGGGCTGGCGCAGCGGACGCTGATGCCGCTGGTTTTTTGTGAGCTGGCGTTGTCTTACCCTCCGGCGAAGGTTTCGGACCCGAATGAGCGGATTGCGGCGGCGAATGGGCAGTTTTTGCTGGTGGAGCGGGAGGCTTACCGGCGGTTGGGCGGGCACGCGAGCGTGGCGGATAAGGTGCTGGAAGATGTAGAACTGGCGTTCATGGCTAAGCGCAGGCGGGTGGGTCTGCGGTTCCGGTATGCGGAGGATGCGGTTGCCACGCGGATGTACCGGTCAACGGCGGCGATGATGGAGGGCTGGACCAAGAACCTGGCGCTGCTGTTCGACAACACGCTGGCTCTGAGCGTTTGGCGTGCGTTGGATTTTTTTCTTCTTTTTGGACTGCCTGTGTTGGCAGTTTGGCTGTGGAACGCGAAGTTTGCGGCGCACTCGCTGCAATGGCTGGGAGCCGGGTGGGCGCTGGTGATTCTGTGGCTGCGGAACCTGGTGCGGTTTTATGCGCGGGTGGCGAAGTCGAATTTTCCGTTTGTGGACTGCGCGCTGACGCCACTGGGGTTGCCGCTGTTTGTGGTGCTGCTCTACCGGAGCTGGTTTCAGCATCGGATTTTGAAGCAGGTGAACTGGAAGGGGAGGACGTATCCGTAAGAGCAGTGGTCAGTGGTTAGTGGTCAGTTTTCAGTTTTTCCTGCCGGGGCTGACGGTGGGGGCTTCGGGTGGTTTTGATGGTGTGAAATTGATGGTGCATTCTGTGAAGCAATTGCGGGGGCTGGGGCATCTTCTCAATTGAGGGTTCAGAATGGTGTTTCTGACGCGACGGGCTACATTTTCGGCTTCGCACTACTACTGGAATCCGGGGTGGACGGCAGAGAAGAACGAGCAGATGTTCGGCCGCTGCGCCAATCGCAATGGGCACGGGCACAACTATACGCTGGAGGTGACGGTGGCCGGGGAGCCGGACCCGGTGACGGGTTTTGTTGTGGACTTGAAGTGGCTGAAAGACGTGATTGAACGGGATGTGATGACGGCATACGATCACCGGCATTTGAATCTGGAGGTTCCGGAGTTTATTGCTACCGAGGTGAGGGCGACGATTCCGACGACGGAAAACATTGCCATTGCGGTGTGGAAGCGGCTGGAACCGGCGATTAAGGAAGCGGGCGGGGCACGATTGACCTGCGTGCGGATCTACGAGACGCCGGAGATTTTTGCGGAATATCGGGGTGAGGCGTGAAGGCCTATTTTGGACGCCGGTATATGCTGAGCGCCAGCCATCGGCTGCATGCGGAGGCGTTGACCGAGGAAGAGAACCGGGCGGCGTATGGAAAGTGCAACAATCCGCATGGGCATGGGCACAATTATGTGGTTGAGGTTGTGGTGGGCGGACCGGTGGACGCGGAGACGGGGATGGTGATCAACCTGGTTGCGATGGATGAAGCGGTGCGAAGCAGGGTGATGGACCGATTTGACCATACGAACCTGAATCTTGATGCGCTGTTTGCGAATCAGGCGCCGACGACGGAGAATCTTTGTAGAGCGGTCTTTGGATTGTTGCAGGATGCTCTGCCGGCCGGGAAGTTGGAATACGTGCGGGTGGAAGAGACGGAGAATAACTTCTTCCAGTGCTTTGAAGCGTAGGGTAAGTGTGTGGTGTGGGAATGGGAGCGAAATGCAGATCCTTCGACTCACCACCCCCAAGCTGAAAAGCGCTTGGGGCCCTTTTCGCTCAGGATGACGGATTCTGCGAGAGTGGGAAAAAGCAAACGCAGGGCCCGGACGGAGTGGGCAGATGTGGTGCACTTCGATGCAAGGATGACAGATTGAGGTTGATTTTCGAGATGACAGAACAGATTTGGTGGAACAGGGACGCTCACTTCCCCTGGGCGTAGGAATGAGGAGTATGGCGCAGCCGATTGCGGTGAGCAAGGCAGTTCGCAGGGCGGTAGGGACAGACGAGGCGCTGAGCGAGTTCAGCACCCAGGAGATGTATCGCGAGATTCTGAGCCGGCTGGGCGAAGATCCGAACCGCGATGGTTTGCTGGCGACGCCGGGGCGGGTGGAGAAGTCGATGGCCTTTTTGACGAAGGGCTACGACGAGGACCCGACGAAGATTTTGCGCGGGGCGCTGTTCGATGTGGACTATGACGAGATGGTGATCGTGAAAGACATTGAGATGTTCTCGCTGTGCGAGCATCACATGCTGCCATTCTTCGGACGCGTTCACGTGGCTTATATTCCCAAGGGGAAAGTGATTGGGTTAAGCAAGATTCCACGGCTGGTGGAGGTGTTTGCGCGGCGGTTGCAGGTGCAGGAGCGGCTGACGCGGCAGATTGCCGACGCGATTCAACATGCGATTGAGCCGCAGGGCGTGGGCGTGGTGATTGAGGCGCGGCACCTTTGCATGATGATGCGCGGGATTGAGAAGCAGAATTCGTCGACGGTGACTTCGGCGATGGTGGGCTGCTTCAGGCACAAGGAGACACGGTCAGAGTTCCTGTCGCTGGTAAGGCAACCGAGCAGCGGAATCTGAGGCGGGGAGCCTGCGTCGGCTACAGTAGTGAGGGGCGTGGGCGTGAACGGACTTCTGGTGGTGGACAAGCCGGGCGGCATGACGAGCCATGATGTGGTGAGCCGCCTGCGCAGGATTACCGGCGAAAAATCAATTGGGCACCTGGGTACGCTGGACCCGATGGCAACCGGGGTTCTGCCGCTGCTGATGGGCAGGTTTACGCGTTTGGCGCAGTATTTTTCTTCCGCTGAGAAAACTTATACAGGGACGATCCGGTTTGGGTTCGCAACCGACACGTTTGACGCCGAGGGTGTTGCCGCGGGGGAGGACGTGCGGCCGGCGTTGACGCTGGACGAGGTGCGCAAAGCTGCGGGGCGGTTCAAGGGCGTGATGGACCAGATGCCTCCGCCTTACTCGGCCAAGAAGATTGGTGGGACGCCGGCTTACAAGCTGGCGCGCGAGGGCAAGCCGGTGGAGCTGAAGACGGCTGCTGTGAACATTACTGCGTTTGAGGTTACCGGGCTGGAGGGCGCTGAGGCTTCGTTTGCGATGAGCATTAGCGCGGGCGGGTATGTGCGGAGTGTGGCGCATGAACTGGGGCGGGATCTGGGCTGCGGAGGGCACTTGGGCAGCTTGCGGCGAACGCAGGCGGGGGTGTTCACGCTGGGCGAGGCGCACACGCTGGAGGAGCTTGCTGCGTTGACGGGGGATTTGAAGGCGCTGGAGGCGTTGTGTGTGCACCCCCGGAGTTTGTTGCCGGAAATGCCTGCGGTGACGGGCGACGCGATGGCGCTGGGGCGGTTGCGGAATGGGGCGCAGGCGAACCTGCCGGAGTTCTCCGGCGCTTCATTGGTGAAGGTGTTTGCGGGGCAGACGGAGCTGGTGGGCGTGGCGAAGCGGGTGGCGGGAACGCTGTTTCAGCCGGTGGCGGTGATGGGGTGAAGCAGTGGTTAGTGGATAGGGGTTAGTGGTTAGTTGGTTCGGTGGGAGAACCGGGTGTTGGGGCTGGCTTGTGGATGTTGGCTGCGGATCGCTATTTGCTGAAGGCAGGCAATTGTTTGCTGACCACTGACCACTATCCACTGTTCACTGGTTTTTGCGGAGCAGGGGCGTCAACGTGGGCAGGAGGGTGCGGGCGATGATCTCGGAGCCTTTTGCGGTGGGGTGGATGCCGTCGTTCTGGATGGTGTTGGGAACGTGGATGAGGTCTTTGTAGATCATGGGGACGAAGGCGGCGTGATGCTTAGCCGCGAGGTCGCGAAAGACCTGGTCGAATTGGTGGATGTATTCGGGGCCGTAGTTGGGGGGCAGGGTAATGCCGGCGAGCAGGACCTTGATGTGGGCGGCTTCAAGGGTGGTGAGCACTTGGTCGAGATTGCGGCGGGTTTGGTCGAGGGGAAGGCCTCGGAGGCCGTCGTTGCCACCGAATTCGACGAGGACCACTTCGGGGTGAAGGGCGAGGATGGAGTGGAGGCTGGAGAGGGCGTCTTTGGTGGTGGCGCCGCTGGTGCCCTCATTGACGACTCTGTAGTGGAAGCCGCGGGCGTCGAGGTCGCGTTGGAGGGCGTCGGGGTAGGCCTGGCCGGTGTCTAGGCCGTAGCCGGCGGTGATGCTGTCGCCGAAGCAGACGAGCAGGTGCTGGCCGAAGGCTTGGGCAGGCAGGACGAGGAAGAGAAGCAGGAGTGTGGCTTCCCACCCAATGCGCAACGGGCGCGAAATGGATGGGGCACCCGGCAGTATCGAAACGATAAGAGCGCGGCGAACGTCCACATGGATAGTGTAGCGAAGAGCAGGGGCAGGATTCAGGAGGCAGACATTTGATTGAAGTTCGAGATGCGAAGAAGTGGATACAGAATGGGGCGCGGCGGGTGGAGATTCTGAAGGGGATCTCGCTGAAGATTCCTGCTGGGCAGTTTGTGGCGATTGTGGGGGCGAGCGGGAGCGGGAAGAGTACGCTGCTGGGGCTACTGGCGGGGCTGGACACGCCCAGCTCCGGGGAGATATGGCTGGATGGCGTTCCGATTCACAACCTGGCGGAGACAGAGCTGGCGGTGGTGCGCGGGCGGAAGATTGGGTTTGTGTTTCAGTCGTACCAACTGATTGCCACGTTGACGGCTCTGGAAAATGTGCTGCTGCCTTATGAACTGAATGTGGAGGGCAGCGGCCTCGCAAAGGCGCGCAAGCTGCTGGATGAAGTGGGGCTGACGGAGCGGGTGGATCATTATCCGGTGCAACTCTCAGGCGGCGAGCAGCAGCGGGTGGCGCTGGCGCGGGCGTTTGTGGTGGAAACGCCGATTGTGATGGCGGATGAGCCGACGGGGAATCTGGATTCGGCGAACGGACGGATGGTGCTGGACCTGCTGCTGGAGCGGAACAAGCGGGCGGGGACGACACTGGTTCTGGTGACGCACGACCCGGAGGTTGCCAGCCGGGCAGACCGGAAGATTGTGTTGAAGGATGGGATGGTGGTGGAGGATACGCTGCCGGGTTCGGGCGAAGCTCTCGGCCAGGACGCGAAAGAGCGCGAGGGAAAAAATGGCTAAGCGGGCGTTGAGTTGGAGGCGCGCGGGGGCTATTGGCTGGCGGGATTTGAAGTCGGCGCCGGGGAAGTTTGGGTTTGTGGTGCTGAGCGTGGCGGTGGGGGTTGCGGCACTGGTGGGGGTGCGCGGGTTCAGCGAGAGCTTCAGGCGGACGCTGGGGCTGGAGTCGCGGTCGCTGATGGCGGGTGACCTGAGCGCGCGGATCTATCGCGAACCGACGGCCGCGGAAGAGCAGAAGATTGCGGGGCTGGAGCAGCAGGGAACTCGAAGTACATGGATTACCGAGACGGTGTCGATGGCGTCGGTTGTGCCAGACCCGGTGCCGCTGCTGGTATCGCTGAAGGCGGTTGATCCGGGGGAGTATCCCTATTATGGCGCGGCGGATCTGGAGCCTGCGATGGGGCTGAAGCAGGCTCTGGAAGGGGACTCGGCGGTGGTGGCGGAGGAGTTTCTGATCCGGCTGAATGCGCACGTGGGAGGGACGCTGCGGCTGGGCGGGATCAATTTCAGGATTGCAGCGGTGCTACGGCAGGAGCCGGACCGGATTGCAGGAATGGGGATGGGGCCGCGCGTGATGATCTCGCGGGAGGCGCTGAAGCGGACAGGGCTGATTGCGCTGGGGAGCCGGGCCAGCGAGCGGCTGCTGATGCAGCTGCCGGCGCAGGCAGATGCGGTGGCGCTGCGCAAGCAGGTGGAGGCGGCGCTGCCGGACGCGCAGGTGATGGATTTCAAGGAGGGCAATCCTGCGCTGAACGAGGGGCTGGAGAACGCGACGGCTATGCTGAGCCTGATTTGCCTGGTGGCGATGGTGCTGGGGGCGATCGGCGTGGCGATGGCGATGCATGCGCACCTGGAACAGCGGATGGACATGCTGGCGATTCTGAAGGCGATGGGCGCGGGGTCGGGCGACATTCTGCGGATTTTTCTCATCCAGACGCTGGGGCTAGGGCTGGCCGGGGGGCTGGTGGGTGTGGCCGCGGGAGTGGGCGTGATGGCGGCGCTGCCGGCGGTGTTTGGCAGCTTGCTGCCGGTTCATGCGACGCTGGAGTTTCCGTGGCGATCGGTTGCGGCGGGGCTGGGAACGGGGCTGCTGACGACGCTGCTGTTTTGTTTGCCGCCGCTCTTGGATGTGCGCGCGGTAAGGCCGGTGCTGGTGTTGCGGCGGTTGGTGGAGCAGAGGCCGGAGGGCGTGGGCGCGTGGTTTGCGCGTTGGTGGGCAAGGCGGCTGCAACTGGGGATTTCAGTGCTGGTAATTGCGGTGCTGGGCGGAGTGGCTTGGGCGCTGTCGGACTCCGCCAAGGTGGGGACGTGGTTTGCGGTGATCTTTGGGGCAGCGCTGGTGGTGTTGCTGGCGCTGGCGGCGGTGGCGCTGCGGACGCTGCGGTTTCTGCTGAACCGGGTGCGGCTGCGGCTGCCTTCGTTTCTGCGGCATGGGCTGTCGAATCTCTATCGGCCGGGGAACCAGTCGGCGGCGGTGCTGGCGGCGCTGGGCACGGGGGTGATGCTGATTCTGGCGGTTTACCTGATGCAGGCGATGCTGCTGCGGGATTTGAAGGAGACGGCTTCGCCGAAGCTGCCGAATATCTTTCTGGTGGATGTGACCGGCGATGAGGTTGCGGGGGTGAAGGAGTTCTTTCAGCATCAGCCGGGAGTGACGCAGGGGCTGGATCTGATTCCGATTGTGCAGGGGAAGTTTGTTTCACTGGATGGCAAGACGCTGGACCAAATGAAGGAGGCGCATTTTCCGCGGCGGATGCTGGAGAACGCGGGGCTGAGCTGGGCGGATGCGCCGCCGCCGGGCGACAAGGTGACGCAGGGCAAGTGGTGGACGAGCGGCGACGCGGCGGAGATGGCGCTGGGCGCGGGCGAGGCGCAACGGCTGCACCTGGGCGTGGGCTCGACGGTGGTGATGGAGGTGGGCGGAACGGAGCGGACGCTGAAGGTGACGGCTCTGTTCCGGGCTGACGGGCAGCACCTGGGGGCGCGGGTTGCGTTTCTGCTGCCTTCAGGGCAACTGAAGAGCGAACCGACGACCTGGTACGGCGGGGCGCACATTGATCCGAAGCAGGTGGGGGCGCTGGAGCGGGCGTTGTTTCTGGCTTATCCCAGCGTGACAGTGATTAACCTTGCCGACGTGCTGGTGCGGATTGAGAGCTTGGTGGACCAGGTCACGTTAGTGGTGAGGTTTCTGGCCGGGTTCTCGATTTTTGCGGGTTTGATGATTCTGGCCTCGAGCATTGCCAGCACGCGCTACCGGCGGATGCAGGAGGCGGTGGTGCTGAAGACGCTGGGAGCGACGCGGATTCGGATTGTGCGGACGTTCAGCGTAGAGTTCAGCGTGCTGGGGCTGCTGGCGGGCGCGGTGGGGGTGGTGTTTGCCAACGTGCTGACGCGGGTGCTGCTGCGGAAGCTGGAGGTGGGCTTTCACATTGAGTGGAGAGCGACGCTGGCGGCGCTGGTGGGGACGGCGGTACTGGCCACGGCGACTGGATGGATTGCGAGCTACCGGATTCTGGGGCTGCGGCCCCTGGAAGTGCTGCGGGAGGAGTGAAGGCTTAGCAGTGAATGCGGCGGCTGCAAATAGAGGAAGGGTGAAGGCTGCCCAGAGCCAGAAACAATTGCCCGTCGTTATGGAATTGGACAGACCAAGTTCGAGAATTTGGCGTATCATGGCGGCGGCGGAGATTGCCCTGCCGAAGAGATTGAGGATCGAGTTCTTTCCGCGCACGCGGGAGGGACAACAGTTTTGCATCACGAAAAACAAGTGAGACGCGGCCAGTGTGAGTGCTTGAATCTGGCTGGCGTACTGAAGGAGAGAACCATGACCGACGAAGCAAAGTGCCCGTTCTCAAGCGGCGCAGTGAAGCACATGACGGCTGGAACCCAAACAAACGCAAACTGGTGGCCCAATCAACTGAACCTGAAGATCCTGCATCAGCACTCGCCGAAGTCCAGTCCTCTGAGCGAGACGTTTAACTATGCCAAGGAGTTCAAGAGCCTTGACCTGGAGGCGGTGATCAAGGACCTTCGCGCCTTGATGACGTCGTCGCAGGAGTGGTGGCCTGCGGACTACGGCCACTACGGGCCGTTCTTTATCCGCATGGCATGGCACAGCGCGGGCACGTATCGTATTTCCGATGGCCGCGGCGGCGCCGGTACCGGAGCGCAGCGATTTGCTCCGCTCAACAGCTGGCCTGACAACGTGAGCCTGGACAAGGCGCGCCGGCTGATCTGGCCGATCAAGCAGAAGTATGGCCGGAAGCTCTCGTGGGCCGACCTGATCATTCTGACGGGGAACGTGGCGCTGGAGTCGATGGGGTTGAAGACCTTTGGATTCGGCGGCGGGCGCCAGGACATCTGGGAGCCGGAAGAGGACATCTACTGGGGATCCGAGACGACATGGCTGGGCGACGAGCGCTACAAGGGCGACCGTCAGCTGGACAATCCTCTGGGCGCGGTGCAGATGGGCCTGATCTACGTGAACCCGGAAGGACCGAATGGGAAGCCTGATCCGGTGGCTGCGGCGCGGGATATTCGCGAGACGTTTGCGCGCATGGCGATGGACGACGAGGAGACGGTTGCCCTGATCGCCGGTGGACACACGTTTGGCAAGGCGCACGGCGCTGCCGATCCGAACAAGTATGTGGGCCGGGAGCCTGAGGGCGCGCCCATCGAAGAGCAGGGCCTGGGCTGGAAGAACAGCTTTGGCAGCGGCAAAGGCGTGGATACGATCAGCAGCGGGCTGGAGGGCGCATGGACGACCAACCCGGTGAAGTGGGACAACAACTACCTGGAAAACCTGTTCGCCTATGAGTGGGAGCTGACGAAGAGCCCTGCAGGCGCTCAGCAGTGGATTCCCAAGGGTGGAGCCGGGGCGGACACGGTGCCGGACGCGCACGATCCCAACAAGAAGCACACGCCGATCATGTTCACGACGGATCTCTCGCTGAGGATGGACCCAAGCTACGAGAAGATCTGCAGGCGTTTCCTGGAGCACCCTCAGGAGTTCGCGGATGCTTTTGCGAAGGCCTGGTACAAGCTGACTCACCGCGACATGGGGCCAATTTCGCGATGCCTTGGTCCGCTGGTTCCCAAAGAGCCTCTGCTTTGGCAAGATCCCGTTCCGGCGGTGAATCATCCCTTGATCGGGGAGCAGCAGATTGCAGGCCTGAAGGCCAAGATATTGGCATCCGGGCTTTCCATCTCGCAACTGGTGACGACGGCGTGGGCGTCGGCTGCAACGTTCCGCGGCAGCGACAAGCGCGGCGGGGCCAACGGGGCACGCATTCGTCTGGCGCCGCAGAAGGACTGGGAGGTGAACCAGCCGGCGGAGCTGGCAAAGGTGCTGGCAAAGCTGGAAGCGATCCAGAAGGAGTTCAACGGTACGGCGCCGGGCGGGAAGGAGGTTTCACTGGCTGACCTGATTGTTCTAGGCGGCTGTGCGGCCGTGGAGGAGGCTGCAAAGAAAGCAGGGCACATGGTGAAGGTGCCGTTCACGCCGGGGCGCATGGATGCATCGCAGGAGCAGACCGATGTGGCTTCGTTCGCGGTGCTGGAGCCAGCCGCGGATGGGTTCCGCAACTACATACGGAAGGGGCACGAGGGACTGGCCGCCGAGTTGCTGGTGGACAAGGCAGACCTGCTGACGCTGACCGCTCCGGAGATGACGGTGCTGATTGGCGGGCTGCGCGCGCTGGATGCGAACTACAACCATTCCGCACATGGCGTTTTCACCGGGCGGCCGGGAACGTTGACCAATGATTTCTTTGTGAACCTGCTGGACATGAACACGAAGTGGCAGAAGTCTGCCGCGAGTGAAGGAGTGCTGGAAGGGTTGGATCGGGTTACCGGGAAGTTGAAGTGGGCGGGCACCGTTGCCGATCTTGTTTTTGGCTCGAACTCTCAACTGAGAGCGCTTGCGGAGTTTTATGCATGCGCCGACGCGCAGGAGACATTTGTGCAGGATTTTGTGGCTGCGTGGAGCAAGGTGATGAACTTGGATCGGTTCGACCTGGCCTGATCGCGGGAGAAAACTCCTCGGCCCGGTTGCATTCGTTGAGTGACGAATGCAGCCGGGCGTTTTTTTGTGCAGGATTCTTAGCGACTTGCCGGCGCTTGCACGATCGAAGGCTACCGCGTTGTTTACTCATGAGTACCCCTACCCCCTCCCCTCCGGTATTCTGTAAGGAAGTTGCTTCTTTTCTATGAGATGCGACATATGTTCGACTGTAAACTCTTGATTCTGCTAGGGTTAACCAGCAGAATCCTGTCAGGAAAAGGGTTACGGCCCGTTTTCGGTGTTTCGGCGGCTTGTCGTACTGCATTGCGGTATTACGGCCGTTGTTGCAGTCCCTCGCCAGAGAAGGGTTCCCGAGATTGCGGGAGAACTCAATTCATAGGATGCGCCACGAGGCTCTAATCTTCTGCAAATGGAGGGGATAGGGCACCGGAGCTGTTAGAAGTCTTCGGAGACTTCGACGGTGGGGAGGATGTCGTCTTCGCGAGCAATCCAGACATAGAGCGCGGGCAGCAGGAAGACGCCGATGACGAGGTTGGCGATGAGCCCGCCGACGATGACGATGGCGAAGGGGCGCTGGGAGTCAGAACCGATGGCGTGGGAGAGCGCGGCGGGCAACAGGCCGAGGGTGGCGACGAGCATGGTCATCATGACGGGACGCAGGCGCAGGACGGCGCCCTCGACGGCGGCTTCAACGATGTGCTGATCGGTGGACTCTTCCATGCCCCTGCGGCGGGCACGGAGCTGGTTGATGAACTCGATCATGATGACGCCGGTTTCAACCGAGACGCCGAAGAGGGCGAGGAAGCCGACGGCGGAGGATACAGAGAAGTTGGTGTGGGTGAGGTAGAGGGCGAGCGGGCCGCCGATGGAGGCCATAGCGACGCTGATGAGGATGAGCATGGCCCACTTGGCAGAGCGGAACATGGTGTAGAGGATGAGGAAGATGGCCAGAATTGTGATGGGGACAACGAAGGCCATGCGCTTGTTGGCGCGCTTCTGGCTTTCGTATTCGCCGGCCCACTCGAGATGGTAGCCGGTGGGCAGGGCCACGTTCTTGCTGACCTTGGCGATAGCCTCCTCGACGGTTGAGCCGAGGTCGCGTCCGCGGACGGAGTACTTGATGGCGATGTAGCGCTGGCCGGACTCGCGATTGATCTGTTCAGCGCCGTCGTCGGTGGAGGCGGTGGTGAGCTGTGACAGCGAGACCCGCTCGCCGGAGGGAGCAAGCAGGCGTACGTTCTCAATGGCCTCGCGTGTGTCGCGGTACTCCTGTTGATAGCGAAGCGTTACGTCAAAGCGTGCCTCGCCCTGTTGCACCTGGGTTACGGCATTGGCGCCGACGGCGGTCTGGATCGCGTCCTGGATGTCGGCCACGTTGATGCCCCAGCGGGCCGCGGCGATTCGATTGACTTTGAAGCTGAGATTAGGCTGGCCGACGATGCGGAAGATGCCTAGATCTTCAATGCCGCGTACGGATTGCATTTGCGCCTGGATCTGCTCGGCCTTGGCTTCGAGGGTACGCAGGTGGTCGCCGTAGAGCTTAACGGCGAGTTCGCCTTTTACGCCGGAGACGGCTTCTTCCATGTTGTCGGAGATGGGCTGGGAGTAGTTCCAGATGACGCCGGGGAAGCGGGATAGCTCCTTGTCCATGGCGGCGATGAGAGCTTCCTTGTCCTGATGGAAGACGGGACGCCACTGCTCTTTTCGCTTGAGGTCGACAAAGTATTCGGTATTGAAGAAGCCGGCGGTGTCTGTGCCGTCGTCGGGTCGGCCGGTCTGGCTGACGACCTGGGTGACCTCAGGGAAGGAGGCCATGACCTGGCGGGCCTTGTTGGTGAATTCGATGCTGGCGGTGGGGCCTTCACTGGGCGGCAGAGTGCCTCGGACCCAGATGGAGCCCTCGTCGAGGTGGGGAAGGAATTCAGAGCCGACGGGGCCGCCGAAGGTGAGGAAGAGTGCGATGGCGAACAGCACGAGGGAGATGCCGACGGTCGAGTAACGGTGAACGATGGCGGCTCGAACGGCGGTGCGATAGTGGCGGGTGAGCCACAGCATGATGGGGTTATGCCACTCTTTAGCCCCATTGCGGAAGAGGAAACTGGCCATGACGGGCGCGACGAGGATGGCAAAGACCAGCGCACCGAGCAGGGCGAAGGTGACGGTCCAGGCCATGGGCTTGAAGAGACGGCCTTCGACGGCCTGGAGAGTGAAGATGGGCAGGTAAGACGTGATGATGATGCCGCGGGCAAAGAAGACCGGGCGCAGGACTTCGTGGGCGGCGTCGCGGATTTTTTGCGCGGCAGTGCGGGTGTCGTCTTTTTGCGCGAGGTGGCGGACCATGTTCTCGATCATGATGACCGAGCCGTCAACGACCATGCCGAAGTCGAGCGCGCCGAGGGAAAGCAGGTTGGCGGGGATGTGGCTAAGGTCGAGGCAGATGGAGGCGAAGAGCAGCGCGAAGGGAATGGTGAGGGCGACGATGATTGCGCCGCGCACGTTGCCAAGGAAGAGGAACAGGATGATGGAGACCAGCAACATGCCGGCGGTGAGGTTGCGCTCGACAGTCTCAACGGTGTAAGAGACCAGGGCCGAGCGGTCAAGGAAGGGAACGATCTTGACGCCCTTGGGCAGGATGCCGTTATTCAGCTTGCCCACTTCGTTGTGGATGGCTTCGAGGACGGGGTCGGAGTCGTCGCCCTTTTGCAGCAGGACGATGCCTTCCACGGAGTCGGGATTGTCAACGATTGTTCCGTCGGGCCGGTGAGTGGCGCGGCCAATCTGGCCGAGGCGGATTTTTGGACCTTGCGTGACGGTGGCAATGTCTGCGACGCGGATGGCCGCGCCGTTGGAGTTCTTGACGACCGTGTTTTCAATGTCCTGGACGCTGGTAAAGAGGCCTATGGATTGCACATTGATCTGTTGCGCGCCCTGCTCAATGAAGCTGCCGCCGCCGTTGGTGTTGTTGTTGGCGATCTGCTGCTCGACCTGGGAGATGGAAAGGCCGTAGGAGACCAGCTTCTCGGGGTCAAGCTTGATCTGGTACTCCTTGGTGGGGCCGCCGAAGCTGGAGACATCGACGACGCCCTGAACGCCTTTGAAGGATTTCTCGAGGGTCCAATCCTCGAGAGATTTCTTCTCCATGACGTCGTAGGAGGGATTGGTGCTCTCGATGGTGTACCAGTAGATTTGTCCGACGGGGCTCCAGTCGGTGCCCATCTGGGGAACGAGATTGGCGGGCAGGCTGACCTGGCTGAGGCGCTCGAGGACGTGCTCGCGATTGACGTCGCTGGTGGAGTCGTCGTCGAAGATGAGCATGAGGCTGGAGAGGCCGGCCAGCGTGGTGGAGCGCAGATGGGTGAGGTGGGGGATGCCGGCCATCTGGATTTCGACGGGAACGGTGACCTGGCGCTCGATTTCCTCGGCCGAGCGGCCGGGCCACTGGGTGATGATCTGGACGTAGTTGTTGGCTACGTCAGGGTAGGCTTCGATGGGCAGGTTCTTGAAGCTGATGACGCCCCAGGCGGTGAGGACGACGACGCCGCCGAGGACCAGCCATCGGCTTTTGAGCGCGAAATCGACGAGGGCGCGAATCATCTAGAGCGGTCCTCCAGCTTGAGTGCCTCTTCTGGATTCACGCAAGGCAGTCTCATCTCGAGGAAGAAACTACTGCGCTCAAGAGGCTTCGCCGGAGTGCAAGTGGCGAACCGCATCATTGGTTGCCTGCGGTTTCAAGCAGCAACGCGTTTGTGACCACCTGCTGGCCGGCCTGGAGGCCGGAGAGAATCTCCTGACGGTTGCCTTCAAGCATTTTACCGGCGCGCACTTCGATCCGCTTGAACTGATTGCCACCAGCGGGCAGAAAGACCCAGTCGCGATCGTGCAGGTGCAGGATAGCATCGGCAGGCACGACGGCGTGGGTTTCGCGGGCGCGGCTGGTAAAGGTTGCGGTAGCGAACATGCCGAGCTTGAGGAATCCCGGGTTGGGAACCTCAATGCGCACTTTAGCAGTGCGCATTGAGGGATCGAGGATGGGACCGATGTCGCCGATGCGGCCGGTGAGCGGGCGGTCAGGGAACGCATTGAGCTTGATTCGGGCTTCCTGGCCGAGTTGCAGCCTGGGGATATCATTCTCGTAGACGTCGCAGACGATCCAGACCGAGGATAAGTCGGCGATGGTGAAGGCGGTGGCGGAACCGGAGAGATTGACGCCGGCAGCGGCGGCGTTGGTGACGTTCTGGGCGACGATGACGCCGGAGATGGGCGCGTAGACATTGACGGTGCTGCTGGGGTGGTCCTTGTCGACGCCGAGCGTCTTCAACTGCTCTTCACCGGCGGTGAGGTCGGCCTTGGCGTCTTTCTCGGCGTCCTCGGCTTGTTCAAGCATGGCCTGGGAGATGGCGCCATGTTGGTAGAGGTCCTGGGCGCGCAAATAAGCCTTATCGGCCATGTGCTCGTCGTTAGCGGCTTTCAGATAGGTGTCAAAGGCGTTGGTGATGTCAGGGCTTTGCACCTTGAGGAGCAATTGGCCTTTTTTGACGTTGTCGTCGAGGCGGGCCTTGATATCGACTACGCGTCCATTGGCCAGCGAGATGACGGGAATCTCACGCGCGATGTCAGGGAAGACGGTGCCTGTGGCGGTGAGTTCTGCCGCTGACTCGACTTGGCCGGCGGAGACCAGGGGGAACCTGGGCACATCGTGGCTGTCAATGGTGATCAGGTTCATGTCAGTCACCTGGATGACCTTTGCGGGCGGGGGCGCGCCATCGCCCTGTTCTTTGCCTTTGCATCCGGCGAGCGCGATGGCCAGGGATGCCAGCGAGAGGAGAACGAGAGCGGAAGGGCGGCGTTGCCTGAAGAAGGAACAGGGCTTCATTGGATTACCTCGCGTCCCACGGCAAGATTGAGTTGTCCGGCAGCGGTCAGGTAGGAGCCGATCAGTTGCAGGTAGGCCAGTTGGACGGCCCTGTAGTCGCTTTGCGCGTTGAGGAAGTCCATGAGCGAGGAGCCGCCCTGCTGGTAGGAATAGGTGACGGTGTCGCGCACCCGCAGCGCCTGTTCCTTGTATTGAGCTTTGTAAGGCCTGAGCAGGGCCAGGCTGCTCTCAACCAGAGCGTAGGCTGTGTCAACGTCGCCAAAGACCTGTGCGCGGGTGGATTCAGTGAGCTGCAGATTGCGGCCAATGTCGATTTGCGTGCGCTGCTTCTCGCCCTGGTTGCGGCCAAAGATGCGCAGGGGAATGCTGACGCTCAGGCCAAGGGTCTGTTGGTCATAGGGGTTGTTGAACGAAGGGTTCCATGTGTACCACGCGCTGTAGGTGGGGTCAGTGGAACCGTTGGCTTCGGCCAGCTTGTGATTGGTCTGCGCCTGCTGGATGGATTCGAGGGCGGCGCGCAGGTCAGGGCGCTCGTCGAGGGCAATCTGGCGAAAGTCTTCAAGAGGCTTGAGGTCATCGGTGAAGTCAAAGGCGCCGGAGACATCGAACTGCTCAACCGGCGTGCGGTCGTCGAGCAGTTGCAGAAGCTGGATCTTTGCGGTGCGCAGATTGACGATGGCGTTTTGGATCTCAGACTCATACTGAACGCGCAGTAATTCGATGCGGTCGAGATCGATCTGGGCGATGTCTCCGGCGCGGAAGCGGTCACGGCTGATTTTGATGATGTTGTCATAGTAAGTCAGATCGGCCCGCGCCAGATCGAGGATCGCTTTGGCCTGGAGCGTTTGGACGAAGGCGCCGCGCAGGCCAAAAAGCAGATTGCGTTCCAGGTCCTGGTGTTGCGAGGCGGAGATCTGGGTGCCTTCTTTTGCGCTTTGCTGGCGCAGTTCGCGCTTGTGGTCACGCTCATGGAGATAACTGAAAGTGCCTTGAGCCTGGGTGCCGGAGAGGGGCTGCCAGACGTGGTCGTGCGGGGCGATCTGGGTTCCATCCGTTGCCGCAGTGAACTGCGGGTTGGGGCGGAGATAGGCGGTAATCTCCGCGGCTTTCATCTCATCGACGTTGAGGGCATCGGCCTTGAGGGCAGGGTTGGAAGCTTCGAATTTTGCTTTTACCTGCTGCCAGGTGAGGCTTTGCTGGGCCGCGCCGACAAGGGGCGCCAGCGCCAGCAGTGCAGCAACTGCCGGAACTGCCAAACCAGGGAAGAACTGCTTCATGCAAAACCTTTGCGCCGTGGTCTGCACGGCGGATCTGGGGGAAAGAGGCGAAGAAACGGGTGGCGAAGAGAGAGATTAGACCGAAGGCGGCGGCCGGTTCTGGACGGCGTCGAGGCCCGGGTGATCGAGCACCGGGGCCGGGGAGCCTCCAGGCAAAGTGAAGCGCAGAACGCTGAAGGAGGGCACGGCGAAAACGGGTTCAGGGAGCGTAGTCACGGCGGGAAAGGTGGAGTGCGCAAAGGAGACCGCGTGATCTTTACCGAGGCAGCAATCTGTCTCTGCTGGGTTCTGTGCCGCGAGCAAATCGTCGGTTACAGAGATGACCGGGAACAGGACCAGGATGAGGACGGCGAGCGCGACCAACTGCTTGCGGCGGCTGACACCGGCCTGGGGAGCAAAGCGGGACCAGGAGCCCAGGATCGAGGCTGCCAGCAGCACCCACGCGAGATTGAGGCACAGCTCCATGTTTAGCCCTGATTTTACATCAACGTGGCTTGCTTTGGTCCGGGGCGGGAAGTCTACGGAGTTTGTTTGACTCACCCTGCTGGAAATACTGTCTGGGCGGTATCGGGTTGCCTGAAATGGGCGCCGGCGGGGAAGCGCAGGAGCGAGTTTGACCAAGCCGGGGGCTCCCTTTATGATGAATGAGTTGGCTTTTGCCGTTCGGCGCCCTGTCGTGGCTGAGGCAATATCGGCCGCAAGTCGAGCCGCGATTCTCGCGCTTGTTGCCCCCTCGTTCAATGGTAGGACAGCCGCCTCTGGAGCGGCATATCGGGGTTCGACTCCCTGGGGGGCAGCCAATCACTCACATGCAATCTCGACGTTCCTCGACTTGGCTCGACCTAATTCAACTTAATTAAGGACCTAAAATCAACAATATGCGCCCACTCGGCGATAAGGCCTGCAGGTGAGCGGTTATCAACAGGCGCTCTCGCAAGTGTGCCTCTGAGGAATGAGATGACCATCATTGCTTGATTTCGCTTTTCGCGGCAATACCCCGAAGCATGCCCCTGAAAACGAAGTGGTGAAACGGAAGAACGCAGTACCAGTAGGCTCGGCCAAGGAATCCTTTTGGATCAAAAGTAGCTGTCTGGCAAATGACGGATCCTGTGGAATCTCCTGTCACGTCGAACTCAAGACTCGCACGCCCAGGAAGCTTCATCTCTGCGACCAGGCGGAGGTAGTGGTCCGGGGCAATTGCATCCACGCGCCAACAGTCCACGAGGTCACCAACGCGGAGGAGATTTGGATCGCGTCGTGCGCGTCTCATGCCTACCCCTCCGACCAACCAGTCCATCCATCCGCGCAGTTGCCACAACCAGTTCGCGTAATACCAGCCCCGGGCGCCGCCGATCGCGCAGATCGGCGCGAACGCAAGTTCTGGCGGTGCGTCTACGTGAATGGTTCGAACATCGGTTTTCAAATGCCGTGTGTCCGTGTGGATTGCCGCCGCCATGGCTTCGCTAAATCCGCAAGGCCGAATGGGGAACTCGCTCAATGCTGTCTGATCTTCAACAATCGTCGAATGGCGAATGCTGTCAATCAGTTTGCGGCCGACGCGAACATAAAGAGGAGTCACCAGGCCGAGCCATAAGCTGGACAGGCGCGGGGTGAGAAACGGCACCGAGATCACGAGGCGCTTCAGCCCTCGCTGCCGCGCATACTCCCGCATCAGGCCGCCATAAGAGACCGTGTCGGAGCCGCCGATTTCGAAGACCTTGCTGGAGCCGATCGGATGGTCAAGACCGGCGAGCAGATAGGCAAGCAGGTCGGCGATTGCAATCGGCTGAGCGGCAACGGAGACCCAGCGCGGCGCGATCATCACCGGAAGCCGCTCCACCAAAGCGCGAATCATTTCAAACGAGAGGCTCCCCGATCCGATGACGACCGAGGCGCGGAACTCAATAACCGGCACGCCGGTGGAGCGGAGGATCTGACCGACCTCCTGACGGCTGCGCAGATGCGCGGACAGTTCCTCCGCGCTGCGGCCCAGTCCGCCAAGATAGATGATTCGCTCAACACCGGCGTCGCGTGCGGCGTCGGCAAAGTTCTGTGCCCCGGCGCGATCCTGCTCCTCGAAAGATTGATTCGATCCCATGGAGTGAACCAGGTAATAGGCGGAGCGCACCCCAGCCATTGCGGCCTGGACAGAGGCCGCATCCAGAACATCTCCGGCTACGACCTCGAGGGCGGGATGGCGCATTTCTCTCAGAGCTTCTGGGCGTCGCGCCAAACACCGCACCGGGTAGCCCGCCGCCAGCAACGATTTCAGCAACTCGCCGCCCACGTAACCCGTGGCGCCGGCAATCAGAATCAGCGGTTTCATATTGAACTCCCAGGCTGCTCGCCAAACAACTCTTCGATTCGCAGGCGACGGTAATCGAAGATCCGCCGCACGTCGCTGCGCACTTTCAGCGCATCGACAATTCGTCCCAGGCTGCCAAAATGCAGCATGTAATCCACACAATCGGTCATCCGTGTTCGCTCGCCGTCCGCCTCAAACTTGTGCGTGTGATGCCAAAGCTTGAAAGGCCCCGCTCTCTCCACATCTACAAATCCGTGGGGAGGGTTCCACTCCAGGATTTCAGTGCGCCAGAAAAATGGTATCCCATGCAGGCGCAGGCGGTAGCAAATCTCGGTGCCTTCTGTAATGGAATCTGTGCTCATGGAGAGGATCTTGAAGCCCAACCACGGGGGCGTAATCTGCTCCAGGTTGTGAGCGTCTGAGAAGAATGAGAATACCTCGGCGATGGGGCGGGGAATCCACTGCTGCTGTTGGAATGTATACGGCTTGGAACTCATGTTTCACCTGTCTCCAGTTCGGCTACCGCGGCTCGCGAAGCAACTCCGCCATCTGCCGGGAGAGATCCTTGTAGGCATCTTCATCAAACGCGCCGCTGTGACGCCAGCGTACCGCGCCGTGCCTGTCAAGCAGGATCAGGTACGCGGCATCGGGTGATTGGAAGCCGAGGCGCTGTTTCCATGGATCGGCGTCGCCGTACACCGTGATGACATTTTCCTGGTCGCTCCTGGGCGTGCCCTTGCGCATCCCGCTGTCAATGAACCACTTTCCCAGGCGCGCCATGCCCCCGATCACCGGAACCTCGTAAAAGGTGACCTGATGATTGTTTCCAAAGTCCTTGCGGAATCGGCCGATCCAGGCTTCTACGGGAAATCTCGAATTGTAAGTGAAGCCCATCGCCACCAGGGCCACCCGGCCTGAAGCGGCGTCAGGCAACTGGGCCTGTCTGCCCGTAAGGAATTCGCCTTTCAGGGGCGGCATTGTCTGGCCAGGCGTGAGAACGGACACGGCGCTCGAAGCCATCAGGATCAGGGATAACATGTTCATCGTGCGGAACCTTCTGCGCCTTTGCCGGCGCGGTTTTCAAACAGGTAATGAGAGACAATCCACTGATTGCCGCCGTCATAGCCGAACATCCCGGCACAGGCCATGAAAAAGACCCGCCAGCGTTCGAGCCAACTGCGCGCCTGGTCCTTGCCGTACACGGCGGAGAAGATGGCGATGATCTCGCTCTTGTGCCGGTCAAGGCGCTCGAGCCAAGCTTCGCAGGTCTGCTGGTATTGAGCGCCGCTGAACCGCCAGTGGTCGCGGATGCGGAAGTGATCCTGAAAGTAGAGCAAGAGATCGTCGCTGGGCATCACGCCGCCGGTGAAGAAGTGCTGCGCCATCCAGTCATTTGCACCGCGTACCTCATATGGATAAGAGAAGCGTTGGTGCGCAAAAATGTGCACAAAGAGCAAGGCATCGGGCTGCGACCAGAGGGCAATTCGCTTCAGCAACTCGGCGTAGTTGCGCATGTGTTCAAACATCTCTACCGAAACGATGCGATCGAAGCGCCTCTCGGTGGTGAACTCATTCATGTCCGCGGTAGTCACTTCCAGGTTCGTGAGTCCGCGGCGAACTGCTTCGGCGTCGATGAACTGCTTCTGCGAATGGGAGTTGGAGACGGCGAGAATGCGGCTGTTGGGATAGCTGCCAGCCATGAAGAGCGACAGAGAGCCCCAGCCGCAACCCAACTCGAGCACGTCCTGGCCGTCTTGCAGACGGGCACGCGCGCAGGTCAGATCCAGCATCGCGTCCTCGGCCTGCGCCAGGTCCGTTCCATTGTCATTCCATAGGCAGCAACTGTACTTCATGTGCGCTCCCAGTACGTGCCGATAGAATTGCACGGGAACTTCGTAGTGCTGTGCGTTCGCCGCGTCGGTGCCAATCGCGACCGGACTCTTCCTCAGCTGGTTGATGAACTTCATCAGCCGCTCGGCTTGCGCCGCCGGCCCGCCCTCTTGCTGCCTGCGCAGTCCCGAAGCCACAATGCGGCGTATACCGATGCGGACCAGCCAGTCGGGGATAAGACCCCGTTCAAGCCAGAAGTTATAACCGGCTTTCAAGACGGGTGAGTCTTTCGAAGGATCTGTGGTCATTGCTCGCCCTTCCTTGGAAACCAAGGCACAAATGCGCTGGTGGTCTGCTGATAACGCCGGTATTCTTCTCCCCTCGATCGCAGGGCCTGGGCTTCAGTCGCGGGAATCCCCGTGACTTTGAAAAGAAAGTAGAGCATGAGCACGGGACAGAAAAGAGCCACGTAGCCGAGCGGCGAAGCCAACGCGAACACGGCGAAGGCAACCCAGATCAGCCACTCGAAGAAGTAGTTCGGATGGCGTGAGTACTTCCAAAGCCCGGCGCGGCATGTGTTGCCGCGGTTCATCGCCTGGCTTTTGAAGGTGCTGAGCTGCGCATCGGCAATCGCTTCTCCGGCCATGGCCACCAGCCATAGAGTGGCCCCCGCATATTCGAAGATGGAGAAAGCCGGTTTCGAATTTGCAGCAGCCAGAAGAAACGGCGTCGCAAGCAGCAGGCTGAGCAACGCTTGAAACTCAAAGAACAAAAGAAACTTCAGCGCAACATGGTTGCCCCATTGTCTGCGGAGTTGAAGGTAGCGGCCCTCCTCGGGTTGGCCAATGACGCGCGTCAACAGCAGGTAAAGCGCCAGCCGCAGCCCCCACACCACGGCCATCGCGGCTATCAACGCTCGTCGCGGCCCCCAGCCCACGCCCATCAAGCCGTAAAGCAGTCCCAGCAGCGCCAGGCCACCCGCCCAGCCCGCATCTACGATTGCCGCATTGCGCAGTGGCAGGTGAATCAGCCACAGCACCAGCATCAGGCAGCCGACCGCCAAGGCGCCGGTCAGAATCAGTGACAGCATGGTTTGTCTCCATTGGTCCGAGTGCAAAGCGTGCGGGTTATGCGGACCGCCTTAGCAGCATCGCATCGACCCGCTCCTCGGGCTTGAGTTTGAACAGTTGCAGAAGTACGTAGAAGGACATGGCTATGTTGCCAAGGCCCATGATCAGCAAAAACCAAAGCACCCTCGCCCCCGCGCTGCGCTCCTTGTAGGCAACCCATGCATAGAACGTGATGAAGCCGAAGTACGCGTCATAGAGCGTGGCGATAGCCCAGGGGTTTGCGGCGAAACCAGGCCACGCCGCACTTATGCTCGCGGTGAGGCCGGTGCGAATGGTCATCCCAATCATGAAAACGAAGATGCCGCCAAACAGAAACTTCAAGAACAGTTTCATTTGCTCCCCTTTTGCAGTCGGCCCAGGTGCAGGTCCAACTCCGCTATGTCTTCCAGGGCGAATACTTTTGCCCCGCCCACGGCGGGTAGAAGCTTGCTGACCTGGCAGCCGCCTAGCCAGAGTTCGGTTCGCCTGGGAAGACGTGAGGCGACTGTCGTGACTGCTTCAATGATTTCTGCGCTTGGCATGCTGGCGCGAATGCCCAGAACGACGACCCGCGGCATGGTCTGGGCAACTGTGTCCACTATCTCCTGCGTGGGCAGATTCGTTCCCAGGTAAAGAGGTTCAAAACCCCGGGCAACCGACAACATGGCGGAAACCAGAATCCCGAACTCATGCAGTTCCCCGTGCGGCGTCGCAAAAAGAATCCGCGTCGGCCTGGCCGAAGAAGTGTGCAGTCGAACCATGCTGCCGAGAAGATTGCGCAGTATGGAAGAGGTCATGTGCTCCTGCGCAATGGTCATGGTGCCGTCGTGCCATCGATTGCCAACCAGGCGCATCAGTGGAATCACAACCTCGTCAACAAAATCGCGAGCAGGCAGCAGCGCCGCCATCCGGCCGAGCTGAGAGCTGGTGGTGGCGCTATCGAAAGCCTCGATGGCCGCGACAACGGTTTCCAGGCCATTTTTCATGCCCGCTGCGGCTCCCAAAGGGTCAGGTGAAGCTGCTGCCGCGCCTGCCAGCAGTTTCTTCAACTGGGCGTCAGAGAGAGAGGCAACCTGCCCGATGGCGTGCCCGCTGTCAACTGCGGTTCGCAGCAGGATGAGCCTCTGGATCTGCTGGTCTCCATACACGCGGCCGCGGTCGCCGCGAAGGGGCAAAACCGCCTGGTAACGCCGCTCCCAGGCTCGCAGAGTATCGATGCTCAAGCCGGTCAGGTTGGCCGCCGCTCGAATCGGATATTGCACTGGAGAAGAAGAACTCACTCTCAAACAATGAACCATGGGACACCAATTGTCAAGCATTTGTCATGGACAAATGCTTGACATCACACAGGGCAGGAGATACCATCAACTTGAAACAACCAGAGAACGGGAGCAGGCGCTACTCTGGTGGGCGGCACTTTCGAGCAAACGCAAACTCGGGCAAATCTCGCTGACAGCGAGGACATGGTGCTGCATGCCGCTTCCGGGGAGCGCATGCAGGGAGCAGACGGATGCGTATCGCAGTGATCGGCAGTGGCATTTCAGGGCTGGCGGCTGGCTGGTATCTCAGCCGCAACCACGAAGTCTCCCTCTTTGAGAAGGAGCCTCGTCTTGGCGGCCACACCAATACGGTCCTTGTGGATGCCGGCGGCAAATCCATTGCAGTCGATACCGGCTTCATCGTTCACAACGACCGGACCTATCCCAACCTGGTGAAACTGCTGGCGGAGCTGGGCGTGGCAACCCAACCCAGCGACATGTCCTTTTCCGTCACCGACCGTCAGAGCGGCTTCGAGTACTCAAGCCATGGACTCAACGGCTTCTTTGCGCAGCGCTCTAACCTCCTGCGGCGTCAGCACTACTTGCTTCTGGCGGAGATCTTGCGTTTCAATCGCACCGCGCTGAAACTGTTGCAGTCGCCGGAAGGCGCGGCGGCGACCATCGGAGATCTGATCGACGAGGGCAGGTATCATCCGGTCTTCACTGATCGCTACCTTTACCCGATGGCCTCGGCAGTCTGGTCGATGTCGCTGGGAGCGATCCGGGCCTTCCCGGCCATGACGCTTTTGCGCTTTTTTGAGAACCATGGCTTGCTCGGGGTCAACAAGAACTTCCCCTGGAAAGTCATTCGCGGCGGCAGCAACACCTACATCCCGCTGCTGGCAGAGCCCTTCAAGGATCGCATTCACACAGGCGCCCGGATCGTCTCAGTGAGCCGCACAGAGGCAGGCGTCGCGTTGAACTTCGCTGATCGTCCGCCGATGGCCTTCGACCATGTGGTATTTGCCTGCCACGGCGATCAGGTGCTGCCGCTGCTCCTCAAGCCCACAGACGCCGAGCGCGAGGTGATGGAGAACTTCAAGACGAGCCGCAACGTGGCCATCCTGCATACCGACCGCGCCCTGCTTCCCATCCGCTCCCGCGCCTGGGCAAGCTGGAACTACAATCTGGGCCCGGGCAAGAGCAATGGGGCAACCGTCACCTACCACATGAACCGGCTCCAGTCGCTGCAGGCGTCACAAGAGTACTGCGTCACGCTGAATGAAGAAGACTCCATCGATGCCGCCAAAGTCCTGAAGAAGATCGTCTACCATCACCCGATCTACACTGCCGAGGCCGTCCGCGCGCAGAGCAGATGGAATGAGATCAGCGGCCGCAACCGCACCCACTTCTGCGGAGCGTATTGGTTCTACGGCTTTCATGAAGACGGGCTCAACTCGGCTTTGCGGGTGGCGCGCGCCTTGTCGGTGGAGTGTTAGCCATGGAATCGGCCATCTATATGGGGACGGTGCGGCACCGCAGGTTCAGGCCTGTTTGCCATGAGTTCACCTACGGCCTCTTCATGGTCTTTCTTGACATCGACCGCATACCGGAGCTGTGCCGGGTTTCACGCCTGCTCAGCTACAACGGCCGCAATTGGGCAACCTTCGACGAACGCGATCACTTCGGCGATCCAGGCCTTCCCCTCCGGCAGCGGCTGCTGCGCGACGCCGAGGCTCACGGCCTTTCCCTGCCCGATGGTCCCATCTTCCTGCTCACTCATCTTCGCTATCTTGGCTATAACTTCAATCCTGTCTCCTTCTTCTATTGCTACGATTCCAGGGATTGCATGCAACTCATCCTTGCAGAGGTGAACAGCACCTTCGGCGAGAGCCATAACTACTGGCTGGGGCCGGGCAACCAGTTGCCTTCATCCAATGCCAGGCGGTATAGCGAATCCAAGGCCATGCATGTCTCGCCCTTCATGGGCATGAAGCTGGACTACACATTTACCTTTACGCCGCCGCAGGGCAGACTCATCGCCCATTTGAACACGATCGAAGAAGGGGTTGCCTTCTTCGATGCGACGCTGAAGCTCGAACGCCGTCCATGGTCCGCACGCTCTCTGCACAGAGCCCTGCTGGCTTATCCGTGGATGACGGCCAAGGTGATCGCCGCCATCCATTGGCAAGCGCTGCGGCTCTGGCTGAAAAAGGTTCCTGTATTTCCGCATATCCGACGTTCCGCTAACGAGGTCTGAAAACATGAAAAGGATGCTTACATCCGCAGCAAGAAGGGTGTTTCTGCGCACCCTTGAAGGAATCAAGTCGGGGTCTCTCGAACTGGTCTTGCCAGACCAGACAAAGATCTTTGGCGACGCTTCGGCAGCGCTTCAAGCCACCATGGTTGTGGACAGCGAACGGTTCTTCATGCGTTCCCTGCTGGGCGGCGAGACAGGAATCGGCGAAGCGTATATGGATGGGGAATGGTCTTCCCCCGACCTGGTCGCGCTCATGCGCCTGGCCGTGCGCAATGCCTCGCAACTGGAGGCAGGGAACACCGCCTTCTCTGCCATCAGCCGCTTTGCCGACCGGATAGGGCAGCGTCTCAGAAAGAACACCGTGGCCGGAAGCAGCCGCAACATCCACGCTCATTACGATCTGAGCAACGATTTCTTCCAGCTCTTTCTCGACCGCAACATGGTCTACTCTTGCGCCTGGTACGAATCTCCCGGTGACTCACTCGAAACCGCCCAGACGCAAAAGCTTGACCGCGTGTGCAGAAAGCTGGACTTGCAGCCGGGGGATCGCGTGCTGGAGATTGAAACCGGCTGGGGCGCATTCGCACTGCATGCGGCCAACAACTACGGCTGCCACGTGACCACCACAACCATCAGCCACCAGCAATACGAGTACGCACGGAGCCTGTTCGCAAACAGTGCCATCAACCCAATTGAGCTCCTGCTTCAGGACTACCGAAAGCTGAGCGGAAAGTTCGACAAGATTGTCAGCATCGAGATGTTCGAGGCGGTTGGATTTGAGCACTACGACGAGTTCTTCAGGGTTTGCGAGCGACTGCTGGAGTCCCACGGCACCATGCTGCTACAGACCATCACCATGAACGAACAGAGGTTCCATCAGTACCGGAAACGGGGCGACTGGATTCAAAAGTACATTTTTCCCGGCGGCCAGCTGGCTTCCGTTCGGGGAATTCTGAATTCAATCGCCGGTGCAACCCAGCTCTCGCTGTTCCATGCCGAGGACATGGGCGCCCACTACGCACGCACCCTGGCTGCCTGGCGCGAGCGCTTCTTCAACTCCCTCGCCCGGGTCAAGGAACTTGGCTTTGATGACCGGTTTATAAGGATGTGGGACTACTACCTGGGGTTCTGCGAAGCAGCTTTCCTTGAGCGCCACATCGGCGATATCCAACTGCTCTTGACAAGGAACCACAACCCGCGGCCGCTCTTCCAGGAGCCGTGGCGGCTGGAGCATGAAGCTGTCGGGCTGGAGGCGCGGCCTTAGCTTCTTGTTCCCCCCAGACTGGACTTGTCCAGCGCGACTCAGGAAGTTTGCTGATTCCTTCAACGTCAGGCGGCTCGACACTGGAGAGGTCCCTCGCTGCCCGGGGCGGTAACCATCTTGCGTCGTGCCTTACCAAACACGCGGCCCCCGCGGGCCTGGGGTTCTGCCCAATATCCCTTGTCGGCTCCCTCTCTCTGAGCTGAGGCAGTACGCTGACTCTATGTCGCGTCCTGTCGCAGCCTAAAAAGCAGGGAATCGTGCTATTCCAGCGGGCAGATGCTCCGGGGCTGCTTATTTGATACATATAAGATGCCGCTTGGGGGCCTATTGTAATGTGCTGGCGCAAGTATAATGGCATCAATGCATTCGACTCCCTGCGGGGCAGCCAATCCAATACATAACAGATTGAGATATGAGGCTTTCGCCCGTCGGGCAGCATGCCTGCTTTTTTGCCGGGGAACTGCCGCGGCCTGCGGGCGCGCGTCGTGGTTGCCGGTGCCGTCAACCGGTTGCTATACTCCGCGCATGATTCTCATGGCTAGTTGGATGGTCCGCATGGGTTTGAGAATTTGCACCACGCGAGGTTGCCAGGGGTTTGCTTGCATCCATTCCGGTCAAGTGTCCATTTGAGAGGGGCAGAGCGGACACGCGCGCTGCCGCTGCCTGTTGCCGGAGGGCCGGTTGCGGGTGAAGAGAGTCCGTCTGAAGCGCGGGGCTGTTGGTGGGGCAGGCAAGGATTGAGCCAATGCGGGTGCGAGGGTCACAACCATGACAAGCGATAGTGCGTTGACGGCGGATGTCTCACGGCCGGACGATTCATCAACCAAGCGTGCCTACAATACGTTTCTGCTGGTGGTGGCGGGCCTGGGCGGGCTGCTGTATGGGATCGACGTGGGCATTATTGGCGGGGCGTTGCCTTACCTTGAGGCAACCTCAAAGCTGACGACGGCGCAGCTCTCGATTATTGTGGCGGCGGTTCTGCTGGGCAGCGTGCTGTCAACGTTATTTGCAGGCGTGCTCGCCGACGCGCTGGGGCGCAAGCCGCTGATGGTGCTGAGCGGGACCATGTTTGTGGCAAGCATTCCGGTGATTGCGTTGTCGCATGGATACGGCCCGCTGTTTCTGGGGCGGTTGCTGCAAGGGGCGAGTGCCGGGCTGATTGGCATCGTGGTCCCCTTGTACCTGGCCGAGTGCCTCTCGGCATCGAATCGCGGCAAGGGGACAGGGATCTTTCAGTGGCTGCTGACGCTGGGGATTTTTGTGGCGGCGGGGGTGGGGATTTATTACAGCTACCGGGTTCACGCGGTTTCGCTGACCGGCGACGCGGCGGCGCTGCTGACTTTCAAGGACCAGGCATGGCGGCGGATCTTCTGGGTATCGCTGCCGCCGGGATTCCTGTTTTTGCTGGGCAGCCTGATGGTGACGGAATCTCCGCGATGGCTGTTCCGCCGCGGCAAAGAGGCACAGGCACTTGCGGTGTTGTTGCGGTCGCGCACGGCAGAGCAGGCCGGCGTGGAGATGGAAGAGATGAGGGCGACAGCGCTGGCAGGCCAACAGATGCGCTCGTCGACGGTGAAGAATGCCAGTTCGCTGCTGCGCCGGAAATATGTGGCGCCGTTCCTGATTGCGTGCGCGATTCTTTTTCTGAATCAGACAACGGGCATCAACTCGATCATTGCGTACAACACCAACATCCTGCTGGTGAGCGGGCTCTCGGATCTGCTGGCGCACTGGGGATATGTGATTTTCACGGCGGTCAACTTTCTGATGACCATTGTCGGTGTGGTGCTGGTGGATCGCAGGGGACGGAAGTTTCTGCTGGTGGTGGGGACGAGCGGGATTATTATCTCTGTGATTGCGGCGGGGATGCTGTTTGCGAAGACGGAGAGCGGGAATCTGGACTCGCGCAATCAGATTCAAGCGATGGTTGGCGGGGATCAGGAGCTGCAACTGCACTTCGACCGCGCATTGGCGGAGAAGCTGCTGGCGGGCTCGGGCGAGGCAGGGAAAGAGATTGCGAGCGATCACGCTTCAATGGCAATTATCTACTCCTATGGGGCGTTTACAGCATCCACCAGCTATGTGCGCTCGGACGATCCTGGTTCCGCGCCGTTGCAAGTGACGCGCGCGAGCTGTGTGCCGGGAAACAAGGTGGAGGCGTTCTTCAAGAATCCGTTTGCCGATCTGGACGCAGCGCGGATTGCGCCGCTCAGGATCGTGAAGGCGCCGATTGCGCGGATTCCGGACGCGATGCACGGATGGTTGGTGGCGCTCTGCCTTTACCTGTTTGCGGCGTTCTATGCGCTGGGGCCGGGAGTGTGCAGCTGGCTGGCCCTGTCAGAGTTGATGCCGACGCGCATCCGGTCGAATGGGATGAGCATTGCGCTGGTGATCAATCAGTTTGTGTCGACCACGATTGCTGCGATCTTTTTGCCGTTTGTGGGCAAGCACGGGTACTCGTCGATCTTCTTTCTGTTCGGCGGGTTCACGGTGATCTACTTCCTGGTGGCCGCGTTCCTGTTGCCGGAGACGAAGAACAAAACGCTGGAAGAGATTGAGGCGCACTTCGAGGCGCGCGGGGCGCGGTAGGCTCGCGTAAGGAACTTAGCTGGGCTGCCGACGCGCGGGGTTAATGCGCTGCGGCGGTTACCTGCTGATCGGCCAGCTTTTGCAGCGTTGAGACGATGGTGTCGCCTGCCGGCGTTCCCCAGGGGCCGTCCTGCTGAACCATGAAGACGAGGATGCGGCCGGTGGCGGGGTTGATGTCCATGTTGTTTTTGAATGCGCCGCCGTGGCCGAAGCTGCCTTTGTTCAGCCCCAATCCCAATCCATAACTTGTGTTGCCGTGACCGCCATTCTGCTCGGTGGTCATTTGCTTGATCGCTGCTTCGGTGAGGTAGCGGTGGCCGCGAGACATGCCGCCGTTCAAAAGCATCTGGGCGAAGATGGAGACGTCATGGGCGGTGGAGAAGAGTCCACCTGCGGGCATGGGATAGCGGTGTTGATGATCGTCGAGCGGATAGGTGAGCTGGCTGACAGGGATGGGCTTGAGTAGCTTGTCGGCGGGGTCTAGCTTATAGGTGGTTGCGATGCGGGCAATCTGTTTGGCGTTGGGCCAGAAGGTTGTGTCTTTCATGCCGAGGGGTTTGAAGAGGCGCTCTTGAAGAAACTGCTCATAGGGCATGCCGGTGACGACTTCAAGGATGCGCGCGGCGGTGTTGATGCCTTCGTTGGAGTAGGAGTAGTCAGTGCCGGGCTGAAAGAGCAACGGCTCGGCGGCGAAGGTGAGCACCGAGTCATTGAGAGTGAGCGTATCAAGTGCGCCGGGCTGCGCGGCGGAACGGAAGCGAAGGCCGGAGGAGTGGCTGAGAATCTCGCGGATGCGGATGGGATGAACGGCGGGGACTAGTTGCGCGGTGGTCTTGCCGGCGGGATCTGGATTGCGGGGGCCGACCATCTGGCCTTTGAACTCGGGAAGAAATTTTTCAACCGGGTCGTCGAGATTGATCTTGCCCTCGTCGACGAGCATCATGAAGGCCGCGACGGTGATGGGCTTGCTGGTCGAGGCAATCCAGAAGAGCGCGTCTGCGCGCATGGGAGCGTTGGCTGCCAGATCGCGCGAGCCGACGGCTTTGAGATAGACGGTGTGGTCGCTGTTGGCTACCAGCGTGACGGCGCCGGCGATGGTGTGATTGTCGACGAGGGGTTGGAGATAGGCCTGAATGGGGTCGGGTTGCTGTGCTTTGGCCGGCAGCGATGCGGAGAGGCAGAGGAGAAGGGCGGCGCAGGGGGCCGGCGCGAGGCAACGCATGGCTTTGTTCGTCTGGAGAAAGCGGCAGAGGGAAGCAGTGGATGGGGTACGGATGCTCATGAGGTCTACCTCGTGTTGGGGTGTGCTGTTCTTTCTTGCATTTGCATGTGATCGCTAAGCGGAAAGCCGCGGCTCGGGCGCGAGAGCGCGGGCAAAGGTGTATGGGCCTTCGGGAATGAGGGCAACGCGTGCTTCCGGCGGAAGACCGTCGAGAAGGCACGCGATGGCTTTGTCGAGATCGGAGAAGGTCTGGCCGGCAAAGCAACCGAGTTGGGCAGGAGAGATGCCGGGGGTGAAGAAGACGATCTTCCGATGGAGGCCGGTGAGGGCCAATTTTTCAAGTTGCCATTGGTCCACTTCGACGGGAGCGTTGACGATCTCGTCGAGATAGTTCTGGCAACCGGAGAAGGCGGCAAGCTTGCGGGCGAATTCAGGCGAGCCAATGCCTTCAGCGCATTCGGCGATGAGGAGGATAGGAGCGCCGGGCTTGACGAGGTGCTCGGCGGCGGTGATGCCCTTGGCGGTCTGATAGAAGGTGAGGTCGAGCGGGTAGCCGGCGGCGCTGGTGATCACGGCGTCAGCGGGCTCGGGGATGGTCTCAAGCGATGTGGACTCAATGAACGCGACGCCGGCGGCGTGGGCGGCGTGAGGGTGGCCGGCAAAGACGCCGGAGATCTCGCGGGCCTGGGTGAGAGTGACGTCGAGCATGAAATCGTGGCGGGCCATGGCGGCAATCTCAAGCAGCTCGGCGTGAAGGGGATTTCCGGCGATGGAGCCCTCGGTGGCCAGCGGCTCGCGCATGAATCGCGGCGAGTGGATGACCTTGATGGTTTCCTGGGCGGCGAGGCCGGGGACGATGAGCTTGCGTCCGCCGGAGAAGCCCAGCATCAAGTGCTGCTCAATGAAGCCGAGAGTGATGTGCAGGTCGGCGGCCATGAAGCGCTCGTCGATGTAGACCGGGGTTCCGTGGCGCGTGGAGCCGAGGGAACGGTGCTCGCCTAACTCGCGCGCATGGTGATTGATGATGTGATAGGTGGCGGCGATTTCAGGGCCGACGATGCGGCTGATTTCATCATCAGTGGCTGGGCGATGGAGGCCGGTGGCTATGAATATTGCGATGTTCTCTCTTGTGATGCCGGCGGAGTGGAGGCGGGCCAGTAGAGGCGGCAGAGTGATGGAGTTGGGCGCTGGGCGGGTGATGTCGCAGACGGAGATGGCGGCGGAGCGCTTGCCGGCGGCGAGTGTGGTGAGCGGCGGGCAGCCGATGGGGTTGTCGAGCGCGGCTTCAATGGCGGCATGCGCGTTGGTCAAGGCGGGGGCGGTGCGGCTCTCGATGAGCTGGTAGTTGAAGCCCTCGGGGAGGGAGACATCGATGCCGTTGCGGCCGAATGCGAAATTGACTTTCATCTGCTCTCAGGACCCCCGGGTTGGTTGCATCGCGGTGATTCTCTCTTGCCCGCGCGTTATTGATTGACGCCACTGGCTAGGAAGCCCCCGTCAACGGCGAGGGTCTGGCCGGTGACGAAGGATGCGGCGTCGGAGGCGAGGAAGATGGCCGCGCCGACAAGCTCTTCCGTCTTACCGAAGCGTCCCATGGGCGTGCGCATGAGCAACTCCTGGCCGCGCGGCGTGCTGTCAAGCAATGTGGCATTGAGAGCGGTGCGAAAGACGCCGGGAGCGATGGCGTTGACGGTGACGCCGTGCTTTGACCACTCGACAGCGAGTGAGCGGGTGAGGGACGAAACACCGGCCTTGCTGGCGGCGTAGGCGGCCACCTCGTGAAAGGCGACAAAGCTGGTGAGCGAGGCGATGTTGACGATGCGGCCATAGCCGCGCTCGAGCATGTGCTTGCCGAAGATCTGGCTGGCGCGGAGTGTGCCGGTGAGGTTGGTGTCGATGATGGCGTTCCACTCGTCTTCAGGCACGGTGAGCGTGGGGGTGCGCTTGATGCGGCCGGCGCAGTTGATGAGAATGTCGACTTTGCCGAAGGCGGCGAGGGCGGCGGCGAGGAGTGCCTCGAGCGAGGCGCGGTCGCAGACGTCGGCGGTGAGGCGCAGGGTGTTGCGGCCGCGGGCCTCGATCTCGACGGCGGTTTCGTCCACCTGCTGCTGGCGGCGGGCGACGGCGATGACATCGGCTCCGGCTTCGGCAAGGCCGAGCGAGAGGGCGCGGCCGATTCCCGAGGTGCCTCCGATGATTACGGCAACTTTGCCTTCAAGGCTGAGAGGTTGATAAGGCATTTGCTTCTCCGTTTCGTTTTCTTAAGGTGGATCATTTGCGGCCGAGAAAGACCGGGGCGATATGGCGGTTGTAGAGGTTCTCGGTGACGTTTCTGGCGATGACGGTTTTGTTGGCCTCGAGCAGGTCGAGGTAGCGTGAGCCCATTTTGGCGGCGACTTTGAAGCCGACGTGGAGCAACTGGCGCAGGCTGCTGTTATAGGCCGCGGCGCCGCGAATGTGGCGCAGGGCGGAAGTGTACTGCTCTGAGGTCCAGCCGTTGACTTGCGCGGCGGATGGGAGTTTGGCTGTGTCGATGTCAATGACTGTGGCGTAGGGGGCGCAGAGTTCTTCACGATGAGCGAGAGCTTCAGCGTAGATTTCTTTGGCGAGTGCGAGGCCGTCGCCGCCAGCTTCGCCGAGGCCGATGAGCTCTTCAAGCCAGGTGGTTCCGGCGGTCTTGAGATGAACGCCGGCGTTGAAGCGGTTGATGGTGGAATGAATGGCGGGATAGATGGAGAACTTGTCGCTGCCGGAATGAATGCTGAGCTTGAGATTGGCGGGCAGGTTGAAATGGGCGACGGCGTAGGCGATGGCGGCGACGTCAAGGGCGAACTCGCGCTCGAACTGAGCGAGATCGCCGACGTAGTCCACTCCCTTGTTGAAGCGGCCAGTGAACTTGGGGGCGATGGTTTGGACGGGAATGCCTTCATCGGAGATGGCGGCGAGGATGAGGAGCAGCTCGATGGGGGTCTGGGCGCTGTCGGTCTCGTCCATCGAGATCTCGGGGATGAAGTTGCCTTCTCCCTTGGCGTGGACGAGGGCACGGTAGACTTCGCCGGCGGATTGGATGGCGGCGAGGTATTTGTGCGCGGTGGCGCGCAGGTCTTCCGCGGTGATGGTGATGGGTTCGGCGATGCCTTCAAGTTGAATGCGGCCGAGCAGGCTCTGGCGGCGTTGGATGAACTGGTCGATGTTGGCGGGCGATGCGGGCTGGCCGATGAAGTCGGCTACGTCGATGGTGTAGAAGTCGCAGGCATCGAGGAAGCGGGGGAAGGTTTTCAGGGTGATGTGGTCGGCATCGAGGAACCAGGGAAGCTCCCAGCCGAGGGCTTTGACGGCGGCGTCGGCGGCCTGGCGGGTGGAGGCAGGTTCGGAGCCGATGATGGTGTGTTCTCGGTTGGATTTGTTCCAGACGGGAATGACTTCAACGCCCTGCTGAAGGGCCTGTATGCAGGCCTGCAACTGGGCTTTGGCCTGGTGTGCGAAGCGGTCGCCGGTTCCGACGGAGTATTTGCCGAGTTTCAGCCCAGGGGTGGTCATTGGTTCTCCTGATTCAGGATTGGGAGTTGGCTGGTGCGGAGTGGCTTCATGCGGGCAGCTCCGCGCGTTTGAGGCCGGGGGCGAAGAGCACGAGGATGGAGAGCGCAACGAGATAGGCGCTGGCGGCGATGGCGAAGAGGCTGGCGTAGCTGCCGGTGAGTTGGAGGATGTAACCGGCGTAGTTCATCATGAGCGCACCGCCGACGGCTCCGGCCATGCCGCCGATGCCGGCGATGGAGCCGACCGCGGTGCGGGGAAACATGTCAGAGGGCGTGGTGAGCAGGTTGGCTGAAAAACCCTGGTGAGCGCCGGCGGCAAGGCTCAGCAGCACAATGGCCATCGTCTCCGATTGAAGCTGCGTGAGCCAGAAGAGAGGAACGACGAGGAAGGCGCAGAGGAGCATGGCGGTGAGGCGCGCGTGGGTGGTGGAGAGTCCCATGCGGCGGAAGGGCGAGGGAAGCCAGCCGCCGAGAATGCTGCCGAGTGTCGAAGTGCTGTATACGATGATGAGCGGCAGGCCGAGATGCGAAAGGTCGAGGTGAAAGCGGGCCGCGAAGTAAGAGGGCAGGTAGAAGAGCAGGAACCACCAGATGGGATCGGTGAGGAACTTGGCTAGGGAGAAGCCCCAGGTTTGGCGGTAGCCGAGCAGTTTGGCCCAGGGCGTAGAGGGGCCCATCTCTTCGGCGGCTTCCTGATAGATGTGGCGCAGCTCCGCGCCAGTGAGGGTGGGGTGGTTGCTGGGCTTGCGGTAGTTGCGGAACCACCAGAGGATCCAGAGGGCGCTGAAGCCGCCGGTGGCGAGAAAGGCCGCGTGCCAGCCGTAATGAATGGTGACCCAGGGAACGACGGCGGGGGCGAGGATGGCTCCGACATTTGCGCCGGAGTTGAAGATGCCGGTGGCAAGAGAGCGCTCGCTCTGGGGGAACCACTCAGCCGTGGTCTTGAGGGCGGCGGGGAAGTTGCCGGACTCGCCCAGGCCGAGGGAGAAGCGGGCGATGCCGAATGCGAGCACGGAGTTGGCGAGAGCGTGGCCCATGGCGGAGAGGCTCCAGAGGGCCATGATGACCATGTAGCCGATGCGCGTGCCCACCTTGTCAACAAAGCGCCCGGCGGCGAGCAGGCCGACGGCATAAGCGATCATGAAGGCGGCCATCACGTGGCCGTAACCGGACTCCGTCATGCCGATGCTTTGCATCAGCGTGGGCTTGAGGATGGCGATGACTTGCCGGTCCATGTAGTTGATGGACGTGGCGACAAAGAGCATGGCGCAGATGGTCCATCGAACGCGGCCGAGACCGTGGCCGGGATTGGGCGAGCCGTCGGTCTGGAGGGGGAATGTCATTCAATCAGCCATTTTACTCTGCGGAGTTGCTGAGGCGCGCGAAGGTGCGGCGGGGAACGATACACCGCATTTCAGGGTTTTGCGATTGAACAGGCGCGCCGGGGTCACCGATGTGGCGAGGGAGAGGTTGGAGCAGTGAGAAGAAGGCGCAGCTCTTTTTCGATGGTCTGCGGATCGGTTTCTCCCTGGTAGCGGGCGCGAATCCGGCCCTGGCGGTCAATCAGGTAGGTGACCGGGAGGCCGAGAATGCCACCGTAGAGTTCGCCGAGCTTTGCGTCGCCCATGATGAGGGGATAGTTCAACTGGAGCTTAAATTGCAAGCGTTTGACCGGATCATCGGTGTCGTCCATGGAGACGCCGAGCGCCTGAAATCCTTGCGGGCCATAACGGGTTTGCCACTGGGCGAAGAGCGGCATCTCCTGCAGGCACGGGGCACACCATGTGGCCCAGAAGTTGAGCAGGACCACCTTGCCGCGAAAGGCCTTGAGGTGGATTGGCACGCCAGCCAAGCCGGTACGCGCAAAATCAGGGGCAGGCTTGTCGAGTGGTTGAGGGGCAGCAAAGCAGGGGGCACTGACGCAAAGCAGCAGGGCGGCAGACAGGCACACAGCCGCAGCGCGGGATGCAGCAAGGAAGGATGGACCGGCTTCGGAGAGCAGCCGGTAGGCTTTACTCTCCCTTGTCAATGCTGTATCCCTTCGCAGCCCAGTCATCGCCAAAGTTGTGGGCGAGGTAGAGGACGCGAACGTTGGTAAAGCCGGCATCGAGCAGGAGTTTGAAGGCAGGGCCGACATTGGGGCAGCGCTCCCAGGGGCAGCAGCCGCAATAGAGAACGATGAGCTTGTCTTTGGGCAGCGAAGCTACGCGTTTGCGAAGCATTTCGAGGCCGGCAGGCTGAGAGCCGGGGCCGGCGTACTCCGCGCCCTGGATGTGGGCCTGCGCAAACATGAGATGGGAGCCAACCTGCAGGATCAGCGGCCGCTGCTTGGTGGTATTTTGCAGAATGCTGTTGAGCTGTTGAGGCTGGAGCTGGTGATCGGCGGGAATGGAAAATGCGCTCCCGGGCCCTGCGGGCGGCTGGAATTGCGCGCCGGCGCTGGGGATGGCAAAGAGGAGGGAAGATGCGAGGAGAAATGTCAACGAAATGATGACGCGCTTGCACATCAACTTGATCACGCTGGACTCCGTTCGGGGCGATCCGGCAAATGCGGCTTGAAGGAGACACCGCAGGTGATCGCCCGCCCAGCAATTTTAGCTCGGGAGGGCGGGGCAGGGGATTGGGGTTTCAGCAGGTGATATGGGAGGGCTCAGGCGAAGCGCGATGCGAATTTGATAAAAATGGACAGTTTCGCGCAGATTCAAAAAAGATTGCGACCCATACAAGCGGGGGTGTATCCTCACCCTGCCTGAGAGGCAAAATCAAAATTCCCCATTGGAGGATGCAAGAAAATGGCAAGTAATCGTGGCGTGGTCTACATGGGCCCCGGCGTCGTTGAGATCCAGAACATCGACTACCCAAAGCTGGTGCTAGGGAACCGCAAGTGTGAACATGGCGTGATTCTCAAGATTGTTTCCACCAACATTTGCGGCAGCGATCAGCACATGGTTCGTGGCCGTACAACCGCGCCCAGGGGTCTGGTGCTTGGCCACGAGATCACTGGCGAAGTGATTGAGGCGGGCCGGGATGTGGAGTTCATCAAGGTGGGCGACCTGGTTTCAGTGCCGTTCAACATCGCCTGCGGGCGCTGTAGAAACTGCAAAGAGCGCAACACCGGTATTTGCCTGAATGTGAATCCGGCACGGCCGGGTGCGGCCTATGGCTATGTGGATATGGGCGGCTGGGTTGGCGGGCAGGCGGACTATGTGATGGTTCCGTATGCGGACTTTAACCTGCTCAAGTTCCCTGACAAGGCGCGGGCAATGGCTAAGATCAAGGACCTGACCTGCCTGTCTGACATTCTGCCTACGGGCTACCACGGCGCGGTGAGCGCGGGCGTTGGTCCGGGGATGACGGTTTACATTGCCGGCGCAGGGCCGGTGGGATTGGCCAGCGCTGCGGCCGCCCATCTGCTGGGCGCGGCGGTGGTGATTGTGGGCGACCTGATTCCGGAGCGGCTGGCACAGGCACGGAGCTTTGGCTGCGAGACGGTTGACGTCTCAAAGGACGCTTCAGTGGGCGATCAGATTGCGCAGATTCTCGGGGTTCCCGAGGTGGATTGCGCGGTGGATTGCGTGGGCTTTGAGGCGCGCGGGCATGGCCACAACGCGGGCAAGGAGCAGCCGGCGACGGTGTTGAACTCACTGATGACGATTTGCCGCGCGGGCGGTGCGCTGGGCATTCCGGGACTGTATGTGACGGACGATCCGGGCGCGGCCGACGACGCGGCGAAGACCGGAAACCTGAGCATCCGCATCGGCCTGGGCTGGGCCAAGTCGCATGTGTTCACCACGGGGCAGTGCCCGGTGATGAAGTACAACCGGCAACTGTTGCAGGCGATTCTGCATGACAAGATCAACATCGCCAAGGCCGTGAATGTGACCGTTGTGACTTTGGACGAAGCGGTCCAGGGCTACAAGGACTTCGACAAGGGAGCGGCGAAGAAGTTCGTGCTCGATCCCCATGGCGTGATCGCGGCGTAACCCGGGTTGGCTGCCGTTGCGCTTATGACGGCAGCCGTCCACACGAGAGCGGGCAAGGCGCGGTTAGCAGGGCCTGTCGCTGTTTGGGTTCGGGAAGGTGTCTTCGTTGTCTGGATGGGTCTGATCCAGGCAGGCGAAGTCCTTCTCGACCAGCAGCGTCAACTGGCCTTGCCCATTCTCAAGAGCTCCCTCGATGGCGACCTGATCGCTGTTGGCCCAGGCGAGGGCAGTCGGGGTGGAGAGCACCACCGCAACTTCGCCGGGCTGGTAGCGCAGGGAGATCTCCGTCTCATTGGCGGCGTGCTCCAGGGCGTAGGTCCAACTGGAGTCCTTGTGCGGGCCGAAGTGAATCGTCTCCTCGATTCGGCCGGTCTGGAGCAGGCGTGGCACCTCAGACGGCGCTACGCGCAAACGTAGTGAATTACCTTTAATGCGCAGTTTCATGCTGGGTCCTTGTCGATGGGGCGCGCGGGATGCTGTGCGCCGCGGGTGCTATTGAGATGCTAACAGCGGTTTCGCGATGGCGGCGGGGTCAGGCACTCCTGAGGCTTTGGGGATGGGCTGCCTTGACAGGGGTGCCGCCGGGGAGTGAACGTCGAAGAGGGATGGCTGGACGGAGTTGGGATGCGCACGCCGGAACGAAGTGTGGAGCTGACGCAGGTTACGCAGTGGGAAGACGGGGAAGTGCGCTCGCAGTTGGACTCGCTGGCGGCCGAGGAGCCGCTGGAGATTCGCGTGGGCGGCGTTCCGTTGACGGTGACCATGCGGACGCCGGGGCACGATCTGGAACTGGCGGCAGGATTTCTGCTGACCGAGGGGATTGTTGAATCCAAAGATCAGATCGCGGACCTTCGGGAGGTTGCGCTGAAGAGCGGCGGGCGCAGCAACGTGGTGGAAGTTGAGCTGAGGGATGCGGCGTTTGACGCGCAGAGCATGCAGCGGAACTTTTTTGCGGCCTCAAGCTGCGGGATCTGCGGTAAGGCATCGATCGATGCCATTCGAGTGCGCGGGCTGCGTGCGCCCGATCAAGGGTTTCGTGTTGATCCGGAGGTTCTGTGCCGGTTGCCTGAGATTCTGCGGGCAGAGCAGGCCGTCTTTAGCCAGACCGGCGGGCTGCATGCGGCCGCGCTATTTGACGGCGATGGCCAGTTGCTGGCGGCGCGGGAAGATATCGGGCGTCACAATGCAGTGGACAAGATTGCCGGCTGGGCACTGTTGGAGAGGCGCGTGCCGCTGGATCGTCACATTCTGCTGATCAGCGGGCGCGGCGGGTTTGAGATCGCGCAGAAGGCGCTGGCGGTTGGAATTCCGATTCTGGCTTCGGTCTCGGCGCCCTCCAGCCTGGCGGTAAAGCTTGCGCGCGAACTGGGGCTGACCATGGTTGGATTCCTGCGGGGGCGGCGGTTCGTTGTCTACTCCGGCGGGTTTCGTTGTCTTCCGGAGCAGAACGGAAGCTGAGCCGGGCACGTCTGAGGGGTGCATCGAGCGCGCCCTGCAAACTGGAGGGTGTGAAGCATTCCAGGCATGGCGTACGCAAGCCGGCTCATTTTTCATTCGGTTCACCCTGAATTGGCTGCATCCGCCCGTAATCGGCGGAAAGGGCTTTACTGTGATGGGTTTGAGGAACTAACATCATTGCACAGTGCCGGGAGGTCGGCCCACACAAATATGTCTCTCACCCTCAACGGCGAGCCTGCGGATTTGCTGCCCGGCGAGCGCTTGATCGACGTGATCGGCCGGTGCGGTTTTCAGGTGTCGCAGGGCTGCGCTCACTCGCGATCGGAAGCGATTGATCCCGCGGATGCATGCACGGTGCAGATCGACGGCCAGCTTGCGAGAGCCTGTGAGACGGTCGCCCAGGACGGCATGCAGGTGGTGACCTCATTGCCCCTGGCGGGCGGCGCGAACCCCGAGGCATTTGACCGCGAAAGCGCGCGGCGGATTATCCAGGCCGAACTGGGCAGGGAAGGGCCGCTGCTGCCCATTCTGCATGGCTTGCAGCAGGAGTTCGGGTGCGTTCCGCGGGAGGCCGAACCGCTGATTGCAGACCTGGTGAATATTACACGCGCTGAAGTGCATGGTGTGGTGAGCTTCTATCACGACTTTCGCTGGGAGCCCGCTGGGCGGCATGTGTTGAAGCTGTGCCGGGCCGAGGCGTGCCAGTCGATGGGCGGCGAAGGGAATGCGCGGCGGTTGTTGAAGAAGCTGGGATTGGATTGGGGCGGGACCACGCCGGACGGCAAACTGAGCGTGGAGCCGGTCTACTGCCTGGGACTCTGCGCGACGGCGCCGGGCGCGCTGCTGGATGGCGAGCCGCTGGGCCGGGTGGACGCTGAGCAGTTGGAAGCGCTGGTTGCGGAATTGGGCGCGGAGGCGAAGCGATGAAGGTCTTCGTTTCACTCGACGCTGGGGCTGTCGCCATAGGGGCGGATCGTGTGGCCAAGGCGATTGCCGCCGAGGCCGAGCGGCGCAATGTGGACATCACGCTGGTGCGCACCGGCACGCGGGGCATGTTCTGGCTGGAGCCGCTTGTGGAAGTAGAGACCGTGGCGGGCCGTGTTGGTTATGGGCCGGTGACGCCGCAGGATGTGGCATCACTTTTTGACGCGGCATTTCTGGAGGGCAAGCCGCATGCGCTGTGCATAGGGCTTGTGGAAGAGGTTCCGTTTCTCAAGCGGCAGACGCGGCTGGTGTTTGCGCGCTCCGGGCTGGCCGATCCGTTTTCGCTGGAGGACTACAGGGCTCTGGGTGGGCTGCGCGGATTAGAGCGTGCGCTTACGTTGGGTCCGGATGAGATTGTTGCGGAAGTGAAGCGCTCCGGATTACGCGGTCGGGGCGGCGCAGGGTTCCCGACCGGGATCAAGTGGGAGACTGCGGCGCGGGCCAGGAGCGCAAAGAAATATATTGTGTGCAATGCCGATGAGGGCGACAGCGGCACCTTTGCCGACCGCGTGCTGATGGAGGGCGATCCGTTCACTTTGATCGAGGGGATGGCGATTGCAGGCATTGGCGTAGGCGCGACGCAGGGGTATATCTACATCCGCTCGGAGTATCCGCACGCGGTGCGGAGCATGACCAAGGCAATCGAGATTGCTCGTGGCGCGGGGTTGCTGGGGCCGAAGGTGGCCGGAAGCAACTACGCATTCGATATTGAAGTCCGGGTGGGCGCGGGCGCCTACATCTGCGGCGAAGAGACCTCGATGCTGGAGAGCATTGAGGGCAAGCGTGGCCAGGTAAGGGCCAAGCCGCCGTTGCCGGTATTGAAGGGACTGTTTGGCCAGCCGACGGTGATCAACAATCTGCTCAGCCTGGCCAGCGTGCTTTTCATTCTTGCCGAGGGTGCACAGGCCTACGCGGACTTTGGCTGGGGCCGCTCGCGGGGCACGATGCCGATTCAACTCGCCGGGAATGTGAAGCACGGCGGCATCTTTGAATGCGCGTTCGGCATTACGCTGGGCGAGTTGGTGAATGATGTCGGCGGCGGCACGGCAAGCGGAAGGCCGGTGCGCGCGGTGCAGGCCGGCGGGCCGCTGGGCGCGTATTTCCCACCCGCGCTGTTTGACACGCCGTATTGCTATGAGGCATTTGCGGCGCGCGATGGGCTGATTGGCCACGGGGGGATTGTTTTATTTGACGATACGGTGGATATGGCTCGGATGGCGCGGTTCGCCATGGAGTTTTGCGCGCATGAGTCGTGCGGCAAGTGCACGCCTTGCCGGATCGGATCGATTCGCGGCGTGGAGATCTTCGACAAGATTATCGCCGGGCGCGAGCGAGAGAAGAATATTGCGCTGGCTCACGACCTTTGCGAGATTCTGAAATCCGGTTCGCTCTGCGCACTGGGTGGACTTGTGCCTTATCCGGTATTGAGCGCGCTGAAGCATTTCCCCGAAGACTTTGGCGCGGCAGTGGGGCAGGAGGTCTAGTATGGCTCTGGTTCAAGAGATCGACTACGGCACGAAGTTGGTGCAGATCGGCAAGACGGTCACGGTCACGATCGATGGCCAGACGGCGTGTGTGCCGGAAGGCACGTCGATCTTGCGGGCGGCTACGGAACTGGGCACGCAGATTCCTCGCTTGTGCGCAACGGACTCTCTGGAAGCATTCGGCTCGTGCAGGTTGTGCCTGGTGGAGATTGAAGGGCGGGCGGGGACTCCTGCCTCATGTACAACGCCAGTGGCCGAGGGAATGGTGGTGCACACGCAGACCGAGCGGTTGGCCAGGCTGCGGCGCGGGGTGATGGAGCTTTATATCTCAGATCATCCGCTGGATTGCCTCACCTGCTCGGCCAACGGCAACTGCGAGTTGCAGACGATGGCGGGGGCGGTGGGACTGCGGGAGGTGCGCTATGGCATGGATGGGGCCAACCACCTGGATGCAAAGAAGGACACGTCGAATCCCTACTTCCAGTTTGATCCATCGAAGTGCATTGTCTGCTCGCGCTGTGTGCGAGCCTGCGAAGAGGTGCAGGGCACGTTTGCGCTGACCATTGCGGGACGTGGCTTCGGGAGCAAGGTTTCGCCGGGGATGGAAGAGGATTTTCTTTCATCGGAGTGCGTCTCGTGCGGGGCCTGCGTGCAGGCTTGCCCGACGGCAACCTTGATGGAGAAGACGGTTGTGGAGAAGGGGCAGCCGGAACACTCGGTTGTGACGACGTGCGCCTATTGCGGCGTGGGCTGCGCGTTCAAGGCGGAGATGCGCGGCGAAGAGGTTGTGCGCATGGTGCCTTACAAGGACGGCAAGGCGAATCACGGGCACTCGTGCGTGAAGGGGCGCTTTGCCTGGGGCTACGCGACGCATCCTGACCGCGCCTTGAAGCCGATGGTGCGGGCAAAGATTACCGACCCATGGAGAGAAGTTTCGTGGGAGGAAGCGATCGCGCATGCGGCCGCGGAGTTTAAGCGCATTCAGGCGGAGCATGGCGTGGGCGCGATCGGCGGCATCAGCTCTTCGCGCTGCACCAATGAAGAGGCTTACCTGGTGCAGAAGATGGTGCGCGCGGCGTTTGCGAATAACAACGTGGACACCTGCGCGCGGGTTTGCCACTCGCCCACCGGGTACGCGCTTTCAAGCACGTTTGGGACATCGGCGGGGACGCAGGATTTTGACAGCGTGGACAAGTGCGATGTGGTGCTGGTGGTGGGAGCCAACCCTACCGATGCGCATCCGGTGTTTGGATCGCGGATGAAGAAGCGGCTGCGCGAGGGCGCAAAGTTGATTGTGATCGATCCGCGGCGCATTGACCTGGTGCGTACGCCGCATGTAGAGGCAGCGGTCCACCTGGCGCTGCGGCCAGGGACCAATGCGGCGGTGCTGGACGCGATTGCCCACGTGATTGTGACGGAAAAGCTGGGCAACAAAGAGTTTGTGCGCGAGCGCTGCGACGTGGACTCGTTCGCACGCTGGGCTGCGTTTGCGGCCGAGCCGCGCAACAGCCCGGAAGAGGTGGAGAAGATCAGCGGCGTGCCGGCGGGGCAGATTCGCAAGGCGGCGCGACTCTATGCCACGGGTGGCAATGCGGCGATCTACTACGGACTGGGCGTGACGGAACACAGCCAGGGTTCGACGGCGGTGATGGCGCTGGCCAACCTGGCGATGGCCACAGGCAACATGGGGCGCGAGGGCGTGGGCGTGAATCCGCTGCGTGGGCAGAACAACGTGCAGGGCAGCTGCGATATGGGGAGTTTTCCGCATGAGCTGCCGGGGTACAGGCATGTTTCAAATGACGCTGTCAGGAAGAGCTTTGAAGCTGACTGGGGCGTGACGCTGGACCCGGAGCCGGGGCTGCGCATTCCAAACATGATTGACGCGGCGCTGGAGGGCACGTTCAAGGGCATCTATATCGAAGGTGAGGACATCGCGCAGTCGGACCCCGATTGCCAGCACATTGTGGCGGGATTGGCGGCGATGGAGTGCGTGGTGGTGCAGGATCTTTTCTTGAATGAGACGGCGCGCTACGCGCATGTGTTTTTGCCTGGCTCGACATTCCTTGAGAAGGATGGGACGTTTACGAATGCGGAGCGGCGCATTCAACGGGTGCGGCGTGTGATGACGCCGAAGGGCGGCTATCAGGATTGGGAGGTGACGCAGTTGCTGGCCCGGGCGATGGGGCACGATATGCACTATATGCATCCCAGCGAGATCATGGACGAGATTGCGCGACTGACTCCGGCGTTTGCGGGCGTGAGCTATGAAAAACTCGACCGGCTGGGCTCAGTGCAGTGGCCGTGCAACGCGGATGTGCCTGAGGGCACGCCGATGATGCATGTGCCGGGATTTGTGCGGGGCAAGGGAAGGTTCTTTGTTACCGAGTATGTGCCCACCGATGAGCGCACCGGGCCGCGCTTCCCGCTGCTGCTGACGACGGGGCGGATTCTATCGCAATACAATGTGGGAACACAGACACGGCGCACCAGCAACGTGGACTGGCACTCGGAGGATTTGCTCGAGGTGCATCCGCAGGATGCGGAAGAGCGCGGCATTCGCGAGGGCGGCTGGGTGAAATTGGAGAGCCGTTCGGGGACAACGACCCTGCGGGCAAAGATTACCGAGCGCGTGGCGCCGGGTGTGGTGTATACCACCTTTCATCACCCGGAATCGATGGCGAATGTGGTGACGACTGACTACTCGGACTGGGCTACGGATTGCCCCGAGTACAAAGTGACGGCGGTTCGGATTTCGCCGGCCTGCAGTTCAGCCGGGACGCAGGGTATGCAGGCCATTTTCAAGAGCGGTATGGGGAGCGAAGAGGTATGACCAAGCGGGATTACTCGAGCAAGCTGGTCTACCTGGCAAACCAGATCGGAAAATTCTTCGCGCACCAAGCCAGGCCGGAGTCGGTAGCCAGCATTGAGGAGCACCTGCGCAAGTTTTGGGATCCGCGCATGCGCACGCAGATTTCAAAACATCTGGCGCAAGGGGGCGCGGGCCTGGAGGAGCTGCCGAGACTGGCTGTGGAACAGATTGCCGCGGATGCGATGAAGGCAACTGAGACGCAGGCGGCCGAGGACGGAAGCCGAACAGGCAAGCTCTCCGCGTAAGCGCAAAGGGTCCAGCACAGTTGGGCGCTGGCTTTGCAGGGCTTTGGCAGGTTCTTGTCAGACGGTTGGGAACGGGTTGTTGTCGTTTGCAGGTTGTTTGGCGGGGACGGCCAACGGGCGGCCTGCTAGCTCTGCGATGGTGGAGGCGTTCAATACCTTGAGCATGGCGGATTGAGCGTCGCTCCAGACCGTGTGTGCAGGGCAATGGGACCTGCGCTCGCATCCTTTTCCGTGAATCAGGCAGACATTCAGGTTGATGGGGCCATCGACGGCCTCGACGACTTCGCGAATTGAAGCCGCGCGGCCTCTGGGCAGAATCTCAAAGCCCCCCTGCTGGCCTCGCCGCGAAGTGACCATGCCGGCGCGCCCCAGGGTTTGCAGCACCTTGGAGAGAAAACTGCTGGGAGCATCGGTAGCCTTGGCCAGAGCCGGCAGCAGTGAGCGGTGATCTTCAGGCAGCGTGGCCATGTGAATCATGACGCGGACGGCGTAGTCAGCGGCGCGTGTCAGTTGCATGGATGAGGTGAGAATTGCCATAGGGCGCAGCTACCTTCTTTCCTGCCTGTTAAGGCGCATTGAGTTGGCGACCACCGATGTGCTGGAAAGCAGCATTGCAGCAGCCGCGAAGATGGGAGTGAGCACTCCGCTGACTGCGAGGCTTATACCAACCATGTTATAGAAGAATGCCCAGAAGAGGTTCTGGCGCACGATGCGCGTGGCCCTGGCGCCCAGGCGGAAGACGTCCTCAACTTTCGAAAGGGCACCGCTGACCAGGACGATGGGAGCTGCGCCGATGGCGATGTCGGCTCCGGTGCCAAGAGCGATGCCCAGGTTGGCCTGGGCCAGCGCGGGCGCATCGTTGACGCCGTCGCCGATCAGGGCTACGCGCTTTCCGGCTTGTTGCAGATCCTGAACGATCCGGGCCTTGGTTGCGGGAGAAGCTTCCGCGATGAAGTCGTGGACTCCGATTTGTGCAGCGACATGGGCGGTGGTGGGCCAGGCATCGCCGGAGACGATCTTCACTGCCACGCCGCGCTTGCGCAGTTGCTGCACCATGGCTGCAGCTCCCGGCTTGATCTGGTCGCCAAAGGCAAGCAGGCCCTGCACGGCTCCATCCCAGGCAAAGAAGGCAACCGTCTCGCCGGCCTGCTGCATTGCGACTGCCTGCTGTTCTGCCGATGTTTCAACCTCTGCGGCGATGGACGACATGAACTGGCGGTTGCCGATGAAGATCTGCCGGCCGCGCACAAGGCCGCTGATTCCCTCGCCTTTGCTTACCTGGATGGAAGTGGCTTCTTCGGGTTGCACGTTCCGCTCGTTGGCAAACTGAACCACGGCGCGGCCCAGCAGATGCTCAGACCACCTCTCGACGCCGGCAAGAAGGGGCAAACCCTCGGCAAGGAATTGGTCGCCGGCGCTGCGTTCGGCGGGAGCTATAGGTTGAGAGGAACCGGCGGCGACCGCAGCAAGGGGCTGCTCCAGCGCAATGAACTGCAGCAAGCGGAAATCTCCCGTGGTTACCGTGCCGGTTTTATCCAGAACAACCACATCGATCTTGCCCATGGTTTCAAGGACAGAGCTGTCGCTGATGAGCAGGCCCTCCTGGGAGGCAGCCCCGATGGCGGCTGTGATTGCCAGAGGAGTGGCGAGGCCGAGGGCGCAGGGGCAGGCAATGATGAGGATGGTGGTAGCGCGCATCATGGCCGCGGCCACGCCGGCATGCATTTGGAGCAGCGCGGCGAAGTTGATGAGAGCGAGGACGATGACAAAGGGCACAAAGAGCCGGGCGATGTGATCGACGGTGCGCTCAATGGGCGCACGGCTGCTCAAGGCGCGCTGCACCAGGGCAATGATCTGGGCCAGCGCACTATCGCCGGAGGTGCGGGTGGCGCGCACATGGATAACGCCGCCGGCATTGAGGCTGCCGGAGACGACGGCATCGCCGGGACCTTTGGGGATGGGCGCGGATTCGCCGCTCAGCAGCGATTCATCGGCGTGGGTTTCGCCTTCAATCACGACCCCATCGGCGGGGATCCGCTCGCCGGCCTTGACGATGAAGACCTGCCCGGGTTGAAGGGCCTCAATGGAGACAAAGCGCTCGCCGGCCAGGCTGTGCAGTCGGGCTTTCCTGGGCATGAGGCGATAGAGCACGCCGATGGAGCGTGCGGCGCGATCTTTTGCGGTTCGCTCGATGAGCTTGCCGGCAAGCACGAGGGTGACGATGGCGGCGGCAGTGTCAAAGTAGACATGGGTCTGGCCGCGTAGCGCCTGGATGGCGCTGAGGAAGTAGGCAGAGAGAATGCCGAGGGCCAGCAGTGTCTCCATGCGGATCTGGCGGTTGACCAGACCTAAGACCGCGGCGCGAAGAATGGGCCATGCGCAGTAAAAGACCAGCGGCGTTGCCAGAACCAGCGAGAAGAGCGGCAGCACGCGGCTGGCGCTGGCGGCGATCTGCTCAAAGTAGCCAACATACAAGATGGTGCTGAAGCCCATGATGTTGGCCCACAGAAACGCGGCGACGCCAAGCCGGAGCAGCAGATCGCGCACCTCCGATTTGGCGGCGGTGTTTTCGCCGTCGAACTCGGCGGATGTGTATCCGAGCTTGCTGATGCACGCGGGGATGCTGTCCGGCGGAAGATACTGCGGGCTGAACTTGACCTTTGCCAGGTCGGAGGCAAAGAAGACATCGGCCGAGACAACACCGGGGAGCCTGCGCAGCGCATGCTCAATGAGCCATGCGCAGGCGGAACACCACATGCCGTTGACTTGAAGCAGAACCTCCTGCGTGGGGGCGTTGGGATCGACAGACACTGCAGGCTCGAGTGCTTCAGGGTTGGAGATCAGGCCGAGTTCGAGGCTGCGGCGAAAGACCTCTGTCTCGCGGATGTTCTGGCCGCTGGCCAGCACACCGCTCTCAAGCAGGATGGCGTAGACATTGGCACAGCCCATGCAGCAGAAGGGAAGTTCGCGGTCGTCGTAACGGCGCAGCAGAGGCTTCAACCCGCAGGGCAATTCGCAGAGCGAGCAGTTTGCGGCGCCGGTCATGATCAGTGGGCTCCTGTGGATGCAGGCTGGGATTGCCGATCGAGCGGCTTGCCCTGCTGATCGAGCATGACCGGGTTGGCGCGCTTGGTGGCGACATAAACAAAGATGAGGATTCCGCAGAAGAAGACCATCACCACGGCCAGCAGGATGGTGAGCGGCGCGGGGGGATGGCTTTTGGAAGGAGTTTCAGCGGTGGTCTGGTTCGGGTTCATCTCTACTCCTTGCGGTTGGGGAAGGCTGGGTCTAAGCTGCGAGCGGCCTCAGCGGTTTATGGTTTGACGCCGGGAGAAGGAGATGGTGCTGACTCCATGGGCGCAATAAAAGTCTCGTCGAACTCTCCGGCGGTTTGCGTGGGGATGACTTGCGTGAGAATGCGGAGGTGGTTGACTCCCGGCTCGACAGCCTTGGCGGCGGCGGCGATTTCGAACTCCTGCTGCAGACTCTGGCCCGGTTGCAGCGTGATCCCATCTTGCAGGCCGACAAGATGCGCCGCGGGCAGGTCGGCAAGCGAGAGGTTGAGCCTGGCCTGGGTTTTGCCGCGGTTGATGGCGATCAGCCGGAAGCGGTTGTGGATGAGACCGTCGGGCGCCTTGGTGTAAAGGGTGATGCGGTTGGGCATGATACGGACCAGCACCGGCTGGCGCAGGCTGATGGCGATGGCCAGCCCCGACGCGTAGAGGAGGATCAGCAGAAGAACGACAATGCGCTTGCCGTCGCGGAGGCCGATGCGGCGATACCAAACGTGCTCTTCTACCGCGTTGTTTCCGATGTCACCCCATGCATATTGGATGAGAGAGGGGCGGCCCAGCTTGCCGAGGATGCCCGAGCAGGCGTCGATGCATTCGGCGCAGTGGGTGCACTCAAGCTGGTGAGAAGAGGTGCGAATGTCGATGCCCATGGGGCAGGCGCGGACGCACTTGTCACATTGGATGCACTTGCCTTCAGCGTCGTGGAAGTGGACCAGCAGGGTGTGGTTGTCAGCCAGCATGTTCTGCAGGTAGCCATAGGGGCAAATGGCGGTGCAGAAGCGCTGGCGGAGGAAGGCGAAGTCCAGCAGGGTGACGAGCGTGACACTGGCGCCGAGGATGCCGCCCGAGGTGCGGATATCGAGCGATAGCAAGCGATGAAACAAGTCCACCGGCTGGACGAAGAACGAGATGAAGACGAAGCTGACGAAGACCGCGACTGGCAACAGGACCGCTGAAAAGAGGGCAACGGAAAGGACCTTGCGCGCCAGGGGGCTAAGCCCGGAGAGCTTGCGGTTGACCTTGCGCTTGATGAAGGACTCGAGGGCGTTGGCGGCCTCGGAGAAGATCATCTGGGGGCAGAGATAGCCGCAATAGATGCGGCCATAGAGCATGGCCACGGCGGCGATGGTGAACATGAGAAAGATGAGGGCGAGAAAGATAATGGAGAATTCGCTGATCCAGAGCTCTGCGCCGAAGAAGTAGAAGCGCTCGTGGGGAATGTCAAAGCGGATGATATTGAAGAGCGGCAGAAGGATGAAGATGATGAAGCAGATGAGCTGAACGGTCTTGCGCACGCGATGGTACCGGGTGCCGGGAAGGATCATCCTGACGGGCTTGGGTGCGGAGTCGGCTTTTGCAGGTGTTGCCATTGGATGTGCCTCTATTTCATGACCATGTTGGGCATGTTGCAGTGCAGGCCGGGGCCGGCGGTTGCGCCGCGGACGATGAGCAGCGTGCCCATGATGAGTACGGTGACGGCGGAGAGCGTGGTTCCCCAGCGAGCGAGTTTGCGCGTGGCGGCGGAAGAGCCAAGGCCGACGGTGACCAAAGCAACACTGGTTCCGAGGCCGAAGGCGAGCATCGTGAGGGCGCCTGCGAGCGGGGTTGCAGTTCCAATGGCCTTCATCAGTGCTGCGTAGATGAGCCCGCAGGGAAGAAAGCCCATGAGCAGGCCGAGCAAAAACTTGCTGGCGGCAGAGCGGGAAGAGATGAGCTTGCCCACGGGGCGCAGGAAGCGATTGGGCAGGGCAAAGCCGCGCCAGGATTTGAGGCCGAAACCGAGCAGCACGAGGCCGGTGAGAACCATGGCGGCGCCGGCGACAATGGCTGCGGTGTTCTCGAATCCTGCAAGGCGGCCAACAAAACTCATGGCGCCGCCGGCGAGGCCGGCCAGTGCGCCGAGCAGCATGTAAGTCAGAGTGCGGCCGGCGTTGTAGGCCAGATGGAGGCCGAGCAGGGAACGGCGGGCCGCGGAGCTGTTGGCGGCCACGCTATAAGTGAGCACGATGGGCCCGCACATTTGTACACAGTGAAGGCTGGAGACGAAACCGAAGGCCAGGACGAGATAGAAGTCGCTGGGTGTCATGGCCTTCCCTGGGCCGGACTCTGCTTCAGTTTGGGGTTGATGCCCGGAACATTCACGCACTGGCGGCTGAAGTTGAAGCGCTGCATGGTGATGGCGTGCGATGGGCAACGAGCGGCGCAGAGACCGCAGCGGATGCAGGTGCTTTCATCTTTGAGCAGGACTCCGCCGAGGCTGGCGAGTTGTGCGGGGTCGATGGTTGCGAGTTCCGTCGGCGGAATCGCAAGAAGCCCGGCAACATAATCGAGGCCTTCGGTGGTCGTGCAAAGTTCCGGCAGGCCGGTGAGGCGGATGAGGCTCTCGGGGCAGACGTCAACGCAACCGGTGCAGGCGACGCATATCTCAGTATGGAAGACGGTATTGATGTTGCAACGGAGGCAGCGGGCGGCCTGCTCACGGGCGGCCGCTGGCGGGTAGGGATCCTCGATCACCTGCAAGGTGGATGCGCGCTCCTTGGCGGGCGCGACGGGCGGGTGATGACGGCGAAGCTGATCCCAGTCCTCGCGCATGGTATAGGCGGCCGGCTCCCACGAGGAGTGGACGACGACCTCAGTGCGCGAGCCGCGAAGATAGTCGTGCATGGAGCGGGCGGCAACCTGCGCGGATTGAATGGCGTTGATGAAGAGGCGCGGGCCGTGGGCGATGTCGCCGCAGGCAAAGACGTCCGGCGCGGTGGTCTGGTAGGTCTCGGGATCGACCTTGATGAGGCCGCGGTTGGACTCGACTCCGTCTCCCGGTTGCAGGAAAGACAGATCGGAGGATTGGCCAATGGAGAAGATGATGGTGTCGGCCGAGATGTCGTCGATGTTGGACTTGTTGAAGCTGGGATTGAAGCGGCCGGTGGCATCGAAGACAGCGGTGCACTCGACGGTGCGCAGGCCGGCGACCTTGCCGTTGTTGCCGAGAATCTCGCGGGGTCCGCGGGAGTTGTGGAGTACGAGGCCTTCTTCAGCGCCTTCGCTCACTTCAATCTCGTCGGCGGGCATCTGGGAGCGGCTCTCAAGGCAGACGACGTGGACCCGGCGCTCGCCGCTGAGGCGCATGGCAGAGCGGGCAACGTCGAGGGCTGTTGAGTCGCCGGTATGCATGTCGGTGAGCTTTTCGGCAGGCTCTGATACTTCGACGGGGCGGACTGCGGAGCGGGCGACGTCGTAAGCTACGTTGCCGCCGCCGATGACGATGATGCGGTTGCCGACGGGAAGGGGATTGCCCTCGTTGAAGGCACGGAGAAAATCCATGCCGTCGTAGACGCCGTCGAGGTTGGCGCCCGGCAGGTCGAGCTTGCGGCCCTTGGGCAGTCCGACGCCAAGGAAGATGGCTTTGTAGCCCTGGGCGCGCAGGCTCTCAATGGTGAAGTCGCGGCCGAGGCGCTGGTTGCATCTCAGGTCAATGCCGAGCGAGAGGATGGCGTTGATCTCGGCCATCACCAGTTCGCGCGGAAGACGGAAGACGGGAACGCCCGCGGTGAGCATGCCGCCGGGGGTTGAGTAGGCCTCAAAGACGGTGACTTTGTAGCCGAGGTGGGCCAGGTCGTGAGCCACGGTGAGGCCGGCAACGCCTGCGCCGACAACGGCTACGCGCTCATAGTCGCCGCGGTTGGATGGCAGCATCTGCTGGTTGAGGCCTTCGCGGTGGTGGGTAAAGTCGCCGGTCTCGGGTCCGAACTGGCCGGTGACAAAGCGCTTGAGGGCGCGAATGGAGACAGGAGCGTCAAGGTCGCCACGGCGGCAGTTGGCCTCGCAGGGCGCGCCACAGACCCGTCCGCAGATTGAGGCGAAGGGGTTGGTGGCGCGCGCGATACGATAGGCATCTTCATCGCGGCCTTCAGCGATGGCGGTGACGTAACCGCAGGCATCGGTATGCACAGGGCAGGCATCCTGGCACTTGACCATCTGCATCCAGTAGTCTGCCCCGCCGATCAGGCCGAATTGGCCGCCGTTTTGTTTTTGTTGCGCCATGAGTGTTCTTTATTCCTCGTGACTCGACTTGCCGTAGACGAAGACGAGCAGGATGATGCCAAAGATCGCCAGCAGGCCAGCGACCACATACATGAAGACCGGGGACGAACCGGTGACGGCGTTGAGTTGCCGGACCAGGTTGCCGCGGGTGGAGTGGTTGACTTCGCCGTTCATGAAGATGAAGAAGTAGGCGAAGGCGGCAATGGCGATGATGGGATAAGCGAGCTTGAGAAAGGGCGGAATGCTTGTCCCTTTGCGCTCAGTGATCCATCCGCCGGCATATTCTTTCAATTCAGTTGTGGGCTTCTCGGTCATTGTGACCTCCGCGGCGCAGCTGTGCCGTTGGGTTGAGAAACGTGATCGGTTTCGTCCTGAAGCATGCGGTACTTCGGCTCTTCACTCTCGCGACCCCAATAGCCGTCCTTGATGGAGCGTATGCAAAAGTAAACCGCAACGCCCACCAGCAGGAGGAAGAAGAAGTACGAGAAGTACACGCTCGGATAGGTGTAGTCATTCATCGGTCTGCCTCACTTCTCGTAGTCGTTGTCCGGGCGCCAATCCTTGGCGCGTCCGCGCGTCTGGAGATATGCAACCAGCGCGTCAAGCTCGTCAGGATTGTTGGCGATCCACGGGAAGGGCGGCATGATGGAGCCGGGGACCAGGTCGCGTGGATTGCGGAAGTGAGCGCGATGCCACTCCTTGTTGTACTTGCCGCCGACGCGCGACAGATCGGGACCGGTGCGCTTGGTGCCGAAGGTCTGGCGGTAGTCGTAGACGAACTCGTCGGGCGTGGAGACGGGCGAGTCAACGCCCTTCCAGCCGGAGCGCTTCACGTCAGAGAGCAGGGTGCGGGTCTGCTGGGTGTGGCAGTATTTGCAGCCCTCGCGGATATAGATCTCATATCCGCGCTGCTCCTGCGCGGTGTAAGCGACCAGCTTGCCGGTTGGACCCTTCGCGGGGTCGGAGTTCTCAAAGGGCTTGGCCCAGCTCTTGTCAATCAGCGGCGGAGCCACCGTGGTGAGCAGGCCCCCAATGAAGAAGAGCCCCAGGGCAAGCACGACAAGCAGCATTGCGTTGGAATCGGATTTGCGCAGCATAAAGTCTCCCTTCCGCCTACGAGCGCGCCGGCTCGGCCTTGGCCTGGCCGCTTTCCATTGCGGTGGACAAGATGTTGAACATGAACAGGACGATTCCCGTGAAGATCATGATTCCCGAGATGAAGCGCACGGTCCAGACGGGCTTGAGCGCGACCACGGTGTCAATGAATGGGATGGCGGGATTGTTCCATTGCCAGCCCTGCCAGAAGCCGCCCAGCCACAAAGAGGTAAACATGCCCAGGCCGCCGAGCAGGAAGAGCCAGAAGCTCCAGTTGGCCAGCTTCTCAGAATGCAGCGTGGTGTTGAAGATGCGCGGGACGACGTAGTAGACGCCGGCCATGGCGAAGAACGAGAAGGTTCCCATCACCGCCATGTGGGCGTGGCCGGGAATCCAATCGGTCTTGGAGACGATGGCGTTGACCGAGCGCAGGCTGTGCATCGGGCCCTGGAAGCAGGTGAGCAGGTAGAAAATGGTTCCCGACATGAGGAACTTGAGCGAGACATTATCGTTCAACTGGTGCCATTGTCCCTTCATGGTGGCGATGAAGTTGTAGACCACGGCCCAGACGGGAATGAGCAGCATGACGGAAAAGACGATGGCGATGGTCTGCAACCACTGCGAGATGGGCCCGTGGAGCATGTGGTGGGCGCCGGTCCAGACGTAGACAAAGGCCAGCGACCAGAAGCCGATCATGGAGAGCTTGTGGTTGTAGAGCGGGGTGTTGGCCGCACGCGGAATGAAGTAGTACGCAATGGCCAGGCCGGCGGGCGTGAAGATCAGGCCCACGGCGTTGTGGGTGTACATCCAGTTGAGATTGGCCTGGTTGACGCCGGTCATGCCGGGCAGCAGGGTGGCGAAGTTGCCGGTGAGATAAACAAAAGCGGTCCAGAGAATGGTGCCCATCAGATACCAGGTCGACACATACATCTGTTCGTATTTGCGGGTGGCGATGGTGGCAAAGATGTTGATGCCGAACATGACCCAGGCAATGACGACGAGCACGGCAACCGGGGTAGGCAGGTCAGCGTATTCCAGCCCTTTTTGATAGCCGCCCAGCAGGCTGACGATGGCGCTGAGAATGATAATGTTCCAGACGATGGATGTGGCCACGCCCAGCTTCTCGCTCCACAGCTTGACGCCGCAAAGCCGCGGGACCAGGTAGTAGGCCAGTCCCATATCTGCTGCCAGCAGCCAGCCGAAGAGCATGCCGTTGACGTGGAGAGGACGCATGCGTCCGTAGGTGAAGTACTGGATGCTGCCGAGGAACTGCGGCCATACGAATTTGGCCGCAATAATCAGCGCGATAATGCCGACGACTGCGAAGTAGCTGACTGCGCCGAGCAGAATCCATTTCACCGTGGTGTCCTGGTGGATCTCCTGCGTGGCGAGTGCAGCGGCAGAGTTACTGCCGGTTTGTATTGCCATTACAGCCTCCTTCTCGTTCTTTCCCCTGTCGTTTCGTGTCTTACTTTCCGTTTTGATTCAGACTGCGAATGTAGTTGACGATGTCCCCCACGTCGGACTGCGAGAGACCGTAGTCCATCCATGAGGGCATTGCGGTGCCTTCTACGCCATACTGGATCGACTCGAAGAGACGGCGGTCCGGAACCTTCTGCATGAATGCGGAGTTGGTGAGATTGCGCGGCCGGGGCGAGATATCCATCGAGTTGGGCCCGTGACCGTCGGCCTTGCGGCCGTGGCACCCGGTGCAGCGGGCAACGAAGATGGCCTCGCCGCGGGCTGCCGACGCCGCGGATTGGGGTACCGGGTTTTGCTCTGGCACCTTGCGCGGCTTGAGCTGACGGCGCGGCTCATGGACGTAGGTTTGCCAGACATAGTCGAGCACGCTCTTGGTCTGCGCGTCGTTCAGGCTCTTGCCCCATGCGGGCATTGAGGTTCCGGGGACGCCTTCGTGAATCGAGGTGAGGAAGCGCTCCTCCGGCTTGCTGACCATGAACTCGGCGCGGGTCAGGTCGCGCGGCGCTGGATCGAGATAGACGGAGTTGATGCCGTGGCCATCGCCCTTGTCGCCGTGGCAGCGGGAGCAGAGATTCTTGAAGGTGTCGGCGGCGCTCATGGCCGGTGGCGGCGTGGTGCGCGTCAGCAGGTAGGCGGCGATGGCTTGAAAATCGGCTTCCGGCAGACCGAATGCGGGCATGTTGGAGTCAGGCACGCGGGAGCGGGGACTCTTGAAGTGGTCCATCAGCCAGCCCTGGTCGCGCATGAGGCCTTCGTACGAGAGATCGGGCGAGATGCCGCCGTCGTGGTCGTCGAGCTTGTGGCAACTGAGGCAGGCGAGCGTGCCGATGAGCTTCTCTCCGCGGGCTGCGGGCGTGAGCGAGCCATCAATCTCAGCTACGCCGGGCAGGGCAGGGGTAACAGCCTTGGCCTTGAGGGTGAAGCTCTCGACATCGGATTCGGAGAGGTCTGCGCCGCGGCGGCTCTTGAGGAAGATGACCAGCGCCTTCTTGTCGTCGTCGCTGAGCTTGAACTGCGGCATGATGGAGGTGGGGGTGTAGTCGCGTGGATTGACGATGTGTCCCCAGAGGTAGTCGAGCTTGCGCTCCTTGCCGACCTCAGTCAGATCAGGGCCGAGCGTGCCGGAGGAGATTCCGTCAATGCGGTGGCAGCCGTAGCAGCCTGTCTTGAAGAAGAGCTCGCGGCCCTGGGTGATAAGCGGCGTGCCGGCAAAGTCCTTGGCTGTGTGGCACTGGGCGCAGTTGACCTGAAGGAACTCTTTGCCGCGGAGGTGGTCGGCATTTTGCTTTTTCCAGTCGGCCTGGGTGGTGTAGCCGAGCAGGGGTTCGGGCCAGAAGGAGTCTTCGCCGTGCGCGTCGGCCTTGTCGAGGCCGCGGCCCTGGCCGTCGTGGCAACTTGTGCAGCCAAAGTCAGAGAACTTGTGGCGGCGTTCCCAGCGGCCGTTCTTCTCGACGTCGCCCATGGCCTCAGAGTAAGGATGGGTGCGCAGCGGTTGCTGGCCCTGGTCGAAGCGAGGGTCGTCTACCGCGATGTGGCAGCTCTCGCAGCGGTCGATGCGCTGGGCGCCAAAGGCGGTAACGATGGTCTGCTCGATCTTTGGGGCTCGCGCTTCGATGGAGGCTCGCTCGGCGGGAGTCTTCGCCAGCTCGAGTGCCTGATTGAAATAAGCCTTCTGGTTATCTTCCCATCGGCTGTGGAACTGGTCATAGACGACCACTCCCGATCCGATCAACAACCCAAGACTCACCACGGCCAACGCCAGTCGCATACTAGAAGCTCCTCAGAAGGGTGACACGAACTGCCAGTTCGCGCCGCGGAAGAAAGTACCAATGATGATCAAGACAATGTTCACGATGACGAAGAGCAGGAAGATGGAGTTGGCCAGCACGCGCTGCCGGGCAAACCAGCGTCCCACGCCCTCTTTGCCGCGATCGATATACGGCAGCAGAACCAGCAACAGCAACTCGATGCCCGGTATGCCGATGCCTCCCCAGAAGGCCGAGTAGCTGACCTGCTCCTGCAATCCCAGGAAGTACCAGGGCGCCTTGGCCGGGTTGGGCGGATGCATGACGTTGACCGGCTGCTCAAGCGGCGCGTTGAAGAAAAACGAGACCGCCATGATGCCCACCACGGTGAGCAGCAGGACGAAGAGTTCGGCGATGAGCAGCGTGGGCCAACTGAAGACTGTGTCTTCTTCCAGATTGCCGACCTTGATCAGCGGTCCACGAACCAGGCCCTGGATGGTGAACTTGCGGGCGGGTGCGGCTACAGCTGCAACGGCCAGTGCGGGGGCCGCTTCGGTAACGGGAACTTCAATGGCCGGGAGAGCGGGAGCAGCCTGCGGGGCTGGCTTGGGTTCAGGCTTGGCCAGGCCGCCATCTTTACGGATGCGCCAGAAGTGGATGGCGACTGCGATGGTGAGTACCAGAGGCAACACCACGACATGCAGGACGTAGAAGCGAAGCAGCGCTTCCTGGCCCACGTTGGCGTCGCCCAGCAGCATGAACCGGAGTTCCTTGCCGATGAGCGGAGCGTATCCGGCGATGGAGGTGCCCACGGTGATGGCCCAGAAGGCCAACTGGTCCCAGGGCAGCAGGTAGCCGGTGAAGCTTGAAAGCAGAGTGAGCAGGAAGAGCGCCACGCCGACCAGCCAGTTGAACTCGCGCGGCGGCTTGTACGAGCCGGTAAAGAAGACACGGCACATGTGCAGGAAGACGGTGGCCACCATGGCATGGGCCGCCCAGCGATGCATGTTGCGCAGAATGACGCCGAAGGCGACGGAACTGCGCAGGTCGAGCATGCGGTCATAGGCCATGCCGGTCGACGGCACGTAATAGAACATGAGCAGGATGCCGGTGACCGTAAGGATGACGAAGAGGAAAAAACTGATCAGCCCCAGGCCCATGGTGTAAGAGGGGCGCAAGGCCTGTCGGCTTACCCTGACCGGTTGAATGTGGAGAAAGAAGTTGGTGAAGCTGGTGGCAGCCCGTCCGCGGTCAGAAGAGGGCAAAGGGTTGCGAAAGATGGATCGCCACACATTGGCGGGCAGATCAAGCAGGGTCTTGCCGATGGAATTGCTCTCTTTGCTCATACGCTCAGGTAGGTTCCCGTCTGGATTTCGTTATCCTTGTCGACCTCGAG
>Ga0302320_10001350_pt1 | contig 58867 bp, 46 predicted proteins | sample Bog_T0_3_FD_202130 | JGI IMG/M metagenome (GOLD analysis project Ga0302320, IMG submission 202130) | Peat permafrost microbial communities from Stordalen Mire near Abisko, Sweden - Bog_T0_3 | ecosystem: Environmental > Terrestrial > Soil > Wetlands > Peat | place: Sweden: Abisko, Stordalen Mire... | reverse complement strand
CCGATACTTCAACGCCCCAGCATAATCCTTAGATTGCACCTATTTATCTCATTTTATTGGTCTTATTTCTGTATTATTTGGTGCCGGGAGGGGGGGTCGAACCCCCATGACCCGAAGGTCGGCGGATTTTGAGTCCGCTGCGTCTGCCAGTTCCGCCATCCCGGCGATGAAGAGAACCATTCTTTGCTATCTTAGCCTAATCGGCATTTCAGTGTCTCCCGCTTCCGCAGTTTCGACCTCGTTTTTGCTTCGTGTGTGCCGCTTCCCTTCCCATCGACTCCCGATGGCACGTGATCCACACGCGGGCTCCGGAAGGGGATGGAGACTCATGAGGCCCTGTTCCCACATCGTTCCGTTTTCAAATGCGAGCAGACTGATTCGTTTCGTGGTGTGTGGCCGAAGCGAGGCAACTGCGTCATCGGCGCGGTGCAGGGTCGCGGCACCTGGCCTCGGTGGGCACGTCCACTCTGCAGTCAGGGCGTCGATCCGCCTCAGACAGGATCATTTTTCCGCGCTGAAATGAAAGTGCCCGGATCCTACCACGCAGGAGATTGCGCCCGCGCTTACGTTCACCGCGATAACCCCATCGTCGCTGCGCAGGCTGCGGCCGGACTCCTGTACATTGCGGCTGAACCCGAATGGCAGTGTGATCGTCGCCGTCGTTCCCGCGGGGATGGAGACATCGGCTTCCAGGCGGTCGCCGTTCCGCCGCCAGTGCGATGCGATCTTGCCCAGCACCGAGTTGTAATCGGCGTTGGCGAAGTGGATGTCGCCGGCGATCTGCGGATGAATCCAGATGCGCTTGTCAGTCTCCCGGTCGAGGTCGAAATCGATGCCGCCCAGCCCGCGATAGAACCACTCCTCCGCGTGTCCGAGCATGAAGTGGTCCTGGGACGAAGTCGGATTGGAGTCCCAGGCCTCGGTCAGCGCCGTGGCGCCATGTTTCAATTGGAATCCGTAGCTGGGACTGTCGGTCCGTTCCAGCATGTCGTACAACACATCGGACCGGCCGCTATCGGTGAGCGCGCGGACAACATAGTGGAATCCGATATCGCCGGCGGTGACATGGTTCTGGTGGCGGCGGATGTCCGCGACAAGGTTGTTCAGCACTCCGTCGCGATGGCCCTCAGGGACAAGGCCGAGCGCGAGCGCCATGGCGTTGGCGGTCTGGCTGCCGCGATCGTAGCTGTCGCTGCCGGCATGAAAGAGATGTGCATTGAGTGATGCCTTCACGGCCGCCGCGCGGCTTGCAAACTCGGCCGCATCGGCAGGCTTGTCCAGAATGGACGCGACGCGTGCCATGTCGGTCAGGTCCTGGTAGTAGATGGCCGTGGCAGTCATGCCTTGGCCCGTCAATTGCGAATAGCCGGGCTCTCCCGGGCCTATGTCATACCAATCTCCAAGGCCGTAGGTGATCATGTTGTCCTTCGCGCGGCTTTGAAGGTAATTCGCGTAGGCGGTCATGGCCTCGTAGTTCTCGCGGAGAAGCTGCTTGTCGCCGTAGAAGGTATAGGCGGTCCAGGTGCTCAGGATGATGGCGCTGCCCCACTCCGGCGAATCGCGGAAGTCGGTGTTGCGGCCGGCGTCGTTGAGAAACGCAACCACCTCGGGCGCAATGGCCGGCACCATCCCGTTGGCCAGTTGAGAGTCGCGCATGTCGTGCGCCATCTTGCGATAGAGCAGCGACAGATCGTAGTTGTAGAGTAGCGACGTTCCGGCCAGGTGCGTCTGCTCCAGCCAGCCAAGTTTTTCTCGCGTTGGGCAGTCGGTAAGCACGCTCACCATATTGTTTTCGATCGCCGCGTCGATCAGCTTGTGGATGCGATTCAGCAAATCGTCGGAGCTAAGGAAGCTCCCATCCACGGCCGCCGCATCGTGCATGCCCTCGCCCGCAAAATCCTTCACCTCCGGAAGCCCGGCGTGGCCGGAGAGCGTCACCTCGGCGTAGCGGAATCCGGTATAGGTAAACTGCGGAGCCCAGTGTTCGTCTCCATCGCCCTTGAGCATGTAATCGAACAGCACCGGAGCGTCCGGCGATGCCGCCTCGCTTCTCTGCGTCACGCGTCCCGTTTCAGTCAGCAGCTCGCCGGGCAGAATGCGCACTTCCGAGCCGGCGGGGCCGCTGACCGTGATCTCCGGCCGTCCCGCGAAGTTCTGGCTCAGGTCATACACCGTCACGTTCTCGCTCACACGATTCACCTGCACCGGCCTATACACTCCTGCAGGCGCAACAGGCGGCAGGCGCTCCGCGCGGAGTTGTCCGCCCGGCCCATCGACGACGACCACGGGCTTCCAGCCGTCGTCGTGAAACCCGGCCCGCGTCCAGTCTGCCGGCGCGCGCCGCGCGTCGTAATCTTCTCCGCCGTAAATCGAGGAGAAGACAATAGGACCTGAGGTCGTCTTCCATCCGCCGTCGCTCGAGACGATCGAGGCCGAGCCATCCGCGTAATGAAGGTGGATCTCGGCGATCAGTTTGGGTTGACCGTAGGAGCCGATGAATTTGGTGTAGCGACCCTTCAGGCCGTCCACGTGGTACATGCCGTTGCCTAGCATCACGCCGATGGCGTTGCTGCCGGAACGGAGCAGCGGCGTCACGTCGTAGGTGTCGTAGAGAACGGTCTTGCGATACTCGGTCCAGCCGGGCGTAAGAAACGAGTGCGTCACGGGCTTGCCGTTGACAAAGGCCTCCGCCTCGCCCAGGCCGGAGAGATAAAGCGTCGCGCGCGCAATGGGCTTCGCAACCTGGAAGTCATCGCGAAAGATGGGCAACGGAGGCACCGAAGCCACGTGCTTGTTGTCGTTCCCGCGCGCCTGCGGTTGGCGAGGGCCATCCGGCTCGGCTGAAATCCATTTCGCCTGCCAGTCTGAGGATTGGAGAAGGCCGGTGAGAAACGTCGCGGTCCTGCTCCACTCCGATGGAGCGCCACGCTTGTCCCACACGCGAACCTTCCAGGAATAGACGGTATCCGGCGCGAGAGCCTTGCCCGCGAACGCAACCGCCGGCGTCAGCGCTCCGTCCGTCCTGCCCGAATCCCATACATCTCCGATATTCTCCTCAAGCTTCGCCTGCGACGTGGCGACAAGGATCTCGTAGGCCGTCTGCTCCACGCTACGAAGCTCCGGCGTCGCGGCTTTGAGGGTCCAGTGGAAGCGCGGCTGGGGATCGTCCAACCCCAAAGGGTTCACGCTTGAGTCGCAAGCCAGATTTTCAGCGGCCATGGCGGCAGAGGCGGAGATTCCGCGCGTCTGGCCCGCGGAAACCATCGAGCCGAAAAAGAGGACTGCAAAAATCACCAACAGAGCAAAGGATTCAAGCCGTAATCCCGGCGTCATCTTTCTCTTGAACAAGGTCTTTCCCTCAACAATCATCATGAGAATACGCTTGCCCGAGTGAGAAATCCACCCACGAGCCGTTTCCTGCGCGCCATGAAACCATGTCGCCTCTGCAGGTGCGAATTCGAAGTCGAGGCCACTCGGAAGTTTCTGATGACACGCCTGCTCCTTTGAGAATTGAAGTTGCGCAACTCCGGACCTCTCAGGCACGAACAGACCGGCGGCGCATGGCCCCAACGCAGGCGGCGGTGTCGCAGACGGCCGCACCGGCCGGGGAACAGGCGGCGGTATGCGACAATGGAGGCAACCGTGATGAACCCCGCCTCGTCTGCTGCTGTTCCTTCACCGGTTGCGGTTACCCCGCAGTTGCTCGCCGCGCACAGCATCACAGCGGACGAGTACGACCGCATTCTGGCGGCTCTTGGCCGCGTCCCCTCGCTCACCGAACTTGGCATCTACTCAGTCATGTGGTCCGAGCACTGCTCCTACAAGTCCAGCCGCGTTCACCTCAAGCGTCTGCCCACCAAAAGCGACCGCGTCGTCCAGGGGCCCGGCGAGAACGCCGGCATCATCGACGTGGGCGACGGCTGGGCCTGCGCCTTCAAGATCGAGTCCCACAACCATCCCAGCTACATAGAGCCTTTCCAGGGCGCGGCCACGGGCGTCGGCGGCATCCTCCGCGACATCTTCACCATGGGCGCGCGGCCGCTGGCGGTCATGGATTCGCTGCGCTTCGGGCCCATTGAGCCGAATGGCGCTGAACCTGCGCTGTTGGCCAGGAATCACTCCGTCGTGGAAGGCGTGGTCAGCGGCATCGCCGGCTACGGCAACTGCTTCGGCGTGCCCAACCTGGGCGGCGAAACCAAGTTCGAGCCCTGTTACAGCGGCAATCCGTTGGTCAACGCGTTCGCGCTCGGCCTGGTGCGCAAGGACGAAATCTTCTACGGCAAGGCGAGCGGAACCGGCAATCCCGTAATCTATGTCGGCGCCAAGACCGGCCGCGACGGCATCCACGGCGCGACGATGGCCAGCGAGGAGTTCCACGAGGGCACTGAGGCCAAGCGGCCCAACGTCCAGGTGGGCGATCCCTTCATGGAAAAGCTCCTGCTCGAAGCGTGCCTTGAAGCCATGCAGACCGGCGCAATCGTCGGCATCCAGGACATGGGCGCGGCCGGGCTCACCTGCTCCACCTGCGAAATGGGCGCGCGTGGCGGCGTCGGGCTCGATGTCGAACTGGATTTTGTTCCCCAGCGCGAGACAGGCATGACCGCCTACGAGATCATGCTCTCCGAGAGCCAGGAGCGCATGCTGCTGGTTGCGGAAATGGGCCGCGAAAATGAAGTCCTCAGCGTCTTCGCCAAGTGGGGGCTCGATGCCGTCATCGTTGGCACAGTGCAGCCCGAATCGCGCCTCCGCATCCGCCACCACGGCACACTGGTGGCCGACATTCCCAACAAATCCCTCACCGACGACGCTCCGCTTTATCATCGCCCCGTCGGCACGTGGAAGTGCCCGCTGGCGGCCGACCCGCCCGATGAAGTCGTCGCCAAACTCGCCGAGGACCGCGACTACACGGCCGACCTGAAGAAGCTTCTCGCCAGCCCCAATGTCTGCTCCAAACGCTGGGTCCACGAGCAGTACGACACCATGGTCCAGACCAACACCGTCATAGGCCCGGGCGGCGAAGCCGGCATCATGCGCATCAAGGGCACGGGCACTCCGGGGCACGAACGCGGCCTGGCCATGGCTCTCGACGGCAACGGCCGCTGGGCCTACCTCGATCCCAAACTCGGCGCAATGCACGCCGTGGCCGAGGCAGCGCGCAAGGTAGCGATGAGCGGCGCAACGCCCGTGGCCGCCACCAACTGCCTCAACTTCGGCAACCCGGAGAAGCCGGAGATCATGGCCCAGCTTTCAGCAGCCATCGACGGCATCGCCGAAGCCTGCACAGCGCTCGCGACCCCCATCACCGGCGGCAATGTTTCGCTTTATAACGAAACGCGCGGCGTGGGCATCTATCCCACCCCGGTGCTGGGCATTGTCGGCATTCTGGACGATGTCACCAAGGCCGTTCCCGCCCACTTTCAGAACCAGGGCGACGCCATCCTGTTCCTCTGGCCCATCCCCCGCGGCGAAAAGCCCGACCCAAATCTTGCTGTTCCGCTCGACACTCCACCCATCAGCCAGTACCCGCTGCCCGCTTACCAGGACAAGCCTGTTGCTTCGGAGCAACCTGATGCAAGTGAGGCTGCGGCCTCCGCGGGGTTGACTGCATTCGGCTCCTCGGAGTTCGCCAAAGTCATCCTCGGCGGCATCTGGGGTCAGCCCCCTGCGCTCGACCTCGATGCCGAAGCCACGCTGCACAAGCTGCTGGTTTCGCTCGCCGGCGACAAGCTGCTTTACTCCGCGCGCGACATCTCCGACGGCGGCATTGCCGTTGCCCTCGCCCAGGCCGCATTCCCGCTCTTCATCGGTGCATCCATCGAGCAGGACCAGTCGCTCATGGCCCATCCCCTCTTCGGCCTCTTCGCCGAGCCGGCCTCGACCATTCTCGCCACCGCCCACCCTGACAACGTCTCCGAGATCGAGGCCATCGCCGGCCGGCACGGCTTCTTCTCTGTCCGCATCGGCACAACGGGCGGCCAACGTCTCGAAATCTTTGTCGATCGCGAGCCGTTCATCTCCGCCCCCCTAAGCGCCCTCCGCAAACCCTGGGCCGAGTCCCTGCAAGCCACTCTCCACGACGAGGTCCCCGCATGACCCGGTTGCTCTTTCAGGGCGTCGAGGGCATTACCGACGAAACAAATGAAATGCGCGCCGCCTCGGCGGCGCCGTCCCTGACCCCTGATCCCTGTTCCCTGTCCCCTTGCGAAGCTGACAAGCTTCGCGAAGAATGCGGCGTTGTCGCCGTCCACGGCCACCCCGACGCAGCCCGCCAGGTCTATCTCGGCCTCTACGCGCTCCAGCACCGCGGCCAGGAGTCGGCCGGCATTGCCTCCGCCGACGGGCAGCGCCTCGCCAACATCAAAGGCATGGGCCTGGTGAGCGAGATATTTACCGATGACGTGCTTGCCAAACTACCCGGCTCCATGGCCATCGGCCACTCGCGCTACTCCACTACCGGCGACTCCGCGCTGCTGAACGCGCAGCCTATCCGCGTCGACTCCACCAAGGGCCTCATCGCCATCGCCCACAACGGCAACCTCGTCAACCTCGGCAATATCCGCGCCCGCCTGGAGCGCGACGGCGCTTACTTCCAGACGACATCCGATTCTGAAATCATCGTCCAGCTCATCGCCCACTCCGAGGCATCCTCGCTGGTCGACGCCATCGCCGGCTCCCTGGGCCAGGTGGAAGGCGCGTTCTCCATCGTCATGATGACCCGCGACCGCATCTTTGCCGCCCGCGATCCACGCGGCTTCCGCCCCCTCTCCATCGGCCGCATCAAGAATCCGGGAGGCCCCGACACCATCGTCTTCGCCAGCGAGACCTGCGCCTTCGATCTTCTCCGCGCCGAGTATATTCGCGACGTTCTTCCCGGCGAACTCGTCATGGTCACCGAAGACGGGCTCACCAGCCGCCAATACTCTACCGGCGTCCCGCAGACCAGTTGCATCTTCGAGCACGTTTACTTCGCGCGCCCCGACAGCAGGATCTTCGGCCGCTGGGTGCAGGAGTCGCGCGACCAGATGGGCCGCCAGCTCGCCCGCGAGTCCGGCGTCCCGGCAGACGTCATCGTCCCGGTGCCCGACTCAGGCGTGACCGCCGCGATCGGCTACGCGGAAGAGGCGCGCCTCCCGTTCCGCATGGGCCTCATCCGCAATCACTACGTGGGCCGCACCTTCATCGAGCCCGAGCAGCGCGTGCGCGACTTCGGCGTCCGCCTCAAGCTCAACCCCGTGCACAATCTGCTGGAAGGCAAGCGCGTCGTACTCATCGACGACTCCATCATCCGCGGAACCACATCCCGCAAAATTGTCCGCATGGTGCGCGGCGCCGGAGCAAAGGAAGTGCATCTGCGCATCAGTTGCCCGCCGACAATCTCTCCGTGCTTCTATGGCGTGGATACTCCGAGCAAACGCGACCTCATCGCCGCCAACAAGTCGGTCGAGGAGATTCGCCAGTTCATTGAAGCCGACTCGCTGGCCTACTTGTCCCTTGACGGCCTCCTGAAAAGCTGCGAGACCAAGGAGAAAACCGGCTACTGCACCGCCTGCTACACCGGCAACTATCCCACGCAGTGGATCGATGTGGATGAGATACTGCCCGCCGCAGCGGCCATCTGACCTGCCCGTCCGCGCCTTCAGGCACAGTAAAATCAGTGCTGATCCCAATCCATTCGCAGGGATACCTGAGGTAACGCATGTCTCAGTTGCGACTGCTTTTTGGTGGCGCTGTCTTTCTCGCGTCGTTTCTGCTCTTCCTCGTCGAGCCCATCGCGGCCAAGCAGCTCCTGCCCGTATTCGGCGGATCGGCCGCGGTTTGGATCGTCTCTCTGGTCTTCTTCCAGACCGCCCTGCTGGCCGCGTATCTCTACGCCCATTGGCTGGCGCACCGGCCGCACTGGATTCTCCACATCTCGTTGCTCTTCATCGCCGCCGCCTCCGCCATCGCCTGGTCCACGCAGGCCATTGATCCGGGCCGCGCCGTGCAGCATCCCGTCCTGGCCATCTTTGCCGCACTCAGCCTTTCCATCGGCTTGCCGTTTCTCCTCCTCGGCGCAACCAGCCCATTGCTCCAAGTCTGGCTGGCGCGCATCGAGTCGCGCGGCATCCCCTATCGACTCTTCGCCCTCTCTAACCTCGCCTCGCTGCTGGCTCTCGCGCTCTATCCCACCGTCATCGAGCCCCGCCTTACGTTAAAGGCCCAGCGCCTCGCATGGTGCTGCGGCTTTGGCGCGTTCGCCCTCATCTCCGCCTTTCTCGCCTGGCGAACCCGCTCCGCAACCGGCTCTCCGGCAGAGCTCAAAACCCACGACGAATCCGCCCTCGCCCCGGCCCCGCTCCGACATAAGCTCCTCTGGGCCCTCTTGCCCATGGGCGCGGCCATGCAGTTGAGCGCGGTCACCAGTTATCTCACCCAGAACATCGCCGCCATCCCCCTGCTCTGGATTCTTCCTCTCGCCGTTTATCTCATCACCATCATCCTCGCCTTTCAGTTTCCCCGCCTCCTGCCGCGCGGCATTCTGGTGCGCTTTCTCGTGGTCATGCTTGCCGGCCTCGGCTACATGCTCTCCCAGGTCGATGTATCGGTCCCACTGCGCATCGGCCTCTCCTTCTTTCTCATCGAGGTCTTTTTCGCATGCCTCTTCTGCCACACCGAGGCCTGCGCGCTGCGCCCCGCGCGACCCTCCGAATCCACGCTCTTCTATCTCTTCTTTGCCGCCGGCGGCGCGCTCGGCTCTTTCCTCATCGGCATCGCATCGCCGCTCCTCTTCTCGTTCAACTACGATCTGGCCCTCACTTTCTTCGTCACCGCGCTTCTCGCCCTTGCAGTCACCTGGTCGAGCGGCTGGGCGCAGCGCCTGCTGTGGACCACGGCCGGCGTTCTGCTGCTGGCGCTCGTGGTCATGCTCCACGTGGCCTACCAGCGCAACACCCCATTCGCCGTGCGCAACTTCTACGGCAGCCTGCTCGTGCGCCAATCGCTCTCGGCCTACCCCGGAGCCACGCTGCGCACGCTCACCAACGGCTCCATCCAGCACGGCACGCAGATCTTCTCCGCGGAGCTGCGCAAAACTCCGACCACCTACTACGCTGAAGATTCGGGGGTAGGTCTCGCCTTGCGCTTCTGCTGCCAGGGGCGTGCGCGCAACATCGGCGTCGTCGGCATGGGCGTGGGGACCATCGCCGCCTATGGCCGGCCGGGCGACCGCATCCGCTTCTACGAAATCAACCCGGCCGTCCTGCCGATCGCACAAAACCTCTTCACCTATCTCCGCGAATCGGGTGCGCAGATCAGTATTGTGGAAGGCGACGCCCGCGCTTCGCTGTCCATGGAGCAGCCGCAGAACTTCGACGTCCTCGTGGTCGACGCCTTCTCAGGCGATGCCATACCGCTGCATCTTCTCACCACGCAGGCCATCGATCTGTACAAGCGCCATCTCGCGCCGGGCGGCATTCTCGCCTTTCACATCTCCAACCAGCACGTCGACCTCGAGCCGGAGATCGCGCAGCTGGCCCACGCGGCTGGCATGGATGTCCGGCGCGTCTCCAGCGTGGCCAACGAGCAGCGCGGCGAGTATACGGCCACATGGATGCTGGCCACGGACAACTCCGCCTTTTTCGCGCTGCCCGAAGTGGCGCAGCGAGCCAAACAGCCCGTCGAAGACGCCAAAGCACGGCTCTGGACCGACGATTACTCCAGCCTCTTGCCGTTGATCCGCTGGTAGCAGCAGGGCCGCGCCTGGACGCGCTCCACTACCCCGCCAGCTCGCCCACTTCCTTCAGCTGCATCGGCACGCGCCTCTTCAGGCTCCGCGTTAGCGCAAACATCACCGCCGCGGCTCCAAGAGCAGGCAGCGCCAGGCCTCGCAGCCCCGCCTGGTAGCTTCCCGTGGAGTCCTTCATCACGCCCATCCAATAAGGGCCGACAAAGCCGCTGAACATGGTGATGGTATTCATGGCCGCAATGCCCGCCGCCGCCGCCCGGCCGGCAAGAAACTGCGTAGGAACCGAGAGCGCCGGTCCCTGCATCGACATGAACGAAACGAAGCTCGCGGCCAGCGCCGCCACCACCACCCACGGCTCGCGCGCGTAGCTTGCGGTCACATAGCCTACCGCCATCACCGTGCAGGGCACAATGCAATGCAGGGCCCGCTCGCCGCTGCGGTCGGAGTGCGCGCCGTTCAGCAGCATGCCCGCCGCACCGGCCAGGCCAAAGCACGCCACCAGGTAGCCCACATGCGTGACGCTCCATCCCGTCACGCCTTGCAGAATGGCTGGCGCGGAAAACCCATAGGCATAGCTGGTTGTGAGCGCGCAGAAAAAGTACGCGCCAATCATCCACACCTTGGGCGAAAGCAGGGCCTGCACGACGCCGGCCTCGTGGCCCAGGTGAGCGTGTTGGCTGTCGGTCTTGAGCTGATTTTGCAGCCACGCCTTTTCCTGCGGCGTCAGCCAAGCAGCCTTCGCCGGCCCATCCGGCAGCAGCTTCAAAATCACCATGCTGAACAGCACCGCAGGCAGCCCCTCCACCAGGAACAGCCACTGCCAGCCGGCCAGCCCCAGCTTGCCGCCCAGCCCCAGCAGCCATCCAGCCAACGCTCCCATCACCACCGAGCTCAAGGGCAGGGCAACGTAAAACCGGCTCACCGCCCGCGCGCGCATCCTGGCAGGAAACCACAACGTCAAGTAATAAATGACGCCGGGAAAGAACCCAGCCTCCGCCATGCCCAGCAGCAGCCGCACCGCGTTGAACTCGAGCGGTGTGCGCACAAACATCATCAGCGTGGCCAGCAATCCCCAGGTGAACATGATGCGCGCCAGCCAGCGCTTGGCGCCAAAGCGCAACAGGGCCAGGTTCGACGGCACCTCGCACAGCGCGTAGCCGATGAAGAACAGCCCCGCGCCGAAGCCGTAGACGGACGCGCTGAAGTGCAGGTCGCGGTTCATCTGCAGCGAAGCAAAGCTGATGTTGATGCGGTCCATGTAAGCCAGGCCGTAGCCGATGCCGATCACCGGAAGCAGCCGCAGTCCCGCCTTGCGCTGCGCCGACCGGCCAATCGCGGCCAGTTCCGCCTCCGTAGGCTGGGCTGCCCCGGGCATCTCGCTCCAACCTTGCATCAGCGCGCTCCTGGTTCGGTGAATCCGAAGATAGCACCCCAAAAACCTGTCATCCTGAGCGACCGCCGCGCAGCGAAGGGAGTCGAAGGACCTGCGTTTGCACTTCGGAAATTATGCGAAGAACTTTCGACTCACCACACTCAGGGACTTCGCATCAATTCAGAAAAAATTGGGAACGGCAAACCTGCCTGGGGTAAGCAGAATCTATCACAGAACACTGCCAGCAGCATGGGCGCGATACCTTCGTCGGGTAACTCCCGGTTTCGCGGTAATCCGCCCCGGAGGTTTATTCCCCCTGCATTCAAGACTAGAATGGGACCCGTGATCACTCCGTACGCAGACTGGCCCAGATGGTTGCAGGTAGCCGTTATGCTGCCTAATTGTGTTCTGTTTTACTTGCTCATGTATAGGTGGTGGCCGAAAACGAAAAGAGAATGGCGTAAATTCGGAATCGCATTGGCGCACATGGTCGTTAGCTTGCTCGTTCTGATCTACGTGTTCCACATGCACTAAGCCGAGATTTCAAAAAATCAATATGTACATGCGCAGGTACTTTCGAGGATCGCCGACGGTCCCACTGAACTCTGTAAGAAGAGCCTATTTCGCGGTCTGTACGCTCAATCGAAGCTGAAGGCGTAGTTCCGGTCGGATGCTCGCCAATCCGGAAGTTACTCCGCTTTCCGACCTCGAAACCTCGGAGCGCGGTCCCTGTTTCCGAACCGCCGCACACTGTCCTGGCCGCGCCGCCACCCCCAACCTGTCATCTGTCATCTGCAATCTGCCATCTGTCCTCTGCAATCTGCCCTTAACCCTCCTGTGCGGCCATCCCGCTAATCGTCCAACCCCGAAATCTCAGCCGATCACTTCCCGATCACAAGAATCTGGAAAGAGCCAGGGATCATCGGCGCGCGCGGCCCCCGCATCCACGCCGGAGCACCCGCTGGAGGCCCACCTGCGGGCGCACCGCCGGCCGGCGGAGTCGCCCCCACCGCTGGCGCGATCGGTACCGGACCAAACTCGGCGGTGATCATCAGAATCCTGTTGGTCTTGGTATCCAGGGTCAGCACCTTGGCCCGCGCCGGCGTGGCCACCGTCTGCTCCACGGTAAAGCTGGTGGGCGAGTTCTCCTTCACCACCGTCAGCGTACCGTCGCCCTGGGAACTGAACGCCTCCATGGTCGCCGGGTTAAACGTCGCCCCGTCCGACCCGTTGCCAATGGGCAGATCGGTGATGATATGCCCGTCCGCAGCCGACAGAATGATCATGTTTTTGTTGTCGCGGCACGCGGCGAAGAGGATGTTGTTCTTCGCATCCAGCGCCAGGCCCGCGCATCCCCCGCCTTTGCTGGAAAGGTCGTACTTGCCCACCATCTTCAGGTTGTTGGCGTCGATCACGGCGATGGCTGCCTTGTCTTCAATGTCCACGTAGATCTTTCCCTGTCCGTCGCTCACGGCCTGCTCCGGCGCGCCGCCAATGTCGATCGTGCCCAATATCGCCCCATCCTTGTCGTCGAGGACGGTAATATTCGGCTCCGCATGGCTGAGGACGTAGAAGTGGTGGTTGTACGCGTCGTTCAAGTAGCCGTCCGGATTGCCCTGCACGTCAATCTTCTTCAGAATGGCAAAGGTCTTGGCGTCGAACATCGTCACCGGCTTCGAGGTCGCAAAGCCGTGCCCTGTTGCGGTGTCCACCGCGCCGCCATGCGCGCTGGTGCCCGGAATGTCGCCCACCTGCGCCAGCGTGTCCAGGTTGAAGACGCCGATGTGCCCCGCGGGGCCGGAGCGTGCAACATAGAGATTGCGGCCGTCGGGGTCGGCGGTCACATAGTCGAATCCGCCCTCGCCGCCAACCAACTGAATCTTGAGCACCGAGTACGGGCCGCTGTCCTGCGCGTGGGCGGAGCCGGCAAACGATATAAGGAGGGCGAATGCAACTAGAGCAAGCGGTCTTGTGATCATGGGAGGTTCTCCTTTGGGGGCCTGCCCGGGCCATCCGGCCTTCCGGGCTCCTTGAGCTGCGGACTCGTCGTCCGCTTCGGCTCGCAATTGAGCATACATCCCGCAACATGAAGCTGGGCTGAATGCCGCAGCGGGCAGTTTCAGGTCGCCGCGATGTGTGCTCCTTTCAGCCCCGCGCTGGCCAACAGGCAGCGAGCAGCGAGCCCCCATCCCTCCCTGTGCGGCCAGTCACAGGACGTTCACACTCCGCGTGTGATAGCATCCGCTTTCTGGTGAAAGACGCCGGGCGGAATCCTCTTCCGTTTCGCTCCCCCCGGCGCCGGTCCGGACCTCGACATGGATGAGGTAGACGGCAGACCGGGACACGTGGCCCTCCAATTCGGCCACCTGGACGCCCTGATGGGCGCCCCAAGCCTTCCCTGCGCCTGCACCGCCCATCGCACGGACCATTGCACGGTCCGGCCCCCGCGTTCACAAAGAAACATGCATGAGTCTGCACTCTCAAGGAGAAACCCATGAAGACGTACCAGGGAAGTGAGATCCGCAACGTAGCTGTAGTGGGGCATGCGCACAGCGGCAAGACCACCTTCATTGCCGCTCTGCTGCATGCCGCGAAGATGACCCCGGCCCAGGGCCGCGTGGAAGACGGTACCGCCGTGACCGCCTACGACGAGGAAGAAATCGCCCGTGGCGCAACCATGCAGAACGCCGTCGCTTTTGTTGAGTGGCAGGGCGTCAAAATCAACCTCGTGGACACGCCCGGCTTCCACATGTTTTCCCACGAGGCGCGCGCAGCGTTGCTCCCCGTTGAGGCCGCCGTGGTGCTGGTCAATGCCCAGAATGGCGTGGAGGCCGTGACCGAGCGGGTGTGGAGATATGCGGACGAGGCCAATGTCCCACGCGTCGTGGTCGTCAATCAGATGGATCATCCCAAGGCAGGCGGCGGAGGCGGGCTGAGCGCCCTGATGGATGACCTGGTCGACCGCTGGGGCCGCAACTGTGTTCCTGTCCAGTTGCCCATCTCCGATTCCCAGGGATTCCATGGAGTTGTCGATCTGGTGACCATGGAAGCCTTCTACTACACGCCCGGCGGCGATGGCCGCGGCAAGGTGACCGGCGAGATTCCGGCCAGCCTCGCCGCCGACGCCAAGGCGCGCCACGAGGCGCTGGTCGAGCTGGTAGCCGAGGGCAAGGACGAGCTGATGGAGGAGTACTTCGAGAAGGGCACCATCGCCGAGGACCACCTGATCGCCGCGCTGCACGAAGCCATTCGCGAAGACCGCATCTTTCCCGTGCTGTTCTCGAGCGGCCTTGCCAACATGGCCCTCGATCACCTGCTGGACTTCATCAAGGTTTACTGTCCTTCGCCCGTCGAGCGTGCGCCCTTCACCGTGCGCGCCCCGGGCTCCGCAACGGCCGGCGCAGACGACGCCGAAGGCGGCGATGCTCCTACAGTGCTGCGCAAGGTGGCCGACAGTGAGCCGGCAGGCATGGTCGTCTTCAAGACCATGACCGACCCCTTCTCCGGCCGCATCACCTTCTTCAAGGTCATCAGCGGCGTCATCCGCAACGATGCCACGGTCGAAAACTACACCCGCCGCGGCCAGGAGCGGCTCTCCCACCTGAGCGTCATGCAGGGCCGCAAAGCCGTAGAGGTGCCCGAGCTGCACGCCGGCGACCTGGGCGCGGTGGCCAAGCTGCGCGACACGCTTACCGGCGATACGTTGGGCGCCAAGGGTGCGGAAGTCCAGGTGGATCTGTTCCCGCTCCCCGAGCCCGCCATGACCTACGCCATCGAGCCCAAGTCCCGCGCCGACGAAGACAAACTCGCCCCCGCCATTCACAAGCTGATGGAAGAGGATTTGCTCATCCGCTTCTTCCGCGACCCGCAGACCAACGAGTTTCTCATCGCCGGCGCGGGCCAGCCGCACATTGAAGCCATCGTGAGCCGGCTCAAAAAGCGCTACCATGCCGAAGTCCACCTCAAGGCCCCGAAGGTTCCCTACCGCGAAACCATCCGCGCCAAGGTCGAGGCGCCGGGACGCCACAAGAAGCAGACCGGCGGCCACGGCCAGTTCGGCGACTGCAAAATTCGCATGGAGCCCATGCCCCGCGGCGGCGGCTTCGAGTTCGCCAACGAGACCTTCGGCGGCTCCGTCCCCCGCAACTTTATCCCCGCCATCGAAAAGGGCATCGTCGAGTCCGCCGCCCGCGGCTACCTAGCCGGCTACCCCGTCGTCGACTTCAAGGCCACTGTCTACGACGGCAGCTATCACGACGTGGACTCCAACGAAATGTCTTTCAAGATGGCCGGCCGCATAGCCTTCCGCAAGGCCATGGAAACGGCCAAGCCCTGCCTGCTCGAGCCCATCATGAAGGTCGAGATCGAAGCCCCCGACGAGTTCGCCGGGACCCTGATGGGCGACCTCAGCAGCCGCCGTGGCCGCGTCCAGGGCACAAACTCCAAGGGCCGCACCACCATCATCAACGCCCAGGTTCCCATGTCCGAGATGCTGACCTACGGCACGATTCTGACCTCGATGACGCAGGGCAAAGGCAGCTACCGCATGGAGATGGACCACTACGACATCGTCCCGCAGCTAGTAGCCGACAAAATCCTGGCCAACGCGAAGCGGCCGGTGGAGGAAGAGGAAGAATAGCCCTTACCCTGATCAACCTAATTGGGTGCCCCAGGTCCGGACTTTCGGACCTGGGCTGCCTTCAACAAGGAAATTTTCCATAGAGAACGGGCGGGCGCAAATGGCACTATTGAGCTTTTGGAAGAGCAACAAAGATGAAGTTCTGAAACAAACCATTGAACAGGTGGTCTCGAATGCTGGAGACGGAAGCCTTCGAGACAATACAGGCTGCTCTTTTGAATTCCGACAATTCTTAAAAGTTGCCCCAAGCGAACGGCTCTTTGAATACGCACGGCATTGTTTGGAGACGGCTTTCAACAAGAGCGGTTTGGTACTTCAAGACATAGTCAACGAACTCGGACGCCGATTGGACTTCGACGTCGAAGACGGCTTGTACCAAGGTAAGAAGACTGTGGTTGGGTTCGACGGAATCTGGCGGCACAAAGAGCAGCCAGACCTCATCATCGAATCTAAGACAACGGATTATGTGACGATTTCGTTAGAAAAGCTTGCCCACTATAAAAAGAGAGATTGTTAGCAGAGAAGAAGGTGCCGCAGAGCGCGTCTATTCTGATCGCTGTAGGCCGGGAGGACACGGGCGCGTTGGAAGCGCAGGTTCGGGGATCTCGGTATGCATGGGAGATGCGCCTTATTAGCGTGGAAAGGCTTATCAAACTCGTCCAGATTAAAGAGAAGTCTGATGATCCTGCCACGATTCGCCAAATCCGGCAGTTGCTCCAGCCTTTTGAGTACACCAAGATTGACAGAATCATTGACGTGATCTTTGCGACCGCTGTCGATGTCGAGAACCAACAGGGAGATGAGCAAGAAGGACCTGAGGATCAGGTAGAGCACGAAGTCGGGAAACAAGTGCGTACTGCTCCCGAACTGCTGAATGCGAAAAGGCAACAGGCCGTAGAGGCCTTCGCCGCGTTGAAAGGGAAGGAATTGGTGAGGCAGAGTCGGACACTCTTCTGGAGCCCCGACAAGGAACTTCGAGTCTGCTGCGCAGTGTCAAAACGCTACGAAGGAGAGTATCAACCATACTGGTACGCGTTCCACCCCAAATGGGATACTTTCCTCGCGGAGGCCGAGGACGGGTATCTAATCCTCTCGTGCATGGATCGCACAGAGGCATTTGCAGTGCCATACTCATGGCTCGCCGCAAACAAGAAAAACCTGAATATGACGGAAAACGGTGAGCGGTCCTACTGGCATGTGCCAGTAACTACGCTCGACAACGGGAAGTTGGCGATCAACACGTCGAAGATAGGGACGAAGACGCCGTTGGAGTCATTTAGGTTCCTTTGGTAAAGTAAGGGATCCTCGGCGGGCGCCGGGTGCCCCATCCTTTCGCGCACTTGGCAAAAGGGTGGGAGATTACGAACCTCAGCAGCCCGTCTCCCTCTTCCCAACCATCAAGGCCGGTGTTGCGCGCCGTGATAGATGTGCAGGATTTCAACATCGTTCTCTTTTACGCGATAAACCGGATTATCGCGCATCTGCTAGAATTCCTTCCCAAATGGGACATCCAGAACAGCCCGACCCAGGAGTAGAGCACAAGGAAGAGACGGGAGAAGAACAGGAAGCGCCAGAAAGCGTCATAAAGACGATTACGGCCGCCGACGGGCTGATCTTCGAAACAGCAATGTGGCTCGTGATTATCCCCGTCACTTTGCTTAAGGCGCTATGGCCGCCATTTGTTTTTGGCTACGTCGTCGCTGAAGCCAATAAACGACAAAGTGAAAGGTATCGGAACACCCTGCCACCCACCCTGATTTGGTTGGTGACGGGAGTGCTACCCGTTCTTCTTTCCCTGAACCGTTTGATGCCGGTCATACGTGGGTACGAATCCTCCTTACCAGGCGAATTAGCCGGAGTAGTCCGCGTCTTCGACAAGATTTCGCACAGCGGGCTTGTGAACGTGCTGATTATCGGGGGCGTATTGTTCGCACTATATCCGCTCAGCTACGCCATCGCGACACAGCTTTGGAAAAAAGAGTGGCAAATGAATCGTGAAAAACTACGGCCTATGTTCGAAATGCAATGTTTATTGCTTGCGCCCTATTGGTTTTTTACTGTGGTAATCATCCTATCTATAGTTGCTTTCAAGGCTCACAGCTGCGCTGTCTTTGGACTGTGCGTATTGTCAATATTATTGCTGTCTTGGCGTTGGGTGGAGCAGGTTTACGTCGTCAACAAGTTATTTGGGAAGCGATGGTACGTTAGTTTAGCGGCCTGTATTACCGCAGAAATCATTGCAGGCATCTTGAGTTCGATTGTTTGGATCATTCTATGGCTGGCTATAGCATTAACGGCTTAATCGGAATTCGGCGAAAGATAATAGGCTGCATTGTCCTTGACTCCTAACTCGATAAAATACATTATCGCGTTTAAAGAATGACTTAGACCCGCCCCACGATCTGTCAGTGCGTTTCCACGATCTGCCCGAAACAGGTTTTGTACACGATTATCTTCTCGAAGACCTGGGACGTTAAACCTGCGAGACCGTCGACGCGAATTTCCTGATCCTGCGCCCGGTCCATGAAATCCACGACAACGAGAAGCCAGTAGGTATCACATGGCCGGTAATCCTTCGCCTTGAGCTCTTTTTCATTCACAATTGTCCGCAGCTTATCGAGCGACATGAAGACGCCGTCATAGACCTGCGAAACTCTCCAGCGCGCATCCGGATATTCGGTCGCGTTGAGGTAGGCGAAGGAGAGCTCGGGAATATGCCGGAAATCGTCGCGCCAAAGCTGTCCGGTTTTGCTCTCCTGCAGCGTGGCCGCCAAGTCCGCTATTTTCTGGGCCACGCTCGTTTGATCACGGATAGGAACGGAGCGGTCAAACGCAAATGTGAGCTCAAATTTCTTGCCTGCCTGTGCCTGGTAGAGATGCTGAGCCTTGGATATGACTGCCTCACGCGCTTTCCGTTGTATCTGCTCGCTGTCAGGCAAGGAGCCGTTTTCGAGGAAGAAATTCCTGATCTCGATACCGATCGTCCTCGCTCCGCGCAGAATGACATCCGGCTTGTCGCCGTACTCCACAACTCCTTCCGGCAGCGGATAGTCACGTCTGAACATCTCGAAGTAATACTGTTCGATGTCTGAATTTTTCATCGCGGCGCGGGCGTTCAATAGGTTGCAAAGAAACTGGCCTACTTCTTCGGATTATAGCCGCGCCGGTCGTAGAGCTTGGTGGTGCCGGGCTCTGCGTGCCAGGTCGCGCGCTGCACGTCGTCGAGGGTCACGCAGTTTTCCAGCGCAGTAGTGATGAGGGTCGCGCGCATCGAGTGCGCCGAATACCCCCGGCTCATACCTATGTGGCTACGAGCACGTTGATCTTTTTTCCCTCTGACAGGTGTTTGTGAAATGCGCCCGTTGATGCGTGCGCTGGTTTTCTGCCCGATCCATCCGGCGCGTGATAAACCACAATATAGGGCAAGCGCGGCAGGACCAGTTCGCGGGTTCCCTCTTCCCGTCCGGAGCGGCCGCGATAAGGAGTGGAACGTAAGGTGAGGATTGTCTGGTAGATTTCCTGGATAGTGGATTGTGCAAACGGAGGAAGATGCTCTGCCAGATAGTCCCTTATGGATTCCAGGTCGTCCGCGGCGGCCGGGGTCCAGCGCAGCCGCATCAGATACTCAGCATGCGGGAGATGCGGGCATCCATCTCAGCCTCATCGACAAACATCCCCCGGTCAGCCTGATCGATTCCCTTGCGCACACCGGCGCGGAAGCGTTCATCGTCATCAAGCAGCAGCAGCGCAGCCCCTTGCACTAGGCGCGCCGGCGCAACCCCCTCCACGCTGGCGATCTGACCAAGCCTGGCTTCCTGCTCGGGAGTGAATTGGACTTCCATAGTCAAAGTCTTGCAGCAGTCTTGCGGGCTGTCAAGCCCGCCGGGTGCTCCATCCTTTCGCGCACTTGGCAAAAGGGTGGGAGACCAACACCCTCTGAATGCCCGGACCAGCAACCCTGCAAATGCTAACCCGTCCACGGATCAAGCAGCTTCACCGGAATCCCCTTCACGTCGCGAAGGTTCCTTGTGACCAGCGTCAGATCGTGCTTCACGGCGGTTGCTGCCAGCAGCGTATCCACGACAGGCCGCGGGCGCTCGCCGGACCAGTCTCCCCACAGCTTGGCAGTGGCCATGTCGATGCCCAGAATCCGGTCGGCAAAGCTCAGCTCAAGGCCATCCACCCACGCAGCCAGCCGCGCCGCCGCGTTGGGATCGGGATCTCTCAGCTTCTTGGCGGCGACGCCTTTTCGCAGTTCGCCCAAGGTGAGAACACTGATAAACGCGGAATTGGGGTCGTTTGATTTGAAGAAAGCAAGGACACCGAGGTCGGGTCTCGGTTTACGAGTTTCGCTGACAAAGTTGGTGTCGAGAAGGTAGCGCACCTGCCCGCTCACAACTCAATCTCCCGGCCGGTGTCGCGGCTGTATTCGATCTCGAAGTCGTCTACCTTTGGTCCCCCGAGAAGATATTCGAAGAAGTTGGGCTTGTGCGCGACGAGAGCGCGGTAATCGCCGATGGAAAGCACGACGGCCCGTTCCGTGCCATGGCGAGTGATGATCTGCGGGCCTTTGGCATGGGCCTCTTCGATCACCTGACTGAGGCGAGTCTTTGCTTGTTGAAGCTGCCAGGTCATGGGGCTCGTCTCCTATTTCAACTAGAATTATAGTTGTTCTGGTTGAAATAGTCTATTCGGGCGTGCTTGCCCGCAGCTGCCGCGCCAGCGACCACTTCAGCTCTTCAATCCCCTGGCCGGTCACGGCCGAAATCGCGTGGAATTCCAGCTTCTTCCGCTTCACATGCGCCGCCAGCTTCTTCAACTTGTCCGGGTTGGCGGAGTCGATCTTGGTTGCGCAGACGATCATGGTCTTCTTCGCCAGGGGGAATTCGACGGTGGGGCCGGGATCGTCGTCCATGGGCTGCTCGGGGCGGGTGACGGTGAAGCTGGCCAGCTCCTTGTTGATGACCTTGAAGTCTTCCACGGGGTCGGGACGGCCTGATGCGTCGGACACATCGACGAGGTGCAGCAACAGTCGCGTGCGCTCGATGTGCCGCAGGAACTGGATGCCGAGGCCGGAGCCGAGGTGCGCGCCTTCGATCAGCCCGGGCATGTCGGCGACGACAAAGGACTCCTGGTCGGGCTCCTCGCCGACGGTGACCACGCCGAGGTTGGGCTCAAGCGTGGTGAAGGGGTAGTCGGCGATCTTGGGCCGGGCGGCGGAGATGCGGGAGATGAGGGTGGACTTGCCGGCGTTGGGGTAGCCAACCAGACCCACGTCTGCCAGCAGTTTGAGGACCAGGCGGTAGTTGCGCTCCTCCCCGGGGCGGCCGAGCTCGTGCTCGCGGGGGGCCTGATGGACCGCGGTGGCAAAATGCTGGTTACCGCGCCCGCCACGTCCGCCCTTGGCGATGACAACGCTCTCGTCGGGAGTCTCGAAGTCGTGGATCAGCTCGCCGGTGTCCTGGTCATAAAGAGATGTGCCGACGGGGACTTGCAACACGATTGAGTTGCCGTCGAGGCCGGTGCAGTTGGAGCCCATGCCATGCTGGCCGCGCTGACCCTTGTGCTCGGGGTTGTAGCGGAAGTGGATCAGCGTGTTGTGGCGCTGCGAGCTGACCATGACGACGTCGCCGCCGCGTCCGCCGTCGCCACCGGAGGGACCGCCGCGGGGCACGAATTTCTCGCGCCGGAAGGCCATGCAGCCGTTGCCGCCGTCGCCGGCTTTGACGCGAATTTTAGCTTCATCGATGAACATGGAGAGACCAGGGAACAGGAATTAGGGAACAGGGAACAGCTTGCCGAGGCGTACCGGCGAGAATAGATCCTTGATGCCGTCTTTTCAGTTTACCGAATCGGGCCTACAATCGTTTGCAAGTTCACTTTTGGACCTTGGACGCGCCGAAAACCGGGGATTCTCTCCCGGTAGCGTGATTGTGTCCTATCCGGACCTGCCGGTGAGAGCGGGACGGGAAGTGACGACTTGCGCTTTCTTACCGGATCTGCCACGAGCGGGTTTTGCCGATGGCTTGGGCAGGGACAGGGCGAAATTGGATCGGTCCAGGGTTGCTGGCCGTGTTGCTGGCGGGCGCGAGTGCGGCGGCCGGGGCGCAAAACGCGGTGCTGGCCGCGGAACCAGTGGCGAGTGGCGGGCCTGAACCAGGCAATGCAACAACTGAAGCGGCTGGAGCGGGTGGGGCCTTTGGATCGATTGCCGGCCGGCTGACGGACCTGCGTTCGGGTCCGCTGGCAGGCGCAACGGTGGTGGCGCGCAATGCAGCCACCGGCGCGGAGGCGCGCACCACGACGGCCAAAAACGGAAGCTACCGCATTGGCGGCCTGGCGGCAGGCGAGTACACGCTGGACGCGGAGAGTCCGCAGCAGGGGCACGGGCGGCTGGAGGGCATCTACGTCTTCGGCGGGCACGAGGCGCGGGTGCAGGCGGCCATGGCTTTCGAACCAGCTGCTCCGAAGCCAGTTGAGATCGCGGCGCATGAGACGGGTCCGGCTGCTCGACCGGCGAGCCTGTCCGTGGCTCCTGTGGAGGCTACCCCGACCATGGTGCTAAGCCGGCCGGCAACGGTTGTCCGCAGTTTGCCGTCTGCTGGCGAGAAAGCTGTGCCGGCGAGCAACCCGTTACAGGAACTCGCCAAGCTGCGCGCGGCGATTGAGACGCCGGAGAAGCCGGCTACCGAGGCCGCGCTGGTGGCCGAGACAATGGATCCGGAGACGCCGCGGGGGCTACCGTTGCGCGCGCGGGCCCTGCCTGAACCGGCGCCGCCCAAACCGGCGACCGCGGCACCAGTATTGGTTGCCGCTCTGGCGAGTGAGCCGTTGCTTACGCTGAACCTGAGCGGGCACGTGGCGACGGGGACATCGAACCTGAGCGTTGCGCCAGGCGCATCTGCGACTGCGCCTGCCGGCACCGGGTTGGCGGTGAGCGCGGCGGTGGCCTCTGCTGTGAGGGGGGCTCTTCAGGGGGTTCAGGTTGCAGGCGGGCGTGTCCAGGCAGTCGCTGACAGAGCCGATCCCGCGACGGCGGCGGTGGCCACCACAACTTCAGCGGCGGAGCTGCAGGCGCTGCCGGCCGCGGGCAGGCGCTGGCAGGATTTCGTGCTGGACACTCCTGCGGCCTCAACACAGGCGGGGGGTACGTCGCAGGCCTCGCTGCGTGGAGCGGGGCAGGAGCCGGTGGAGACCAGCATCGACGGCATGAGCACCCGCATGGCCTTTGGCGGCCAGGGCGGCTCAGGGCCGCAGTCGCAGGGGCCGGGGTCGACCGGGCAGGGCGGCAGCGGCCAGAACTCGATGGGACAGGCATGGTCCGGCGGTCGCGGCTCGCCGGTGGCGGAGGCGGCCATCCGCGAGGTGCAGACAGCAGCAGGGAATGCAGAGGCGGAGGGCGCGCGGACGGCCGGCGGGCGGGTTGACGTGGAGACTGCGCGCGGCACGAACGGGCTGCACGGCCAAGGGTTTCTCTTCGACCGGGAGAATGCCTGGGGCGCGCAGAACCCATTTACCCAGTGGGTGAAGGAGACCGCGCCCGCGACGCTGAGCACTACCCCGGTGTTTACGCCCGAGTCGTATACGCCGCCGGACCGGGAAACGGTGTGGGGTGTTGGGATGGGCAGTGACATCCGCCGCGACAAGCTGTTCTGGTTTGGCGCGCTCGACAACTACCTGCGCAACGATCCGGGGCTGGCCACAGTGAAGCATCCCGACGAATTCTTTGCTCAGCCGACGAACGACCAGATGCAGGTGCTGAGCACGCGTCTGGGGCTGGGCAGCGCCAACCCGGTGGCCGACGGGCTGAACGCTTACTCGCAAATGCTGACCACGCTGGACGGGATGCTGGGGCCGACTCCGCGCAAGGCGGCGCAGTGGGTCGGCTTCGGGCGCGTCGACTGGCAGGCGGCGGAGCGGCACCGCTTCACGTTGGAGGGAATCGGCGCGCGGTGGAATTCGCCGGGCGGCGGCCTGACGCGGGTCTCGGAGAGCTACGGAACCAACAGTTTTGGCGCCAGCCGGGCCAGCGAAGGGCTGCTGCTGGGCCGCTGGGAGGCGTTTATCACGCCGAATCTGCTGGCCGTGTTCCAGGGCTCGGCCGGCCGCACCATTCTGAGCGCGCATGCGGAGACGCCCTCAGCCTACGAGCAGACCCTCCTTGGTTCCAACGCCTGGGGGCAGTTGCCGCAAATGGTGGTGGACTCGCGCTACGGGTTTACGATCGGCAACCCCTCGAGGTTCGGCACGGGGAGCTATCCCGACGAGAAGGTGACCGAGGCGCGGGAGACAGTGGACTGGGTGCGCGGCAACTTGCTGGTGAAGAGCGGGTTTGAGCTCAGCCACAACGGCGACGCAACCAGCCTGCTGCGCAACGAGACGGGAACCTACTCCTACGCGAGCGTGGAAAACTTCGCCTCAGACGCGCTGGTGTTTGCCAAGTATGGGCTGGTGGGGGAACTGAATGCCGACAACCAGCACAACTGCGATCAGACGGGCAAGGTGTGGCGCAACTCGGGCGGCGGCTTGCGCGGGCTGGGCTACCTGCCGTGCTACTCCTACTATTCGCAAGTGCTGGGGCCGACCCACTGGAACCTGAGCACCAACGACTGGGCCGGGTTCAGCACCATGCAGTGGCAGCCGGGCAAGTTGCTGGTGGTCAGCGGCGGGTTGCGCTGGGAGCGGGAGCAGATGCCGCCGCCGCTGCCCGGCCTGAACAACCCTCAGCTGCCGCTGACCGAAAAGCTGCCCAGCCTGGGCAACGACTGGGGTCCGCGCCTGAGCCTGGCGCTGGGCAGCCTGGAAAGCCACTGGCCGGTGCTCCGGCTGGGCGTGGGCATGTACTTCGGACGCACCGAAAACGCCACCGTGGAAACGGCGCTCACCCAGACCGGCAGCCCCAACGGCGACCGGTACTTTTTTCTGCGTCCGACGGATAATTTGAACGCCGGAGGCGCGCCGCCGTTCCCTTATGTGCTGCGCGGCGAGCCGGGCAGCGTGGTGAAGCCGGGCGCGGTGGAGTTTGCTCCCGGATTCCACAATCCCGAGGTGCACCAGGCCGTGGCCGCCGTGGAGGAAGAGTTGCCCGGACACATGGAGGTGACCGCGGCAGCACTGATGAGCCTGGGGCGGCGGCTGCCCATCTCCATCGACACCAACTTCGACCCGACAGTGAATCCGGGGAACATCACCTATGCGGTGGTGGACGGCACGGGCGCGGGGCCCATCAAGACTCCTCGGATTACGGTTCCGTTTTATGCCTCCTGGCCATCGGCAACGTCGCCAACCGGATTTGCCGGGCGCCTCAACCCGGACTACCAGCAGATCACCCAGATCATGAGCCGCGCCAACTCGACCTATGAGGCGGCGATGCTCAAGGTGGTGCGCTACGGGCGGCGGGGGCTGAGCCTGCACGCGCACTATACCTACGCTCACGCCATGGACTGGAATCCCAACGAGAGCACCACCGTGGCCGGCAGCGACGTGCTCGACCCGGCAGACTTCAGCCAGGAGTATGGCACCAGCAACCTGGACGTGCGGCACTCGGCGGCGGCGATGGTCCTGGAGGAGGCGCCGTGGAGGCTCCATGGAACGGTGGGAAAGCTGGCCAACGGGTGGATGATCTCCGGCATTGGGCAGTTCCGCGGCGGGCTGCCTTACACCATGCGTACCGCCGGCTCGCTGGCCAGGGAGTTCGACACGGCGAATGGTGAGGCAATTGTCGCGGTGGGCCCTGGCATGAACGGCTCGGGCGGCGACAACCGCGTTTACGGCGTAGGCCGCAACACCTACCGCTATCCCGCTACGTGGAAGGCCGATCTGCGCCTGGGCAAGAGGTTTGACCTGGGGCGGATGCGCCAGCTCGAGCTGCTGGTGGAGAGCTTCAACCTGTTCAACCACCAGAACGTCACCGAGCTGGAAACGACCGGCTACGACATCGAGCCGGGCGACGTCACCGGGAACTACCCCACGCTGAACTTCCTGTCCGGCCTCAAAGCGAACACCGCCGAATTTGGCCAGCCGCTGAACATCAACGCGACCAACTTCTACCGCGAGCGGCAGATACAGGTGGGGCTCAGGATGCGGTTTTAGAGAGAGGGTTTCGGCTCCGGGCGTCTTTCGTGGTTTGGATCTACTTGGAACCCGCACGATTCTTGCCCGCCAAGGGCATGGATGTCGGCCTCACAGCTCGCGTCGTGGTGATGACAATTACGCTGACCAATACAAATAGGGTGCCGAGGATGGTTCGAGGGCCAAGCGCTTCACCGCCAAAGAAGTAGCCGACCAGGACGGCGACGACGGGATTGACATAGGCGTAGGTGCCGACTTTGGTCGGCGATTCGTGGTGAATGAGCCACACGTACGCGGTGAAGCCGACGATGGAGCCCGCGACGATGAGGTAAAGCAGGGCCAGCCAGGCGCCGCGGGAGACGGCGGAGGGATGGAAGCCGCGGAACTCGCCCAGCGCGGCAGAGGCCAGCGCCAGCAGGATGCCGCCGGCGAGCATTTGGGCTCCCGAACTCATGACTTTGGAGGCAGGGAGCGGGAGCTTGCGCGTGAGCGCGGAAGCAATCGACCAGGTGATGGAAGCGAAGATCAGCGCGATGGCGCCGGTACGATCGATGGGGGCGCCGCCGAGGTTGAGCGAGTGGCTCATCAGGACTGCCACTCCACCGGTGCCGATCAAAAGCGCAAGGGAGAGACGGACGCTGAGCTTCCGCGTGCGCAGGATGACGATCTCGGAGAGGGCCATGAAAACGGGGATAGTGGCCAGCATGACCGCGGCGATGCCGGAGGGAACACGCTGCTCGGCCCAGAACAGGAGGCCGTAGTCGCAGAGAAAGATCATGGCGGCGAGCAGGGTGACCGCCGTCCATTGGCGGAAGGTGGGCGAGCGCTCGCCTTTCGCTGCCATCCAGAGGTAAAGCACGAGCCCGGCGATCGAAAAGCGCATGGAGGCCAGCAGAAAGGGCGGAACCTCGCGGACTCCGACCCGGATGGCAAGGAAGGTGGAACCCCAAACGAAATAGATGATGGCGAAGGCCAGCAAGGTCATCCAGGTTGCGCGATGGGCTGGGGCGGCCATACTCGATTGGTACCAGCAGCGGCCGGTTTTTCCAAACGGAATCCTCGGGGCCGAGGGCGCAGGGCTCTGCGCGTGGCGTTGCAGCGGGCCCATGGCGTGAACGCGCCGGAGAGCGGGCGCGTCCTCACGTTGCGCACGGCTCTGGCCGATGAAGCAGCCAGGGTGTGTGTTTCCCTCCGGACGTGCGTGAGATGGCCACGGCAGCGTATGCGAGCGGCGAGCAGGGAACAGGCGACGGGGTAACCGGCGGCGGACGGGACCGGCGTGTGGACGACCGCTTCGACATGGACCGCGCGCCGGGGACTCTGGTGCACAAGGGACAGAACATTCCCTGCGAGATGCTGGACATCAGCCTGAGCGGCTGCCGGCTGCGCACCGGGCAGCCGTTTACCGCGGGGGCATTGGAATCGGTGAAGGTGGTCATCTCGATCCAGGAGATGGTGCTCTGCATCTGGGGGGTTACGCAGTGGACATGCTGGGACCGGATAGTGGGCATTCGCTTCATTCATCCCACGGGTCGCACCCGGAATGAGCTGGCCGGGCTGCTGACGTGCCTGGTGGACAAGAGCGCGGCGGAAGTGGTGAAACGGGCGGTTGCGGCGGAGTCGGAGCAGGCCGAGAGCCCCATCATCGTGCTGGAGCATCCCCTGCCGTCGGAGCCTGAGCAAGAGGCTGCCAGGAAAGAGGAGTTCCAGCAGGCGCCGACCCCTCCGCCCAAGCCGAGGCGGGTGGAACTGCATAGCGAGCACGCGGTTTTGAGCCTGGAAGAGGGCGACTCGCCCGCGGTGCTGCAACTGGTGGCCGACGGCGCGATTCTTGCGGGCAGCGTTCTGGACGTGAGCCAGGACGGCTGTCTGGTGCGGCTGGCGAAGGTGTTTTCAGTGCGCATGAACGCGCAGGCGGAGGTGGACTTTCACTTGCGCGGGCTTCCTTTCCGGCTGCCTGGAACGACCACGGCGATGCGCACCGAACGCATCGTGGAGATTCGCTTTACCGAGATGAGCAAGCGCAAGCGGGAAGACCTGTCGCAGGTGATCATGGAGCTGCATGTGCTGGCCGAGGCGCAAAAAGCACAAGCCGCCGAAGCACCGCAAACTGCAGGACACCCATCGCCGCAAAAAGCAAGGTGAGCAGCTGGATGCTGGTGCGTCCGTCGAGCCAGCCGGAGACCCAGGACCCCAACAGGATGAGGAGCCAAAGCGCGCGAAAGGTGCGCCGCAGCGGTGCGCCGGGAATCTGCCGCAGCGCCGCGGCGGTGACGATGAGGGCCAGCACGATCAGGATGGAGTCGTACATGGGGACGTAGACGTTGAGCAGCAGCGTCCAGGTGATGGTGGTTGCCCAGAGCAGAGCGTTGAACGGTTTGCCGCAGCGGGGCGAGCGACCCCAGTTGCGAAGAAGAAAGACCGCTACGGCGGCGACGCCGAGGAAGAGAATTGCCAGTCCCGGCCAGGAGCGGCCGCCGTGGACAAACGAAGAGAACGACGTCAGGTCGACATACTTGACGAGGATGAGGACGGACGAAGCCTGCGCGCCGCCCGCGACTTTGCCAAAGGAAAGAAGGGTGCGGAGGAAGACGGTCCAGATGGCGAAGCCGCCGACGGCGGTGGGCAGGCTTATCAGAGCCGCCGCCCCTGCCGCGAAGCCGAGCAGCGAGCGGAACCGGCGCGTGACCAGCAGCATGGGCACCAGCAGCACGAGCAGGGTGGGCTTGTAGAGGCAGAGCGACAAGGCGAGACCGCTCAAGAAGGGATGATCCGCGTCGTCCTGGCAGAGCGCGACGGACAACGCGAAGAAGCCCACGGCGGAGAGCTGCCCGCTGGCGGCGGTGTCGATGATGAACGGGCAGTAGGCAAAGGCGAAACAGAAGAGCAGGGAACGGCGAACGGGATCGAGGGGGAGAAAGCGATCGATCAGCAGCTTGATCCCGGCGGCGTAGAGGGCGACGGTGATGAGCAGCCAGAGGACGTAGGCAACAGGGTAGGGCAGCCAGGCGAAGGGCTGAAAGAACATTCCTACAAAGGGGGGATAGGGCAGCAGGCCATAGCCGCCCGCTCTGGCGTGGACCTGGTTGCAGACCTCCTTCTGCAATTCGTAGTTGTAGAGGTCTTGCATGCGGTGGGTGTTGAGGATGCGGCCCAGGCTGTAGAAGCCGGCGAAGTCGCCGTCGGGAGGACGATGGCTGGCGATGACGATGGCCGAGAAGGGCAGCACGAAGCAGAGAAGAAATACGCCCCAGCAGATGAGGTTGAGCTGCTTGAGAAAGCCGGAAGATGCGAGGAGACGCCCAGACCGCAGAGACGAAATTGAAGTCACGGGAGGAACTCCTTGCTCGGAGCGGGATCCCTCGCATTGTAACGCCTTGGGCGAGATAATCTTCGCAGGTTGGCGCGTGCTTCACGGAGCGTGGGTCCAGCCGCAGGGAACATCGGCGGCGACGGTTTTGCCGTCGAGGCGGAAGCAGGTTGCGCCGTTGAGGTCGGTTCGGAAGGTGCGCACTTTGGCGGCTTGGAGTTCTTCGAGGACTTCCACGCGAGGATGGCCGTAGCGGTTGCGCAGGCCGCAGGAGATCACGGCCCACTGCGGAGCGACGCGGGAGAGAAACTCAGGGCGCGTGGAGGTGATGCTGCCGTGATGGCCGACTTTGAGCAGCGTGCTCTGGAGGCCGGGCTCGGCCAGCATTGCCTGCTCGATGGGCGCTTCCGCATCGCCTTCCAGCATCACCGAGGTTGCGCCGTAGGCGATGTGCAGGACCAGCGAGTCGTTGTTGGTGGGCGCGGGGCCGGGCTGGTAGTTGCGGAAGGGTGCGAGCACGTTGATTTGCGCGCTGCCGAAGGCGAGTGCGTCGCCGGCGCGGAACGAGCGAACCCGGACCTGCAGATTGGCGGCCTCGTTCAACAGCGCGTTGTAGGAGCCGAAGCGAGGATTGTTGCCCACCCACAGCTCGGCGGGATGGAAGTTACGCAGCACGGCGGGTAGGCCGCCCATGTGGTCGGAGTGGGTGTGGGTGAGGGCGACGGCGTCGAGGTGACGGATGCCGCGCGACCACAGCGCCTGGGAGACGACTTCCTCGCCGATGTCGAAGTCCTGCGGGGCCTGGTGCGGGCCACCGCCAAAGCCTCCCCCATCCACGAGCAGGGTCTTGCCGCCGGGAGTGATGAGCAGAATCGAGTCGCCCTGGCCCACGTCGATGGCTTCCATCAACAACGCGTCGCGCGGGTGCTGGATGGGGCGCGGAGCTATGGCAGCCAGCGAGGCCAGCAGCAGCGCCGCCCAGGCACCTCGGCGCTGCCAGCGACCGCCGCGAGCCAGCACGATGGCCGCGGCCAGCAGCGCGCAGAAAGCTGCCGACTGGCCAAGCAGCGGGGCGGGGATACGGAAGTCGCCCAGCGCCTTCGAGCCAAACAGGTGTACCAGCCAGACTCCGAAGTGAAGCGGCAGTGCGACAAAGACGGCCGGGACCGCTGCGGCGGCGGGCCACACCAGCGTGGTGATGAGAGTGACGAGCGCGGCAGGCATCAGTACCACAAGCAGCGGCAGGATGAACAGATTCACCGGCAGGGCGAAGATGGTAATGCGGTGAAAGTAGAGAGCCATGGGCAGGGTCATGGCCAGTTCCACCACGCAGGAGACGACGAGGAGTTCAAAAACGCGGAGTAGGAAGCGCACTGCGAAGGGAAAGATGCGCAAGGCGAAGGAAGCGGCCAGGCGGCCATGGACGGCTGCCGGCAACGCCGCGGCGGCGATGCGCATGGTGGCGTGAAAGAGGGTGAGTTCCGCGTGCGACTTGATTTCGCCCCCAGGCGCGTCAGGATCGCGGGAGGGCGCGAGACCGGGGTCGATTTCCGAGCGCCACGCTGAGGCGAGCATCCGCAACGTGACGCGAAACTGGGCAAGTTTCGGCGGCAGCTTGGCATCGATGGCGGTGAGCCAAAGGTCGCGCGTGGCAGTCACGTAGGGATGGACGGTGGCCAGCAGCAGCGGCGCGGCGACGCCGGCGATGGCCACCACGGCGAGCAGCGTCATCTGCAGGCTGGCGTCGAAGAGGCTGCGGGGACTGGCGGCGAGCAGGCAAAGCGAGGCAAAGCCGATGGTGTTCAGCGGGCTGCGCTCACGGTAGACGAGGCGCGCGAGCAGGTAGAGCGTTACCATCCAGAGCGAACGCTGCACGGGCGTGGCGAAGCCGGTGAACAGCGCGTAGGCGAAGGATGCGGCGATGGTGAGCAGGGTGGCCGGGACGCGGGGAAGGCGCAGGCGGCGCGTGACCCAGAAGACGCATGCGGCGACGATGGCAAGGTGAAAGCCGGAGACGACCAGCATGTGAAAGGAGCCGGTGCGCTCAAAGCCCACGCGCAGCGAATGGGTAAGATAGGTGCGGTCGCCGGCCACCATGGCGGCCAGCATGATGGCGTCGCCGGGCGAGAGGCGCAGGGGCGCGGGCAGTCGGCGCATGGCTGCGGGCAGGGCGAGCAGGCGCGCGGTGGCGCTGTGCTGCCAGGCGCTGAGCCGGCAGGCCAGCGGGGCCGTGGACGCGCGGCCCAGGCGCTCCACTCGATCGAGATTCACGGTGGCCGTAGAAGTAATGCCCTGGTCGAGGAGATAGTCTTCGCGGCTCCAGACGCCGGAATCGTGATAGGTCTCCGGCTGGAGCAGGCGGACATCGGCGCGGAGGCGGTCCCCGCACTGAAGAGGTTGCGCGGTGGCAGGCTGGTTGGGCCAGCGCACGGTCAGGCGCACGGCGCCAGATACAGGAGCCTGCGCGTCGCCGTCGTCGGTGACCGCTTCAATGGAGGTGACGCGCAGGTCGATGCGCTGCGAGGGACGTTCGGAAGGCGCGGTCTCGTCGAGATTCTCTTCTATCTCCGCGTGGAGCGGGCCTGCATCGACGACCGTACCTTCCACGGTCCGTATCAGGCCGTCGGACAGCGCGGTGAGTTGAGGCTGGGGCGCGGGGTGTGGCTCCATCTCCGCGCACCACGCGCCCAGCAGAAGCCACAGCACCGCCAGCGGCAGCCACGCGATGCGTTGCGCGCGGAATGCGGCGAGTCCGCAGAGAGCGGCCACCAGGATGAGCGCCACCAGAAGCAGGCTGGGCCGCAGCCACAGCCAGTGCGCGACGCAAATGCCCAGCGCAAACAGGCAGGCTGCATGAAAAAGCGGGACCGCCGTAAGTCCGGCGGAGGCGGGACTGTCGAGGCTTTGCCCGAAGCTGGGAGGTTCGGCTTGCATCGCGGCGCAGAGTTCAAAGAAAATTCTATGGGCGTCAAGCCTAATGCATTTTCGCGATCGATGGTAGGAGGGCCGGCACAGGGGAAAGATTTTTCCGATCCATCGCGCCGCCGGCCTCTGCGGTAATCTTGACGGGAGCGAATTGCTCCGTAACTTCTCAACAGCACCGAAAAGAGAGGAAACCTGGATGCCCCATATGACACGCCGAGCTCTTATGCGCGACGGCGGCCTTGCTGCCTCGGCCGCTACGCTCATGCCTGCCGCTCTCCCGGAAGGATCGGGGGCGGAGAATCAGGCAGGAAGCGTCTTTCACGTGTTTGCGTTTCAGTGGAAGCCGGAAGCCACGGACGAACTGAAAGCCAGGGCGGAGAAGGCGATCCGTGCCTTCCAGGGACAGATCCGCGGACTCATCGAGACGCATGTCGGCCCCAACATTTCTCCGCATGGGAAAGGCTACACGTTCGGCGGCATCATGCGCTTCCAGGACAAGGCAGCGCTGGACGCATATGTTCAACATCCCATGCATCAGGCGCTGCTCAAGTGGCTGGTGCCGCTGATCGATGCGATCGAATTGGACCTTTACGCTTGAGGGACGAGAGCCGGATTGTGCGGGAGATGCGGGTCAGGCGCGGCGGAGATGGACGACTGTTTCCAAGTGGTATGTCTGTGGGAAGAGGTCGGCCAGCGTTACAGCGTCGATTTGGTAGCCGGAGCCGATGAGGGCACGCAGATCGCGGGCCAGCGTGGCCGGGTCGCAGGAGACGTAGACCAGCGCGGGCGCTGCGATCTCGCCGAGCAGCGCGGTGATTTCTGAGCCGAGGCCGGTGCGTGGCGGGTCGACAACGATCAAGTCGGGGCGCTCGGAGCCGGTGGGTCCGCGTAGAAAGTCGAGGGATGCGGCGCGGACGGCGGTTCCGCATGTGCCTTTGAGATTCCCTTCGAGGGCGTTGACGGCTGGGGGCGCGGATTCGACGGCGACCACGCGCTCGAAACTCGCCGTCAGCTTGCGCGCGAAGAGGCCGACACCGGCGAAGAGGTCCCATGCGAGCTTTCCGCTGTGGCCGGCTGTCACTTCCTCGACCAGTCCGTCGATCAGCCAGCGATTGACCTGGAAGAATGCGCCGTGGTCCACGCGATAGTCGAAGCCGGCGGCCGGATAGTTGAGGGAAGCGTTGCCCCATTCGGCAAGCGTGCGTGCTGGATGGCCGGGGCGGCCGTCGGCGGCGAGTTGCGCGCCGGTGAGCGCTGGAATGCGCTCGTGAAGAGCCTTTGCCAGAGGCTCGAGGCGGACTCCTACGGTGTCGGCGGCGAAGAAGGTGGCCAGCAGGGTGGATTCGGCGGGATCGCAGAAGAGTGACAGCTCCGTGGGCCGCAGATTGGGTGGCACGCGCGCAAGGATCTCTGCCGCGGCCTGGGCGGCAGCAAGCAGCAGAGGCGCGGCGATGGGACATTGGGCGATGGGGATGACGGCATGGGATTTGCGGCCGCGATAGCCGGGGTTGCCAGCGGCGTCAAAGGCCAGGCGGATGCGATTGCGGTAGTCCCAGGGCTCTGCGGAGAGAAGGTTGATCTCATCCGGCGGTTGCACGCCGCCGCGCTCCAGGGTTTCGCGGAGGATTGCCTGCTTGATGGCGAGCTGGTTTTCGTAACCAGTGTGCTGGTAGTTGCAGCCTCCGCATGCGCCGAAATACGGGCATGCAGGACGAATGCGCTGCGGCGATGCGGTGAGAATTTCGGTCAGCTCAGCCGTTGAGTAACCGGATTTGCTTTGGGTAATGCGGATGCGGGCTTGCTCGCCGGGGAGGGCGAGCGGGACGAAGACTGCTTTGCCTTCGACGCGGGCGAGGAATGCGCCGCCGTAGATGGGCTTTTCGATCTCGACCAGCTGGGGACTTGCGAGGGGGGGATTTCCCTCGTTGGCTAAAGCCCGCTCCGGTTCTTGCGGTTTGATGTACGGGCTGAAGCCCGTACCCTTCACCGGATCACGGCGATCCGCGGCGGACGCGGGCTTGTGCTTGCTGGCAGCGGGCTTTGGCGGCTTCATTGCTGGCTCATGTAGAACAGGCTCAGCCGCGGCAGGCTGTAGTGCACTAGCAATTGCTTCTGCTCGAATTGCTGTTTCACCTGCCGTATCTGCGCGGCTCCCATGCGGCTGCGATACGGGGCAAGCTCGCGATCGGCGTGCTCTTTGAGGCGGACCAGGAGGTCTTCAGGAGCAGCGGCGTTGAGCGCGGTAAACAGCTTGCCTTCGAGGACGGTGAGGATGCGCTCAAGAGATTCCAAATCCTGCGCTGCGTCTTTGTCCTGTGCGCAAGCGTTGGCATCGCCGCGCACGGCCGCGGCAAGCTCCCGCAGGCGCGTTGCGGTCGCGGTGCAGGCCTCGGGCGCCACGGTTGCTCCATCCAGCGCCGCAGCGGCAGCTTCAAGGTGCGCAGCCACGCGCTCGTGCTCGAAGCCGGACTCGCGTGCTTCTGTTTCGTCCGATTTCGGCGCGGGAGTGCCGGCGGCGGCTTCACGCAGCTCTTCCGCGGCTACCATCACCGCCTGCGCGCACCAGGCCAGGCCGTTGATGCGGCGCATGCGGGCCTTCTTCTGGCGCGCTTCGTATTTGTCGAAGGCCGCATCAATGCCGCGCAGCGCTGCTTCCAGCGGGATGCCGGCCTCGCGCCAGGTCTCGATCAGCGCCCAGTCGAGCGTGGAGAGCAGCAGCAACGCGCCGCGCCGCTGTTGGAAGCGCTCTTCGATCTCGGTGAAGTAGTTGAAGTAATTGAGCACGGCTTGCGCCTTATTGCGCCCGCCCGCGCGGCCGCGCGGTGCGGTTGCGCTCGAAGAGGATGCGCAGGCCGTCGAGGGTGAGCATGTCGTCGATCTCGGCGATGTGGCGCGAGTCGGGGGCGATCATGTGGGCCATGATGCCGCTGGCGATGATGCGCGGCTGGCCGCCCAACTCGGCGACGATGCGGTCGAGGATGCCGTCGACCAGGCCGATGTAACCGTAGTAGAGACCGGTTTGCAGGTGGCCCACGGTGTTGGTGCCGATCACCTTGGCGGGGCGCTTGATGTCGACGCGGCTCAAGCGGGCGGCGCGCGAGAAGAGCGCATCCGCACTGAGGAAGAGACCGGGGGCGATGGCGCCGCCCAGGTACTCGCCGCGCGCGGAGATGACTTCGAACTTGGTGGCGGTACCGAAGTCGACCACGATGCACGGGCCGCCGTACTTCTCGAAGGCGGCGATGGAGTCGCACAAGCGATCCGCGCCGAGCTCGGTGGGGTTGTCGACCAGTACCGGCATGCCCGTCTTGATCCCCGGCTCCACAAACATTGGGTCGATGTTGAAATAGGCTTCGCACATCTGGCGCAAGGTCGTTTCCACCGGCGGCACCACCGACGAAATGATGATGTGCTTCACCTGCGCCGGGTCGATGCCCTTCATGCGGAAAAGATTGATGAAGAGCGCGCCGTACTCGTCCACGGTTTGCGTGCGGTGCGTGGTCAGGCGCCAATGTGCGGCCAGCGCGGGCGGCTCCACGGCGAGCGAGTAGAGGCCGAGCTTGGTATTGGTGTTGCCGACATCGAGGGCTAGCAGCATGTTTTTCTCAATCACCATTTGCGGCGCGCAGGCCGCCGGTCTGCACCGTGACCAGGCCGTTTTCTGTTTCGACGAGCAGGAAGCCGTTCTCGTCGAGGCCGACCGTGACGCCGGCGCAGGCTTGCGGGCCGTGCACATGAACCCTGCGCCCGCGCACCCAGGTGGAAGCCTCAGCCATACGGCGCGGGATGGTCTGAACGGCTGCGGGATCGAGCAGTGGTTCCGTCTCGCGCTGCATGGATTCTAGCAGGGCGACGAGGAGCGCCTGGCGGGTTGTGGGCCCGCGAGCTTCGAGGTCGAGCGATGTCGCGGGCGTGGCCAGATCGGCGGGAAAACGGCGCTGGTGGACGTTGATGCCGATGCCAACTACGGCAAATGCGACGCCGGCGCCTTCTGTCTTGCTTTCGACAAGGATGCCGCCCACCTTGCGCTCGCCGATCAGCAAGTCGTTGGGCCAGCGAAGGTCGATATTGAGGCTTGTGGTTGCGGCGATGGCTTGGGCGGCGGCGAGCCCTGCGGCCAGCGGCAGCAACGGAAGCCGCACGGCGGGGATGGTGGGGCGCAGCAGCACGCTGACATAGAGGCCCTCGCCTTGCGCGGAGTGCCAGGCGTGGCCGCCGCGGCCGCGGCCGGCGAGTTGCTCGTCGGCAAAGTAAACGGCGCCGTGAGGGGCTCCGGCGCGGGCGGCTTCTAGGGCATCTGTATTTGTGGAGTCAGAGACGGCGGCGAAGTGGAGTTTGCCGGCGTAGATGGTGCCGGCGAGGGCGGCTTCGAGTGCCGGCAGATCGAAGCAGGGCTCCGTCGTGGAAGGCATTGAGGGTCGTTTCACCCGGCCACGATGGTCATGGAGATGTCGGCGGCCTTGGCGGAGTGGGTCAGCGCGCCCACGCTGATGAAGTCCACGCCGGTTTCGGCGTAGGCGCGGATGTTTTCAAGGACGATGCCGCCGGAGGCTTCGGTGGGGATCCAATGAGCGCGGTCCTCGGCACCGCTGCCGCCGGTGGCCTGCTTGATGCGCTCCACAGCGTGGCGCACTTCGTCGGGAGTCATGTTGTCGAGCAGGATGGCTTCGGCGCCGGTGTCCAGCGCCTCTTCCAGCTCGTGCATGCTGCGGACTTCCACCTGGATGCGCTGGCCATGCTTGCGGCGTTCGAGCGCCCTTGTCAGAGCCGCGCGCAGTCCGCCGCCTAGCGCAATGTGGTTGTTCTTGATGAGGATGCCGGAGGCCAGATCGATGCGGTGGTTGGTGCCTCCGCCGCAGAGGACGGCGTATTTCTCAAGGGCGCGCAAGCCGGGGACGGTCTTGCGGGTGTCGAGGACGCGAGCGTGCGTGCCTTCAATGGCGTCAACGTAGCGGCGGGTGAGCGTGGCGATGCCGCTGAGGTGCTGGAGCAGGTTGAGGATGACGCGCTCGCAGCTGAGCAGCATGCGCGCATTGCCGCGGATGACGGCCAGCACCTGGCCCTCGCGCACGCGCACGCCGTCGAACATCTCCGGATGGCTGACGACTTGGAAGCGCGTTTGCGCGCCGGGGCGCGGGTCGAGGTGGGCAAAGATCTCAAGCATGCGCGGCACCGCGCCCAGGCCCGAGACCACCAGTTCCTGCCGCGCGACGATGGAGGCGTTGGCGCGCAGGTCGGGGTCGATGGTCAGGTTGGTGGTCGCGTCCTTGGCGGCCTGGTCTTCCACCAGGGCCTGCTCGAGGAGTGCATCGATGCGGCTGCTTTTCCAGTCCATGAGTCTTCTTTCGCGCCGACCCTTCGCGCGGTCAAACGTGAGTTTCGTGCTTCTTGCGCAATAGAAAGTTATAAATGACGCGCTTCACGCTGTCATCTGGCACGGCGGCCAGGGTGCAAAAGAGGGCGCCGTTCCGGCGGAAAACCTGTAACGTGTAGTTGGGCCGGGGGCCCAGGAGCTTTTCGCCCATTTGCTGCCAGAAGGTCAATTCTCCTTTGCTGCGGCGGTCGGTCAGGGTGACTTCGCCCAGCTCGGTGCACCAGAGCAGCGAAACGATGTTCAGTGGATAGCGAACCAGGACCGCACCGTCGGTCAGCAGAAGGAACTGGGAGAAGCTGCTGGGCGGCGAGCCAGGCATGGAGAGGTCGACGATGGCGACCGGCGTGTGTTCGGGGCCGAGGTGGTCGCGGATGAGCTGGTCGACATGGGCGGGGAAGTGCGGCGCGGTGAAGCATCCGGGCGCGTTGCCGAAGCTGAAGGGCGCTGGCTCGGCGGCCTTGACGAAGAGGGTGGGCGGAGGCTCGTTGATGGGGTGGTCGTGGTGTTCGGAGAGCTCGCGGTAGGCGACTTGGACGCGCTTGAAGCGCTCTTCCGCCTCGGGACGCTTTGCAGGGTCGCTCTCAAAGCGGTCCGGGTGCCAGCGCTTGGCGGCCTTGCGATAGGCCTTCTGCAGGTCTTCTTTGGCGGGCGGTGCGTCGGGCAGACCAAGGGTTCGCGCGTGCTGAAGGCATTGGGTGCAGATGCACGGCATTCCTATTCCCCGCCGGGGAGGTTGTCGAGGTCGCGGCGCGTTTTATCGAGGAGCCGCTTTGTCTCTTCGAGCTGCTTCTTCAAGCCCTCCACGATGTTTGCCGGTGCCTTGGCGGTGAAGCCGGGGTTGTTCAACTGACGTTCGGCGGAGCCAATTATCTTTTCGTACTTGGCGATGTCCTTTGTTAGCCGCTCGCGCTCGGCGGCCACGTCGATGGTGCGCTTGTAGATGACTTTGCCAGAAAAGAACCCTAAATAAGTGAAGACATCGGGGCCTTGAGGTTCCGTTTCAAGAAGCTGGATGTCCGCAACGCGCGCTAACCTCTGAATAACATCGAGGTTGTCAGCTAACGCCGTTTTCACTGAGGTATGTGCATATAAGGCAACAGGAACGGCCTCCTTCTCTGGAACCCCCGCTTCCTTGCGAGCATTGCGGATCTCTCCTATGAGATTTTGAAAATAGAGCATGAGCATCGGTTTGGTATCAAAGCCGATGCCTCCCATTGCACGTTGATACGCTTTGTCGGTGACAGTTGGAAACAAAGTTAGGGCTACCGACTTTGCTGGAGGCTTTCCGTCGTACACAGCATGCCACAGTTCCTCGGTCAGAAAAGGCATGAAGGGCGAAAGTAGGCGAAGTGCAGCCTCGAAGATGCTGACCAGCGTCGTGAGCGCAGCTTTGGTCTTTGCTTTGTCCGCCGACTCCGAGAAGTCTAGGCGCAGCTTAACGATCTCAATATACCAATCGCAGAAGCTGCCCCAGAAGAACTGATAGATAGTGTTCGCCGCGTCATCAAACCGATAGTTCTCCAGTGATTGATTGACTTCTGCGGCGCATTTGTGAAGCTCGGCAACAATCCAATGCTCTTCAAGGCGTGCATCATCCGCGACCTTAGGCATTGATCCCAGCGCGGCCGGGTCGACGGTGATGCCGATCTCGGCGGCGCGATCGACGTTCATGAAGAGGAAGCGGGCGGCGTTCCAGATTTTGTTGGCGAAGGCGCGGTAGCCTTCGGTTCTGGCTACGTTGAAGGCGATGTCGGTGCCGGGAGAGGCCATGCTGGCCAAGGTGAAGCGGACCGCATCGGTTCCATAGGTCTTGACGATCTCGATGGGGTCGATGACGTTGCCCTTGGTCTTTGACATCTTTTCGCGGTTGGCGTCGCGGACCAGGGCGTGGATGTAGACCTCGCGGAATGGGACCGATTCGGCGAGCGGGCGCGGGCTTCCGTCCGGCATGGGAACGTCGCCGGAGAACCAGCAGCCCAGCATGATCATGCGGGCAACCCAGAAGAAGAGGATGTCGAAGCCGGTGACTAAAAGGCTGGTGGGGTAGAAGGCGTTGAAGTCAGCGCGGTTCTGATCCGGTGTGGGTTCGTGGTCTCCCACCCATTCCGCTGAAGAACGCGAAATGGATGGGGCACGGAGCATTTGAGGGGCGCCGAAATATGGCCAGCCGAAGACGGAGACGGGCAGCAGGCCGGAGGAGAACCAGGTGTCGAGGACGTCGGTCTCTCGCGTGATCTCTCCCGAGCCGCAGTGGGAGCAGGCCGTGGGATCCACGCGCGCCACGGTGATCTTGTGGCAGGCTCCGCAGTGCCACGCGGGGATGCGATGGCCCCACCAGAGCTGGCGGCTGATGCACCAGTCGTGGATGTTCTCCATCCAGTTGAGGTAGGTCTTCTCGTACTGCTCGGGGGTGAAGTTGATCGCCTTCTTGCCGTCCGGCCCGGGCTTGACGGCGGCAATCGCCTTGTCGGCGAGCGGCTGAATCTTCACAAACCATTGCGTGGAGAGGCGCGGCTCGACCACCGTTTTGCAGCGGTCGCAGTGGCCCACGTTGTGGGTGTGGTCCTTGATGCCGGCCAGCAGCCCCTGCGCTTCCAGGTCGGCGACGATCCGCTTGCGGGCCGCGTAACGGTCGAGGCCCGCGTATGCGCCGCCTTCGCCGTTGATGTGGCCGGTATCGTCCATCACGTTGATGGAGGGCAGGCTGTGGCGCTGGCCCAGCGCGAAGTCGTTGGGGTCGTGAGCCGGGGTCACCTTGACCGCGCCGGTGCCGAACTCGCGGCTCACCCAATCGTCGAGGACGATGGGAATCTCGCGCCCCATCAGCGGCAGCCGCAGTTTCTTGCCGTGGAGATGCAGGTAGCGCTCGTCTTCAGGATGGATGGCCACGGCGGTGTCGCCGAGCATGGTTTCGGGGCGGGTGGTCGCGACAGTGACGAACTCGCCGGTGTCTTTGCCTGGAGTGCCTTCGGGGCCCGCGTCGTCGAGGACCGGGTAGCGAATCTCCCAGAGGTGTCCCTTGTGCTCGTCGTAAACCACTTCCAGGTCGCTGATGGCGGTCTGGCAGCGGGGACACCAGTTCACGATGTACGCGCCGCGATAGATGAGCCCCTGCTCGTGCAGCCGCACAAAGGCCTCGCGGACGGCAACACTCAGGTTGTCGTCCATGGTGAAGTACTCGCGCTGCCAGTCCACCGACGCGCCCAGCCGCTTCATCTGGCTCAGGATGGCCCCGCCGTAGTGGCGCTTCCACTCCCACACGCGCTCCACAAAGGCCTCGCGGCCAAGCTCTTGGCGGGTCGTCCCCTCCTCCACCAGTTGGCGCTCCACCATCATCTGGGTGGCGATTCCGGCGTGGTCGGTTCCCGGCAGCCACAGCGCCCGCCGCCCTTGCATCCGCCGCCAGCGCGTCAGGATGTCCATCTCCGTCTGGTTCAGCATGTGCCCCATGTGCAGGCGGCCGGTCACGTTGGGCGGAGGAAGCAGGATCGTAAACGGGGCCTCGCCTGCCGGGCGGGCGCTCGCTTCGCTCGCAGGAACTGGTTCGGGTGTGGGTTGGGCAAAGAGCCTTTCCCGGACCCAGTATTCGGCCCAGTGATCTTCGATGGCGGTGGGGTCGTAGGCTTTGGGCAGGTCGTGAGGCATGGGGGTTGTCCGGCGAGCCCCCGAATCTGTGCACGGAACCGTCTCTAAAAGAAGGTCATCTGCGTGGGGACCACCCCCCAACTTTAGCAGATTGAGGGGTGGTGCGAGGGATAGCCTGGCGGCGCGCGCCGATCACCCCAAAGGCCTACTTCGATTCCATGTCCGGCTTCATGGTGGCGAAGTCAACCGGCACAGAGACGTGCTCATGGCTGATGAGCCACTGGCCGTTCACCTTCTTGTAGCCGTCGGTGACGCGCACCGTCATTGCAATCTTGTTGCCGCTCTTGTCTGTGAATGTGCCGGCCTGGATGGAGTGGCTGTACGCCACGTCTCCTCCAACCGTAATGTCCAACTCGCTCAATTTCATCTCGATTGGACCCGGGTACGCCGCAAAGGTGTTCTCCCAGTCTGTTTTGTAGGCTGCCCAGCCGGTGTATTGACGCGGCGGTACCGCATCGAAGACGACCAGGTTGTCACCGGGCGTGTACAGCGCCATGATCGCGTTTACGTCTTTGGCGTTGAATGCCGCCGTGAAGCGATCTTCCAGCGCCTTGATGGCGGCCTGGTCCTGCGCGCTTGTATCGGCAACGGGCGCCGGGCCGCAGCCAATGCAGCCGGCAAGGAGTAACAGAGGCAGCAAGGCTGTCTTGTTCATCATGGGCATTTTCCTCCGGGGAATTTGAGATGCAAATGCTTTAGGGGGAGATTACCGCCTGATTGGAGCGCGCCGCTCGCGGCGTTGTCAAGCGATTTCGGGTGGGGGGGGGGGCGGGCCGGCCTGAACGGTACGGGGACTGAAGGGTACTCCCCTTCAGCCCGTGCATCATTCAACCCTGCTTAAGAATGGGCTTTACCGCCCGATGGATCGGACATCGCCTAGCGGGAGCCGGGCGGGGTTTTGCCGGTGAGGGATTCGAACTCAAGAAGGAGCATGGTGAGGGCATCGTCGAAGTTGTGGTCGTGGGTCTTCTGCAGGAAGGCGATCTCGATGGACCGGGTGAGGGTCCAGAGGATGTAGTGGGTCTTGCGATCGTAGACGACGAGACGGAACTGGGGCACGGGCTCGGCAGCGCCGTTGATCTTGTTGACGTCGATGGAGCGGGTTGAGCCGCTGGGCGAGGTGAGCTGGAGTTCGAGAACCAGGTCGGCGTCGGAGGGGTCGTCTACGAGCTGATACTGGCCGTTGGCCTTGAGGCCGGCGTAGAGCTGAGTGTAGCCGCGGCTGGTGTCGCCGCTGAAGGGCGAGGGAAACAAGCCGCTGTCGGCGCCGGCGTTGGAGACAAAGATCCTGGTCGCCGTGCGGAGGGCCGAGGGAACGGGCGCCTGGGGCGCTGTGGCCGGTTGCTGGGAGAGCGCGCAGGTTGCGATGAGGAGTGATGTGCAAAGGGTGGCCTGGATTGCGAGAGTGATCTTGCTCACGATGAACCTCTTCCGGAGATCGAAACTGCATCTGTTGGACAAGACGGTCGAGCGGGGGGTTGGTTAGGAAGATTTTCGCGGAAGGCTCTTCGGCGTTTCGGGGCTGGCCGGCCGGGAGTAGAGTCCGGCGTGGGGCACAGATTCCGGCGGGCACTGTCTCAGAATCCGGCAGTGATACGGAATTCCCGCATTTTGCACCAACTCTGGTGCAAAATGTAAGTCGCAGGAGGACAAGGGCTTATCGGCGATGGGCTGGAAAACTTGAGCAGTTTTGGCTAAATAGCTGTGCATTTCCTTGATTTCAATGGGCAAAGGGGGTATGGCTTTAGTAAAATTGGAAGATGGTGATTCGAACGAAATCTCGCAACACGAGCATCAAAGCTCCTTTGGGGCTTTGCCTCTTTGCCGGTGCTGCTACAGGTGCGCTGGTCGCCATGATTGCGACAACGGTGACGACACCGGCCGTGCATGCGGACGCGGAGCTTTTGCGGCCCGCTGTGACTGTGGCTGCCGCGCCACCCACTGCGGCAACCACACCGGCGGCCGCCGCGGCCGCTGGCCCGACCCCGGCATTCCTGGCGCCAAACAAGCTGCGATCGGCACGGGTCTTGCTCCTTTTAGCTGGCCCGACCCCGGCATTCCTGGCGCCAAACAAGCCTTCCCAGCAGACTGCGAGGCAGAGGAGCCTGCAGCTGATCCACGGCATGGCGTCGTGGTACGGCGGGGTCTTCAACGGGCGCAAGACGGCCAGCGGCGAAAAGTACGATATGAACAAGCTGACGGCCTGCCATCCGACTCTGCCGTTCGGCTCCCTGGTGCGGGTGATCAACCGGGCCAACAAGCGGTCGGTGGTGGTGCGCATCAACGATCGGGGCGACCTGGTCGACGAGGGGCGGGTCATCGACCTGTCGTGGGCGGCGGCGGAGAAGCTGTCCATGACGCGCAGCGGGTTGGCCAAGGTGGATGTGGAGGTTCTGTCGCGCGGGGATGGGCGGGCGGCAGAATGATTTGAGGTCAGTTTGGTGGAACGGACGGCCAGCCTTTGGGCTGGCCGTTTTCGTTGCGCAGACATTTGGATGGCCTACCGGGACGGCCTCTCCTCCTCGTGGCGAGCTTGCCAACTCGCTTCTACCAGGCGGGTCCTTCCCATTAGGTCATTTATATCGGGCGAGTCCGCGCGCCACGGCTGGAAGGCGTACAACGAATCGCAACAGAATCGAGTAAGAGCAGACGCGGACTGCCAGAGGTTCTGCTCTCCCAGGTGCCCAAAGGCGAGCCACCCGGGCCACCCGCCATGTTCCTTCTGCTATCGATGATTCAATGAGATGCGCTATTCGGTGTCGGGGATCTTGTAGGGTTTCTGGAGCCACTGGCGGGCTTCGTTGACGGCGCCCTGGGTGTTGTCGTTGGTCTGGACGGCGAGGCGGTACTCGTTCACGGCGCGGTCGCGCTGGCCGGTGATGTCGAAGATCTTGCCCAGGGCGATGTGGCTCCAGACCTCGGTCCAGCGGGGTTCGTCGTCGCCGCGGAGCGAATCGCGGTAGGAGTTGACGGCGGCCTGGTAGTTGCGCTGGGTGAAGAGCAGTTCGCCGATGCGGTACGCGGCCAGCGAGCTCTGCGGGTTGGCTTCGAGGGCTTTCTGGTACTCGGCCAGCGCGCCGGTCAAATCGCCCTGGGCCACGAGCTGCTGGCCCTTGAGGATGGCGATGCGAACCTGGAGATCGGGCGTGGCCTTGAGCAGCCAGTTGCCGGGGTCGATGGAGATGTGGCGGGGACGGCCGAAGGTGTCGACTACATATTGAGTGTCGGTGCCGACCACGTCGATCTTCTGGGTTTCGGTTTTGCCGTCGGTATCGACGCGCAGCTCCACGGGCATGCGGAAGAGATCGAGGTCCTGCTGGATTTCGCCGATGGTGCGGAAGCCCTTGTTGTTGCCGAGACGATAAACAGCATATTTGTCAGTAAATTGCGGTGAACCGGTGCCGTCGATCCACTGGGCGAAGAAGGGCGTAAGCTGCTGCTGGCTCTGGGCTTCAGCCACCTTGATGAAATCGGTGGTGCGCATGCCCTGATCGGTGTACTGGCTGAGCGCGCCCTTGAGTGTGGCCAGGAAGGCCTTGTCGCCGATCTCCCAGCGGAGCATGTGGAAGACCATGGCGCCTTTTTCGAGGGTAGCGGACTGGAATTCGGGCGAGAAGGGGCTGAGGCGGGTGTCGCTGGAGAGGGGGATGGTGTCGTAGGCGAGGGCGCCGGCGGCTACATCCTGGAGGGCGGTGTGCATGGCGCCCTTGCCGGTTTCGTCTTCGACGTACATCAGCTCGCCGTAGCGGGCCATGCCGTTGGTGATCCAGGCGTCGCCGAGGTTGCGGGGGCTGACCTCGGAGCCCCACCACTGGTGGGCGATGGTGTTGGCGAGGAGACGGATGCCGCTCTTGTCGCCGACGCGGGAGCCGAGGATGGCGGCGAGTTCAGGGGCCCAGACGGCGGGGAGAGTATCGTCGGGGAGCTCGACCACGTTGAGGTGCGGGGTTTCCGGGGAGCCGAAGGCGTCGGTGAAGAAGTCGTACTCCTTGGCGGCGGTCTGAGCCAGCTGGGTAGCGCTGCCCTGATGGCTGACAGTGAGGTAGACCTTGATGTTGCCGGGACCGGCCGTGACGGGGCCGACAAAGCGGCCGGCGATGACGGTGCCGGGGAAGCCGGGCTTGTCCCAGTTGAAGTCGTATTGGTCGCCAGGCTTGCCGTTGGCGAGGGTGACGGGCTTGGCGCCGCCTTTGGCGCCGCTGGAGAAGACCTTCATGCCCTGGGGGACGCGAATGTGGAGCTCGGCGGTGAAACGGTCGATGAGGTAGCCGGTCATGGGGAACCAGCGGGCGGGGTAAAGCAGATAGGTGATGGGCTCCTGGATTGCGGCGAGCTTGAGGCCTTCGACGGGGCCGTCTTCGCTGCCGGTGATAGTGCCCTCGTACTCGAAGGTCCAGTGCTCGGTGACGCCTTTGACGATGGGCGTGGCCGGGGTGACGCGGATGGCTCCGTCGGCGGAGCGCTCGCCGGTGAGCAGCTTGCCGGTGAGGTCGGAGATTTTGGTGACCTTGAGCGCGGGATGGAAGCCGAAGCTGATGACGTCGGCGTTTTCAGGCGCGGTAAACGCAACCTGGACTTTGGCGGCCAGGTGGTGGGTGGTGGTGTCGATCTCGGCGTCGATCACGTACCCGGTGATGTTGAGCGCGGGACGGTCGCGCTGGGCGCCGAGGGGCGCGGCGAGCAGCAGGAGGGCGGCGAAAAAAGCCGCCGGGAAAAGGCGCATTGCCGGGACAATTTGCAACTTCCGCATGGGTTCACGCATGGCAGTCATCATGGTATCGCAGCCGCTCTTTCGGTATTCCAACTGGCTGTGTGCCCCAGGTCTCGATTCTGAGCCCTGGGAGACCAAAGACCCCTCTCCAGCCAGGGTCAGGGTTGCACGACGGATTCTTCCGGCGCCGGGGAAACGGGCGCAATCAGTTCTAAAGCGACGGCCGCCACGCGGTCGATGGCGCTCGCCTGGTCGACTTTGCCCGCCTGATGGGACCGTAGCAATCCGCCGATGGTCTTGAGCTCCTTCATCATGGACTCGCGCGGGGGCCCGTCCGGTAGCAGGGGCTCGATCTGTTGGACGATATTTGCGGCGGTGAAGTCACTCTGAATGAGCTCGGGGACGACGCGCTTGCCGGCGATAAGGTTGGCCATGGCGACGTGGGGCACGGTGACGACGCGTTTGGCGATGGCGTAGGTGAGGCGGGAGACGCGGTAGACGACGACGAACGGGTTGCCGATAAGCGCGGCCTCGACGGTGGCGGTGCCGCTGGCGACGATGGAGGCGCGGGCGTGAAAGAGGGCGGCGCGGGCGTCGTCGACCAGGCGGACGGAGAGGCCGTCGGCAGCTTTCTCGACGAGGGCAAGGACCTGGGCGCGCTGGGCGGCGTTGAGCGTGGGGGCGAGGGGGATGAGGAAGCGGAATTCGCGCGTGGGCTTAACGGGCTGCTCGGCGAGGGCCCAGGCGGCTTCGAGCATTTCGGGGAGGTTGTCGCGGATTTCCTTGGGACGGCTGCCGGGGAGCAAGCCGATCCAGGTGGAGTCGGGGTCGAGGTTGTTTTCGGCGGCAAAATCGGCGCGGGTGATGGTTGGGAATGGCAGTTCGGCGAGGGGGTGGCCGACGAACTCCGCAGAGACGCCGCGCTCGCGGTAGAAGGCCTCCTCGAAGGGGAAGATGACGAGCATGCGGGTGACGAATTTCTGGACCAGCTTGATGCGGTGTTTCTTCCAGGCCCAAAGCTGGGGGCTGACGAAGAAGACGACCGGAACGCCCAGGCGGTGGAACTCCTCGGCGAGCTTGAAGTGGATGTCGGGGAAGTCGATGAGGATTGCGACGTCGGGGCGGCGGGCGCGGATGGCTTGTTTGAGCTTGCGGAATTCTCTGTAGATGCGCGGCAGATGGCGGACCACCTCGGTAATGCCCATGACTGCCATGTCTTCAGAGCGGACAACGCGGTCGAGGCCGGCGGCGGCCATGCGCTCACCGCCCATGCCGAAGAAGGCGGCTGACTGGCCGGAGGCGGCAAGCTGGCGCTTGAGGGCCTTGATCAGCAGTGCGCCGTAGTGCTCGCCGCTGGCTTCGCCTGCCGAGATGAAGAGGGTGGGAGCCACGGGCCGCGCCGCCTTTCTGCGCTTCGGTTCCATCATAGCGGCTTCGAGCTGTCTGGACGGGCGCGCGGCCACCTGCGGTGGGTCAGGCGGCGCTTGTGCGCCAGCGGGGCGCGGTGGATTCCCGCCCTCGTATGTTGCGTGGTGAGGCGCGAGGATGGGGCACACTGCCCCCGGTGCAAAAAATTCAAATCGAGAGCGTCATTTCTCGCTTACAGTATTAGGCAGAGGTCATGCTATGCGGTTCTTCACCCTTTCCCTCCGCAGATGCAAGATTGAGTCCACGATCGTTCTCACCGCGGCTTTGTTGATGGCCGGCGGATTGTTTGCGGCGAACGCCCGCGCGCAGGACCCGGATGACGCTGTACCGCCCCAAGGGCCACCGCCGGCCGCTGTTTTTCAGAATCGCATCGCAGCGGATCAGTTGGCATTTCTGAACGGCTACGCAGGCAAGACGGCGAAGGACATTCAGAAGGACAAGCGCTTCCGGATGTTGATGAAGCTCGCCATTCCGCGCACGGAGTACCACTACGGCCGCGACATGCCACTGGACGACGCGGTGGAGACTCTGCTGGACGGAGCGCCGCTGCCAATCGAAGTGCGCGAGGGGCGATACGCGATGGTGGCCAGCCACGGCGGGCCGTACCTGAGCGGCAGGGGTTTTTTGTGGTTCGACATGCAGGAGGGCATTGCGCTGGGCGGCGTCTATTTCCATCCTGTCAATGGCGAGCCGACGCCGACGCTGGCGATTTTTTCGCGGCAACTGAAGGATACAACGCTGGAGATGGGCCAGCTTCCGGTTGCCTTCCAGCAGGACCTCGCGCAGTGGATGCTGGTGGCTGATCCGAAGTACGTTTCGCCGCGCTACTTCATCCCGCAGAACGGCAAGAAGTACGTTCTGGTGCACGACGAGGACTACTGCGCGAACCCGGTGGGCACCCCTCCGGTGAACCCGGAGAACTGTGACCGGCTGAATGCTGAGGCGGCCGATGCGGATTTGAACGCCGCGTACTTCATGTCGCAAACCCATAACGCCGCCAATGCCACAGCGTGGATGCTGGGCCCGGAGCAGCTGGCGTGGATCGGGGTAAGGGAGAATACGTGCGGCGCGGCGGGATGGGCGTGCCGGATTCGGATCACGCGGCAGAGAACAAGAGCGCTGCTGGGGACGCAGCGGAACTAGACGAATCTTGACGCCATCAGCCGCGGAGTTTACGCGGGCTTCGGAGTGGTGACGAGCAAAGAACAACCGCAGGTCTTTCGGCTCCGCGTCTCGCGGTAATGCTGCGAGACGCTACGCTCAAGATGACAGTGTATATATTCAAGAGCGAAATGGGTTGTGTGCTAGCGAGTGCGTCTTGCGCGGACGGCGGCGGCTAACTCCTTGAGCAGGTCGTGGGTTTCGGGCCAGTCGATGCAGGCGTCGGTGATGCTCTGGCCGTAGACGAGCGAGTCGAGCGACTGGCCGGGGACGAGCGCCTGCGCGCCGGCGACCAGGTTGCTCTCAATCATGACGCCCATAATTCTGGAATCGCCGCGCTTGTCGCCGCTGCCGGCGATCTGGGCGGCCACGTCGTGGCAGACAAGGGCCTGGCGGCGGTAGTCCTTGTTCGAGTTGGCGTGACTGAAATCGATCATGATGCGGGGTGGGACGCCGGACTTTTCCATTTTGGCGGCGGTCTCGGCGACGGCGTCGGCGGTGTAGTTGACGGTGCCGCGTCCGCCACGCAGGATGATGTGGCACTCGGGGTTTCCCGTGGTGACGAAGATGGCCGACTGGCCGTGATGGGAGTGGCCGAGGAAGGTGTGCGAGTGGGCGGCGGAGAGGATGGCGTCGATGGCGACCTGGACGTCGCCCGAGGTGGCGTTCTTGAAGCCGACCGCGCAACTGACGCCGGAGGCCAGTTGACGATGCACCTGGCTCTCGGTAGTGCGCGCGCCGATGGCTCCCCAACTTACCAGGCCGGCGATGTACTGCGGCGAGATCATGTCGAGAAATTCAGTTCCCGTGGGCACGCCCATCTCGGCCAGGTCGAGGAGCAGGTGGCGGGCGAGGCGCAGGCCGTCGTTGATTTTGTAAGACTGGTCGAGATGGGGATCGTTGATGAGGCCCTTCCAGCCGATGGTGGTGCGGGGCTTCTCAAAATAGACGCGCATCACGATGCGCAGGTCGGCGCGGAATTCCTTGATGGCGGACTTGAGCAGCGCGGCGTATTCGCGGGCGGCTTTGGTGTCGTGGATCGAGCACGGGCCGCAGAGCACCAGCAGACGCGCGTCGCGGCCGGAGAGAATTGCGGAGATGTCGGTGCGGGCATTGAAGATGGTGGCCGTCGCGGTGTCGGAGATGGGGAGATCTTCTTCGAGGAAGACGGGGGGAAGAACGACTTTGGTCCACTGGATGCGGAGGTCTTCAATCTTCGGGGGCATGGGCTGGGTTCCTTGCTTGGACCGGAGCGTTCGAGATCCAGGCCGTTGGGATCGACGTTTTTTAGATTTTATAAGGAGCGGACGGCGAGGGTTCAGGGGGTGTAGCGCTTCTCTCCGGCTTCGATCGCGACCGGGAGACGGTTGCGGTCGGGAGGGAGCGGGCAAGTGGCGTAGGCGGTGTAGGCGCAGGGAGGGTTCTCAAGGCGGTTGAAGTCGAGGATGATTTTGCCGGGCCGGTCGAGGCCGTGCTCCGGGAACGGCGCATGGAGGACGCGGCCGCCAATATAGGTGGAGTCCTTGAGGGTTTGATCGCTGAGGATGAAGAAGAGCGCTTTGTCGCCGGGGCGTTCGAGGACCGGCTCCAGGGTGAAGACCTTGCCGCCCAACAGGAAGCTGGCGATACCGGGCGAGGGAAGGTTGAGGGTGGTGCCAACCACGGTGGGGATGGCTTCGGTTTGCGGAGGCGTAAAGGGGGTCCATATGGCTTCGACGCTGAGGTTGGGATCGGGAGCGAACCAGTTGAGCCCGTGGAATCCCTTGCGCGCTTCGGCATCGGCGTTCTTGATACGAAGGGCGTAGCGTCCGCCGCGGTCGAGCACGGCCATGGAAAGGCCGCGGAAGGTGAGGTTGGAGGGCTTGGCGCCGGTGACCGTGAGCGGACCCTCCTGCGCGGGCTTGCCGTCGACCATCAGATCGGCTGCAAAGCCGTCCATGACAGGCCTGAGCTGGACCGTCTTGCCGCTGACAACGAGCATGCACAGGTGGCCGGGAACCCCGGCATAGAGCTGGAGAGAGTTATCGGGGGCCGCGCCTAGCGAGTTGGCGCCGGGCTTGAGCCACTCCAGGCCGGCCAGGGTGAGCCAGCCGTCGGGGGCATCGATCTCTTGCGCGCGGCGGGCGCGCCAGGCATCGAGATCCTGCCGCCATTCGGACTCGGCGGAGGTGACGGCGGCCTGCGCCGCGGCATGAGGCGAAGGGAAGAGGGCGAGGCCTGAGAGCAAAAACGCCAAACTCAATGCGGACGATGTTGCCCGCCTTCCCGATGCCAAACGTCCTGTCATTGCATGAAGCTCCTCGAACCAACCCTGCGCCGATCGGCGTGACCCCAAGCTACTCCGCGAGCGATGAGCCGGGCAAGGCGATCGGGGCGCACTTCGGGTTGGTTCCATTATCAACCTGCCGGGCCCGGGGGTAGATGGTGCGAACCTCGGCCAATTCGGCGCGGCGCCCCGTTGACAACCACCCATCGGGGCTTCGGGCGCCCTGTTGACAGGGGCCATCGGAACTCCCTAGAATTAAACAGGACGGTCCCATTCATTTTCCAGTTTAAGTTGCAGAGAAAAGGGCGGTTAGCTGAATTGGGGCTGCCTTGAGGTCCGGCGGTTGGCGGAGCTTCCGCAGGCAGCGCAAGCGAAGGCGGAGAGCAGGGAAGCATGACGGATGCACGGGTGAGCCCGCGAGAGCGGCTGGTGCTGACGGCCATCATCGAGCTCTATATCGCTACCGGCGAGCCGGTGGCTTCGCAGGCGGTTGCTCTGAACTTTGCGGACCGCGAGGGCCTGAGCTCGGCCACCGTGCGCAACGTGATGGCGACGCTGGGCGAGGCGGGACTGCTGGAGCAGCCGCACACCTCCGCGGGCCGGGTACCGACGGCGGCGGCGTTCCGCTACTACGTGGAACAGATTACGCAGCCGGGACGGATGGCCGCGGGAACGCAAGCGGGCGGCACGATGGCGCAAGGGGCTGCGGCGCTGGGGCCGGCGCAACTGAGCGAAGCGCGGCGCGAACAGATCGAAGACAGCTTTACGGGAGTAGCCAGCTCGCACGAGTACCTGGAGCGGACCTCGCACGTGCTGGCGCTGATTTCCAGCGGGCTGGGTGTGGCGCTGGCCAGCTCGACGGCGGGACAGGTGCTGGAGCACATTCATTTTTCGCGGCTCTCGACCGGGCGCGTCCTGGCGGTGCTGGTGACACAGGCAGGCGCAGTGCTGGACCGGGTGCTGGCGCTGGACAGGGAACTTACGCACATCGAATTGGAGACCGCGGCGCGCTACCTGAACGAAAACTTTCGCGGCTGGCCCATTGACCGCATTCGCGCCGAGGTGGCGCGGCGGGTGGAGTTGGAACGCGAGGCTTACCAGCAGATGCTGGCGTCGGTGGAGGAGCTCTGCCGCAAGGGAGCGCTGGCGGACGGCGAGAGCAGTCCCGCAATCTTTGTGGACGGCATGGCCAATTTGATCTCGGCCGAGCTGGACCGGGAGCGGCTTAGGCAGATGCTGCTGGCCCTCGAGGCCAAGCAGCGGCTGGTGGAACTGCTAACGGCTTATGTGGACGGGCGCCAGCAGGAGGTGCGGGTGGTGGTAGGGCTTGCCGAGGCTTCGCCGGCCATGCAGGACCTGGTGCTGATTGGCGCGCCGGCACGGCTGGGAGGCGCCAACGTGGGGACAGTTGCCGTGATCGCGCCCACACGCATCCAATACCAGGAGATGATCCAGGCGGTGCGGTATATTGCGCGGATGTCGGAGCGGATTTTAGAGGTTCCGGTGGATTGAGAGATTGCGCCGAAGGGGATTTTACAGGTTCGGTCCTGCAAGGCTAAGACGAGGGAGAGGAAAGGCAACCGCAGGTCCTTCGGCTTCGCTCAGGATGACAGAGTTGAGGGCCAGGGCTGGCGCAAAAAATAGAATGGAATCAGGCACCGGTGATTTTTCGGAGAAAACGCAAGGATATGGCAAAACATGAGACAGAGTTGACCGTATTGGAACCGCAGGAGAGCGCGGCCGGCGCGGCGGAGGTTGACGGGGCCGCGAACGGCGCGCAGGCGACTGGGGCGGCAACCGAGGCGGCTTCGGTCGAGGTGGCCCGGGCGGAAGTTCTGGTGAGCCGGGCTGAATTGGAACAGCTGAAGGGCGAGCGGGACCAGTTGCTCGACCGCCTGGCGCGGCTTCAGGCTGAGTTTGAGAACGCCCGCAAGCGCGCTGAGCGGGAGCGGGTGGATTATCGCGAGTATGCGACCGGGAACGTGGTGGAGCAGTTTCTTCCCGTGCTGGACAACTTCGAACTGGCGCTCAAGTCGACGGGCACGGCGGCGCAGTTGCGCCACGGCGTGGAGCTGATCGTGAAGCAGATGGAGGAGATTCTGCGGCAGTTGCAGGTGAATCCGATTGCAGCGGTCGGCGAGGCCTTCGATCCGCGCGTCCACGAGGCGTTGGGCACGGTGGAGCGCGAAGACCTGCCCGACCAGCATGTGGCTGAGGAGATTCGCCGCGGCTACAAACTGCGCGAGAGGCTGCTGAGGCCGGCGATGGTGCGCGTGGTCCACAACCCAAAACAGACAGCCGAATAAAGCTTGAACCCTGAGAAATGAGTCCTATCTCCCGAGCATGAGTTCTAATACAAGAGTGAGCAAAGCAGATTATTACGAGGTTCTCGGTGTCTCGCGGGATGTGAGCGACCAGGAGTTGAAGAGCGCCTATCGCAAGCAGGCGCTCAAGTACCATCCTGACCGCAACCCCGGCGACCACGCCGCGGAAGAGAAGTTCAAACAGGCCAGCGAGGCCTACCAGGTGTTGAGCGACGGAGACAAGCGGGCCGCCTACGACCGCTATGGGCACGCCGGATTGGGCGGGCAGGGCGGATTCAGCGGCTCGCCGTTTGCCGGCGGCGTGGACATCGGCGACATCTTCGGCGATCTGTTCGGCGAGATGTTCAACGTAAGTGGCAGCGGGCAGCGCAGCTCGCGGCAACAGCGCGGCGACGACCTGCGCTTCGACCTGACCATTGACTTCGACGACGCCTTCTTCGGCACGGAGACGGAAGTGAAGATCCGCCGCCTGGAGACCTGCGGCACGTGCCACGGCAAGGGCACGGCATCCAGCCGGGGGCCGAGCGTTTGCAGCCAGTGCCAGGGGCGCGGGCAACTGCGCTACCAGCAGGGATTCTTCTCCGTGGCGCGGACCTGCGGCGCATGTGGCGGAACGGGCCAGGTGATCGGCGACCCCTGCCAGACCTGCCGCGGACAGACACGGGTGAGCAGCGAATTCAAGCTCAACGTGAAGGTGCCGGCGGGCGTAGAGGAAGGGACGCGCATCCGCTACACGGGCGAGGGCGATGCGGGGCGCTCGGGCGGGCCGAGGGGCGATTTGTACGTGGTGCTCTCGGTCAGGCCGCACGACTTCTTCGAGCGCAGAGGCAACGACCTCTACTGCGTGATTCCCATCAGCTTTCCGCAGGCGGCGCTGGGCGACGAGTTCGAGATCGAGGGCATCGACGGGGCGATCGGCCTGAAGATTCCCGAGGGGACGCAGAGCGGGCGCGAGATACGGGTGCGCGGAAGAGGTGTTCCACACCTGAACGACAAAGGCAACGGCGATGTGATTGTGAAGGTGCTGGTTCAGGTGCCGCGCAAGCTGAGCCGGTCGCAGCGGGAACTGGTGAGCAAGCTGGCCGAGTCGCTGAACGTGGAGAACAAGCCGGCGTCACCAGGACTCCTGGACAAGATGAAGGATTTGTTCAACTAGGTCTGTGACCGCGCGATTTCGTCCTTTTTGGTTTTGTGGTTTTCCCCCTTTCGCCAGGATAAAGGCAAAAGGGTGGGGTACCGAGCTGGTACAAAAACGCGCGGACTAAGACCTGGCCGTGCTCTGAATCGGGAGTGTTATGGACCCTGCACCGCACATGGCCGGAGGCAGGACACCACAGAACAATGCCGATGAGAACGCCGCCGTTGAAACCAACGCGCACTGCCCCTTGCCGAGGTCCTGCCCCATCTGCGGCTGCGGTGGGTGAAGCGGCTACTCCGCGATCGCGGTGTCGAACTTTGCGTAATTCTCGAGATGATCTTTGATGATCAGATAGCACTCGCAAGAGGACTTCATGAGCCCAGGCACGTCGAGGATGCGAATTTCTCCGCGGGTGTATTCGATCAGTCCCTTTCGCTTGAGAATCGCGGCAGTCGTAGAAATCGTGGGACGGCGGCCCCCAAGCATGTCGGCGAGAAACTCGTGCGAGATCTTGAATGTGTTGACATGCGCACGGTCCGCACAGAGGAGCAGCCAGCGGGCGAGCCGCTGTTCGAAGTTGTGTTTGGCATTGCACCCAGCGGATTGCATTGCCTGAACGAGTTGTGCCTGAACATAGCGTAGAGCCAGAAACTGAAAGTAGCCGCCAAGGCGGAACTCTTTTCTCGCATCCTCGACGTGACAGGAGTAGCCATGGCCGGCAATCTGGGTGTAGATGCGATTCAGACTTTCTTTTGTTCCCATCAGAGCTGAGACGCCGATGACCGATTCATAGCCAAACATCCCTACCTCGACCTGTGACCCATCCTTGAAGGTTGTCGTCATCGACGCCATCCCCTCTTCGAGAAAATAGAGGTGATCGATCTTGTCGCCAGGGTTTTCGATTTCGTGTTTCAACTCGAATTTGACCGGCTGCAAACGAAGGCGTTCAATGATGTCACCGTCCAGAGCCTTCAAAAGAGAGTTCTTAAAGCCGCTCGTGCGCAAGGAATCCTCACTTTCAGACAAAACCCTATCACAGTCAGGATGCGCAAATCTCACGATGCCTGATAAAGCCCGGGCTATGTCTAACACCGTACAAATGTCACTTGAGTTATGTCAGATACCGTACGAAAACTTGTCAAGTTATGTCAGGTACCGTACATAGATATTTGGGGCTATGTGAGAAACCGTACAAAGATCGCAACAATAAGCGAGTAGGGTTAATGTAGACAATTGGTCTAACCTGACTTTTCTTGCGCCGCGGGTTTCCGGATGAAGGCACTCCTGGTCAACATCGCAACGTTCATTGTGACTTCGCCTTGCCGTCTCCGCGATACGTTGGGAAATGTGAGCTCGCCACCGTGGTTGCCATTCCTTGCTGTTGCAATGAAGAACGGATCCGAGACCGGCCATTGCTATGGAAGAGGTGAGAAGCATGACATTTGACCTTGCCGCCTTCTTGGAACAGGCAGGAGTAGGGCGAACAGTCGTCCATTTGAAGCCCAAGCAGATCTTCTTTTCGCAAGGAGACTCGGCTGACGCCCTCTTCTATCTTCAAACGGGCCGCGCAAGACTCACCGTCGTTTCGCCGGAAGGCAAGGAGGCTACCATCGCCCTTCTCCCCGCCGGGGAATTCATTGGCGAGGAGTCGCTGGCCAGCGTAGGCGCGCTGCACATGGCCACTGCCAGCGCCATGACCACCTGTACTGCGCTCAGAATAGAGAGGGGAGAGATGATCCGCGTAATGCACCAGGAGCATGCTCTCTCCGAAATGTATTTGAAGTTTCTGCTGGCCCGAAGCATTCGAGCGCAGGCCGATCTTGTCGATCAGCTCTTCAACTCCAGCGAAAGACGACTGGCAAGAATCCTCCTGCTGTTGGCAGAATTTGGCGAGCCGGATAAGCCGGAGCACCTGGTTCCACCCATCACGCAGGAGACTCTGGCAGAGATGATCGGCACCACCCGGTCGCGCGTCAGTTTCTTCATGAATCGCTTTCGCAAACTGGGCCTGATCGAATACAACGGCCGCATCCGGGTCCATAAGTCGCTGCTCAACGTGATCCTGCTCGACCAGTTTACGGACCGTAACCCGGAGTGACCTGCTAGTTAGGTCACTCCACGGATTCGATCGAAGCAGGCCAGACAATAGAGCGGTTCCGGGGCTGCCGGTAATCCCAACTTTGTCTTCGGGGAAGGTATCTGCAGACTCTTGCGAATCGCGCCTTCTCGCAGGGTCAACGCGTAGCAAAACCATGCATGACTTGGCCGGGGTCGCTGTGCGGCTCGATTGCGCATGAGCGGCGTTCGTTCAGTTCTCCCAGGGGTTAATGATAGGTACGCCGGCGGCGAGGAACGGCGCGGTGTCGCGGGTAGCGACGGTGAAGCCGTGAACGGCGGCGATGGCCGCGATCTGGCAATCGGCCATGGAAATAGAATAGCCGCGTGCCGAAGCGCGACCTGCAAGCGCCGCATAAGCTACGGCAGCTGCGCGCTCAAAGGCGAGAAATCGATCGGCGAAGTAGTTCGCGAGCAATGCCTGCACAGCGGCTTTCATGGCGCTCTTTCGTCTGCCTTCGGGAAGAAGCGTGATACCGAGCAGCACCTCCATGAGGACAGGCGCGCACAGATAGAGCGTTTCTTTCCCCTGACGATCCAGCCACGAAACCACTCCCGGATCAGCCAACGGCTTCACCGGCTCTGAGATCACATTTGTGTCAAGGACGATCACCTGAAATCCGCCGGCTCGGCCGGCCTTGAATCGCGAGTGATGTTGAGCTCAATGCCGCCAAAGCGGCGCCCGAGCGCAGCCAACTGCGAGCCGAGTCCCGCTGTTGTCTGAGCAGATACAGCGTCTTCCAGAATCCGGCGTATCTCCGCCTCGGTGCTGCGCCCATTGCGGGCGGCGCGCAGTTTGAGGGCGCGATGGGTTTCTTCAGGGATATTACGGACGGTGACGGCGGCCATGGGGTTGCTCCTGCTCCCGATGATATCAATGATAGCATACTGCTGGAACTGATAGCAGTATCCGCGCCGCTCTCTACAGTGCCAGCAGCGCAATCACCACCACGGCCAGGCCGATGAGCTGGCTCATGCGGTCGGTGAGGGCGAAGGCGACGGGGTCTTCGTCGAGTTCGCCGCGCGAGGCCAGCAACCAGACGCGGTTGAGCCAGAGAATCATCAGCGGCAGGCTCAGCAGCAGCAATTGCGGGGCGTGGTAGAGCTTCACCACGTCGGGTCCGGTGATGTAGATAGCCAGGACCACCACGGCGGCATAGGCGCTGGCGGTGCCGAAGCTGCGCAACTGGTCGAGATCGGTGACCATGTAGCCGCGTCCGTTTTTGGGCACTGAGTTCGAGGCGCGCAGGTTTTCGAGCTCGGCGAAACGCTTGACGATGGCCAGGGAGAGAAACAGGAACATGGAGAAGCTGGCCAGCCAGTGGGAGATGACGGTGAGCGTAGCCGCGCTGCCGGCCAGCAGGCGCAGGATGTAGAGGCCCGAAAGCACCAGCACATCCACCAGCGCGATGCGCTTGAGATAGAGCGAGTAGGCGAGCGTGGTGGCAAGGTAGATGAGCAGCCAGGAGGAGAACCCGGCTGGGAGCAACTGCGCGCCCGCGAGGCCCGCGCAGAGAAAAATGGCGGCGATGAGGACTCCGGTAATGGCGTGAAGATCGCCTGCGGCGAAGGGCCGGAGCCGCTTGCGGGGATGGCGGCGATCGGCTTCGATGTCGAGCAGGTCGTTGACGACGTAGGCGGACGAGGCAGTGAGCGAGAAGCAAAGGAATGCCGCGAGCGCGGTGAGCATCTTGTTCCTGCTCACGGCATGAGACAGCAGGACAGGCACAAAAATAAGCAGATTCTTGGCCCACTGCTGCAAGCGGGCGGCCTTGAGAGCGGAGCGGAGAACGGACTTGCGCTCGATGAATGTGTGAGCAGGACGGATGCCGCGGGAGTTGAGGCGGAGGCGCAGACCGAGGCTGGGGTTGGCGACCATGGCGACGGTAGCTTGGGCCAGCAACGGAAGGTCGGGCGTGTCGTTGCCGATGTAGTCGAAGGGGGCGGAGTGGAGGCGGCGGCGCAGGAGGTCGAGCTTGTTGTTGCCGGTGAGGTTGGTCGAGCCGTCCGAGGCCAGCACGGCGGTGAAGATGCCGAGATGATCGGCGACGCGGCGGGCGAGATGGACGTCTGCGCCGGTGGCCAGGTAGAGGTCGCGGCCGCGGGCGTGCTGCTCAAGGAGAAACTGGAGCAGGGCGCGATTGTAGGGCAGGTGGGCGGCGTCGAGGGTGACGGATTCGGCGACGAATGCTTTGAACGCGGCCTTGCCCTTGAGAAGACGACCGGGCAGCTTGAAGACCAGGGCGGGATGGGTGCGGAGCAGGACAAGAAGGGAATCGACGAGGGTGTCGGACTTGACCAGCGAACCGTCGAGATCGACGCAGAGCGGGCGCAGGGCCGTTGGGGCCAGCTCCGGCTCGGCGGCGGGGCTGGAGGTCAGCTCGGCCACGCGAGCCTCTCGCAAGCGAACGCCGCCAGTATCTTGTCGCTCCGCATAGAACAAGACTAGCTTGCCGGGCCGCGGGGGACGACGAGAATTTGTTTGACGAATCAAAACCTTCACGGCAGGTTGCCGCGCGTGTTGCACGGCAACGGCGCGAGGATTGGAGCCGGAGGTTTTCTTGTTGGAGAGGGATTTGGTGGAGCTGAGCGGGATCGAACCGCTGGCCTCCTCGTTGCGAACGAGGCGCTCTCCCAGCTGAGCTACAGCCCCACGACTTTTCT
>Ga0302320_10001349_pt1 | contig 58879 bp, 52 predicted proteins | sample Bog_T0_3_FD_202130 | JGI IMG/M metagenome (GOLD analysis project Ga0302320, IMG submission 202130) | Peat permafrost microbial communities from Stordalen Mire near Abisko, Sweden - Bog_T0_3 | ecosystem: Environmental > Terrestrial > Soil > Wetlands > Peat | place: Sweden: Abisko, Stordalen Mire... | reverse complement strand
CGAACCACCTGCCGGCGGCGTTCATGCTGTGCCTCTGGAGATAGCTTACGGGCATCTTCACGTTCCATACTTCATTAGACGCACGCCGCCACAAAAAGTGTCAGTATTTATTTGCCGAATCTATAAGAAGGGGACGAGAACCACTTCTGGATTCTCGCCCTCAAGGGCTTCCTCGGCCTCACTCTGAAGTGCTTCATCCTCCCCAAACACATTGATTAGCGCTTCACGAATGCTGGGCAAAGAATCCGGGGCAATCTTGCGCTTTGACTTTCTCTTGCCCATGGTTTGAGCAATTTTGGAGTCAAGCGCATTCTGAATGTCTGCCGATGAAACGGTAGTCCACGGCGGAACCACCTCGACCTTCGCTCCGGGAGTTTTCATTTGATTCTCGGCCTTAATTCAGTTCGGTTGAATATGAACATTCGCGATGGAGTTTAGCACCAAACTTCAACTAATGCGGATGCTTTTGTAACTGATCGGCTTTTTGCCAGAGGATAGTGTTCCCGAACTTTTGTGCTTTTGCAGAGAGATTCCCGTCAAGCAGTAAACACTCAACCGGATCACTTCCCCTGCGTCTCCCGATACACAAGTCACTCGGCGAGAGCCACGTCCATGCGTAAACAACCGGCATCTCCTCCGGAAGGTGTTCCAGCGCCTTTCTCAGTTCGCCTACATTCATTTCGATTCCTCCTTCGGCAATTGCTCATTGTTGTCTCTTGCTGCGGCATTTCTCTTGCGATCAGCATCTTCTGCGTCCTGCTTTGCACGGCACTCATTGCAGGGCATCATAGCTGCTAAATAGGGGATGTGTCCGAAGCCTCCACGTTCGCTCCACATATTGGATATGGGTCTGCGAATTCGATTGACCTTGCAGCGAGGGCACGGAATCCCCTCGCAAATGCACTGCACAGTCAGGAAGTCCCCTTCTCTCCGGCTGTGGGGTGATTCATCGTCAATGCCAATGGTCCCACGGTACTCGTTGCACACTGGGCACCGGACGAGGCCAGGAGGAACGGGCAGTAGTGAGGGAGTGGCTAGGTGTGGAGGGATGGCTGCGTTCAAAGAAGGCGCGGCGCTCGTTGCAGACGGGTTAGGCTCAGCCTGACTGGGATTGGGTTCCTCGGGCGGGTTGAAGGAGATTCCCAACCTCCTAGCAATGATCGCTTCGTTCTTCCAAAACAATGCTTCTCCTTCTTCGTCTGACATTCGATTGAAAGTCATGCCGCCCAGAGTGATTGTTTCCGGCTCCTCAGTTGTTGGCGTTTCTCTTGCTAAACCATTCTTCAGGCGGCGATTCTCTTCAGGCGTATCGCGCTGGTCTAAATTCGCGGCTGTCATGCGGTTCTCCTTCCGGGCCTTGTCCTGCATGTTTTACAGGCCACATGAGCGCTGAACCAAGGACAGTGGATAAGGGTTGCTCTTACCTCGTCCCAGTAGTTGGAAATGGGTCTGTGAATACGCCCAGTTCCGCACTCCGAGCAAGGGATTCCGTCGCAAATGCAGAGCACCGCTATGACACCCTCCTCTCTCTGCATGGAAGGTGGAAGGTCTTCGTTGCGAACAGCGCCACGGAATTCATGACACACCGCGCAACGCACAAGTCCGGGAGGAACTGTCACTATTGAAGACGATTTGGCAGGCACTACTGGGAGCTTTCGAGCAGATTGTTGCTTTGTCAGCTTCGAACTGGACTTCGCCACTGTGGTTCTCCTTTTAGCCGAGTTTGACTGAGCGTCAGGGGCGGCAAGCTGGAATCAAATCCCCTTTGTCCATTTTCCGGACTGGCAGGCGGACGGGCCTGAAGCGCACATGTGCCAGTTCGCGGCACTCGTGTACTGGATGACTAACGATGTACAGAAGGCGTGGCTCTGGTCATCGCCGAGTATGCATTCGACCTGCGCGGCAATCAAAACTGATCCAGAAAGCACAAAACCCTCCAGAACGGAGGGCCGACGACTTTCCGCTTAGTTGCCCCCTTAGGGAGCCACATCCGCTTTCGCGTCCACCTTGCCCGGTTGGCAGGTTGGCATGGGCGTCGGCCCATTTCCTAATGCTGTACCGAGGCTAGCAGGTCCCCGAACCTTGGTGCAAGCCGATAGTGGTTGCAGCGGGGCGCATGAGTCCAGCAGCTTGCCTAGTGTCCCTCCTTTATCCAACGACCTTGAGGCGAATCATCCTTGCCTTTCGCCGCTGACGCTCCGATAATCTGTCCAACTTAACTAGGAGCAATTGCCGTGCGCTTTCGTGTCACTGCGCGGGTGCGTTCTCGAATAGGTGCAAAGGAGGCAACATGAGCGGCCACAGTCGTCAAATTGCAGCATTCTTGACCCCAGCAGTGCTGTTTATGTCAGGAATCTTGGTGGCGCAAACTACCTCGGTGACGATACTCGACTCGAATGGGAGCACAGCGTTCGGAACTGTTAACGATGGAAACGTGTTCTTCCACGACTCGAACGGGCATACAAATTCTGGGACAATTCGCGACGGCAATGTGTTTTTATCGACGGATAAAGGCGAAATCACATTCGGAACTGTCCGTAATGGGAATGTTTTTCTCAATGATCCGAGAGGCATCACAACTGGCACCATTCGCAATGGAAATATCTTTCTTTCTAACAGCGATGGCAGCATTACGACAGGCAGTTACGACGCCTACGGCAACGCGAACACGCAGACCACTGCTCCGCCGGTCGCCTGGAAATATCACGGTTCGTCGGCATGTTACAGCTATGGCAGCACTGAAAAGTGCATCGATCAAGGCGCTCTCCAGCAGTACGTCAGTCGCGGACAACAACAATTCGCCGCCGGTTTCGCCGCCGGGCAAACAGCCGAACAGGTCATCGGCATACTAATTCGGAAATGGTCTGAGCATCGCCAGCAACTGAATCTGGAACGCAAAGACCTGCGCCAGCAAATCCGTGGATACTATGATGTCGCCTTTCAAGCAGCAGACGACGATCTCCGGCAACAGTATGCCCTCATAGATGTTTATGAACGACTCGCGAAACTCGATCCATCTAGAGCAGCCTTGTACGAACACGCAGCCGATGGGTGCAGGACGCATTCTTCATTGTTGAAGAAGTTTCGACCCATGACCGAGCACAACTTGCCCGGCATTCTTGCAGCGAAGAATTTGAAGTATCTGCAAGACGCTTCTGAAACCGCAAACAAGCTTTATAACCTGTTTGCCGAAGGCGCAAAGCAAAACTTTGTTTTTGATCAGTTGATGGAAGGGTGGGCTGGCTACTTTGAGTCGCAGCGAAGTACGCCTCAACCTGTTTCTGCTGGAAATCACGGTTTGTAAACTTCGACAGGCCGGGAGCCCCGTTAGGTCACCCCGTTTCAATGATTGATGGATAACGGTTGGACTGTGCCCAATTCTGTGCCTACCGCCAAACCCTACCGGTTGCGATTGAGTGCTAACCGGGCTTAGAATGGCCTATGCCAGATCAGCACCCATCGCAATCCATCACTCTTCGTCGCCATCGCCGTAAGTTATTGATTCTTCGTGCTTTAAGTCCTCCGTAGCGTTAGGTCGGGAGTTCGAATCTCTCCGGGCGCACCATTTTCCAATTCATCGCTTGCCACCGTTCGGCCGGGAGTTGGTCCGCAGTACGGGCCGAATGCCCAGAGGTCAATGCTCCCGCCCGCGTCACGCCCAAACCACCCCACGATCCTTGAACATTCCCGGGAGTGCAAGGCAGCCGCCCAGCTTCAGTCACTCTTCGCCTGCATCTGCGCAGCCCTTGCCGCCTGATTCTGCGAGCAAAACCCTGTTCCTGGGCTCCGGTATATTGGCAGCAGGGAAAACGAATGATCCGCACGCAGTGGACGAGCGCCTGCAATCCCATGAGGAGCCTGATCCAGGAATGCGAACATTCCTTGCGCGTGGATATCCCATCGACCACGGCGGACCACTTCTACTACAGGACAGACGGCGAGTGCATCGAAGTTACAGACGACCTGAGAAGGCTGGTCAGGCCGTCGGATACCCTCGATGGGCGGGCCATCTATTCCATTCTGCAGTTCGGCACAGCCATTCCTCCATTGAGCCCCTGGAAGGAGATTCGCCGAATCGTTCCCGGCAGAACCACGACCTTTCGGGATCATCCGGTGCGGATCGAAGAGGCCGGGCATCCAAAAGGACGCGGGTGGGATCAGGAGCTTCGTTCCATCGAACGGAGCCAGCAGATTTCCATCGTTCTCGATACGCTCGACCACGCGCTTCTTGCCGCGCGCCAGAAACGCCCCTTGATCATTCTCTTCAGTGGAGGAATCGACTCCGGGTTACTGGCTGCGCGCGCCGCGGCTCTGGGCCTCGAAGATACTTTACTGGTGAATTACTCTTTCGATCCAGACGACGCAGAATCGCTTCTGGCGGAGCAGATGGCAAAGCATCTTGGCTTGAGCTTGCATCGAATCCGGGATGACGGAACAGGCGCGGACGCCGAAGGAGTTCTCGCACATGCCGGACGCGATTATCGCAACCCGTTTTGCGATTCTTCCACTGTCCCCACCGGGAAGCTTGTGCAGTCAGTAATTGGCAGGTATGGATCTGAGTACGCTGTGGTCGACGGCACGGGCGCGGATGGGGCATTCGGCCTGTTCGATTGGTCTCGCCAGTGGCGAAAGGTTCATTCGCTCCCGTGCAGCACGCTTCGCATTGCCGCTCATGCCTACCAGACGTTTCAACTGTGGCAGCAGAACTCCAGACTGGAGTACTGGCTCAGGGTGCTGCGGCGAGCATCCCAACACCGTTTCCCTCTCTCTGCCATCGCGCAAAATCCACTGGCCGGGATTGCCTATGCTGCGCCGAAGCACATTTCCCTCGAAGTGGAATCGATGGCCATCAGTTGGCTGCGCTCCATCTCGCCCGATGACCCGCTGCTCCAGCTCACTGCCGTCGATCTAGCCCTGGCGTGCTGCGGTGTCGTCACGCAGAAATCTCAATCGCTCTTCGCGGCTGCGGAAATCGATGTCGTCTACCCCTACCTCAGCCCGGAGATGGCGTGGATTGCGCTTTCTTCGGCAAGCTGGCAGCGGGAAGATCGGGAGGAAAAGTGGCTGCTCAAGGCCGCATTGGCCCGGCATGTACCGGTCCAGATGGTCTATCGGCCGAAGAGCGGCTTTGCGGCTCCAATGAGCCAGATGTTCCAAAGCGAGGGATTCCGGGCTGCGTTCCACAACCTCTGCTCGGGCCAGTCCCCTTTGAGTCCATTTCTGGAGAAGAGTTTTCTCCACACGATCGGAGAGAAGATAGCCAGCGACAGTGTTCTGCCCACGCAAACCACCAACCTGGTTTGGGCCATCGTCTTCGTCAGTGAATGGCTCGATCAGGTGGCCGGCGCTGGAACCATGGAAGCCCGCGGGATGGTGGTGTGCAGTGAAGGCGGATGAGTTGCCCGCGGTTCAGGCGGAACGGAGAAGGCCGTTGGCGTTGCAGGCGTCAGGGTAAGATTCTTCCCCATCCTCTACTCCGGTGACCTTGCGGGCGTACGCAAACCCGCCCAAGCCGTTTAGACTGAATCAGGCGGCGCGCCCCCAAGAGCGCGCCCAGACAGGGTCTCTATGCATTTTCACTTTCCTTTTGCGGTCAGCCAGGTTCTTTGGACGCTGACCTTTGCGGCACAACTTGTGCTGCTGGTGGTGTTGCTGGGGCGGGAGCGCGCGGCGCGCTATCCGTGGTTCACGGCCAGCATTGCCTTGTTTGCGGTGAGGCTGCTGGCCGAAGTGCTGTTGAGCGGGCGGCTGGCGATTCCGACCTTGCGGATGATTTTTATAGTGCTGGCCGATCTGGCTGCTGTAGTGGGGCTGCTGGTGTTGGTGGAGATTGCGCGGCGTGCCTTTGCCGGGCTGGGGCGCCGGGGTTGGGCGATCGGCGCGGCGGCGGTGCTGGTGGTGGGTGGCGGGGTAACGGCGGTATGGGGCCCATGGCCGGCATGGAAAGAACTGATTCTGGACTCGCCGATGGCGGCGCTGAAACTGATGCAACTGGCGGCGCAGAAGGCCGACATGCTGATGGACGTGCTGACGGTGGAGTTGGGCCTGCTGGTGGTGTTGTTTGGCCGGCACTTCAAGGCCGGGTGGCAGAGCCATACGCAGCGAATCGTGATCGGGCTTTCAACGGTGGCCATCTCCTGGCTTTCGATTGAAGGCGTGTGGCAGATCATCGCCAGGACCGCGCATCCGCAATCCCGCGCGGAGTACGAGCGGATTCTGGACCTGGGCAGCAAGATGGTGAATGCCAACAAAGTGGTGTACATTGCCGCGCTGCTTTGGTGGATTGGCTGCCTGTGGGTGGATGAGCCGGGGATGGGCGCAGCGGCAGAGCCAGAGGCCGGTCCGCTGCCGATTCCGGAAGACGAAAAGGCGAAAGAGCGGGTGGACGAGACGGGCAGCGCTTAGGGCGAAGTCAAATTTCCCGCGACTGAAGAGCAGCCAACAGCTTTGACGAAAGCGTGAAGCCGGAGGGGGCGCTCGCTGCTCCTCGCTGCGGTGAGCCTTCGGCCTGTTCCCTGCTCCCGAACCACTCATCCCTAGATATGGCAACTGGTCTGGCCGCGCTTGGCGAGGTACTGCTGGTGGTACTCTTCGGCACGCCAGAAGGTCTGGGCTGGTTCGACCTTGGTGACAATGCGTTTGGGTTTGAAGCGGCCTTCGGCGGTGAGCTGGGCGATTTTTGCGTGGGCGGCGGCCTCCTGCTCAGGGGAGTGGAAGAAGATGGCAGAGCGGTATTGCGTGCCCCAGTCCGGGCCCTGGCGGTTGGCGGTGGTGGGGTCGTGGAGGGTGAAGAAGGCGTCGAGGAGCTGTTCGTAGCTGACCTCGGCGGGGTTGAAGTCGAGCTCGACGACTTCGGCGTGGCCGGTCTGGTCAGTGCAGACGTCTTTGTAGGTGGGCTGGGCGAGTTGGCCGCCCTCATAGCCGACAGCGGTTGCGGTGACGCCGGGGATAGCGGCGAATGCGGCTTCAACGCCCCAGAAGCAGCCTGCGCCGAAGGTGGCTTTTTGAATGCTCATACGGATGAGATGCGCGGAGGCGGGCCGGGGTGACAGTTTTCGCATTCGCGGGATCCATGGAGGGGAATGCTCCGCGGGGAATAAACGAGAGCCCGGGCCTGAAGGTCTGGGATACTCGTATTCTTCTCCGGGGGCTGAGATGCGTGCGTGAGAACCAGGCTTTCATAGTGACCGAGCGAAACTGTAGACGTTGGGTGAAAGGCGGTCTTATTGAAAAGCAGCAAGTTAGAGCGGTTCCCGAATTCACGTGGCCTCTTCGATGCAGCGGAAGGTGGCATTTTCTTGAGGAAAATGCCACTCGACAGTGACGGTTTCGGTTTACACCAATTCGGGAACCGCTGTAGCGCCCGCCGCGGCGGGCGTAGCAAGTCAGCAAGTCAGCCCTAAAATCCAGTTCTCACGCAGACACTTTAGCCCCCAGATCCCTCCGCAATTGGATAAAAAGCTGTCACTCCTCCGGGTTTTGGAGCAGCCAGTAGTGGAAGCCGTCGACGATGGCCATGAGGGCGGCCTGGTTGAGGTCGCTGCTGACGCCGGCGGTGGTCCAGGGCTCGTGGCCTTCGGCATGGAAGCTGACGGTAACGCGGACGTGGGCGGCGGTGTCGTGGGCGGAGACGTCAATGGCGGTGACGGTGAAGCGGCCCAGGTGCATGCGGGCGATGGCCGGGTACCATTTTTCGAGTTCCTGGCGCATGGCGCGGGTGAGGGCATCGACAGGACCGGCACCCTCAGAGCGGGTGACGGCAACGGTTGAGTCGCCGATGGAGAGCAGCATGGAGGCCTGGACGTAGCGGTTGCGGGTTTCGTCGGACTCGTCGAGGACGCGCCAGCTTTTGACGCTGAAGCGATGTTCGAGAGTGCCGAGGACCTTCATGCAGGCGAGGCGGAAGGAGACTTCGCTGGCGGTGAAGCCGCCGCCTTCAATCATTCCCTGGTTGGCGTCCATGAGGGCCTGGGCCTGGGCGGAGCTGAGCGGCACGCCGAGGGTTTCAGAGAGAAGAATGATGTTGGCGCGGCCGGATTGGCCGTTGACGCCGATGACGGGGCTTGCACCGACCAGGGCGGGATCGCACCAGAGATAAGCGCCGGGATTTTTGCGTTCGCTGCTGCCGTGCATGCCGGCCCAGGTGCCGAAGGCGCCGATGCCGACGATGGGGATGCCGTGGGGCACGTCAAGCGAGAAGGCTGCGTAGGCAGAGTGGGCAAGAGAGGTGAGGCCGGTGAGGGCTTCGGGAGTGACGAACTGGGCTTCGCCGCGAAGCTGAAGGCTGCCGATGACGGTGGTGAGGTTGACGTTGCCGCAGCGCTCGCCGGTTCCGAGCAGGGTGCCTTGAATCTGGGTTGCGCCGGCGAGGATGGCGGCGCGGGCATTGGCGACGCCGAGGCCACGGTCGGTGTGGCCGTGGAAACCGAAATGAGCGCCGGGAAAGTCGCGCGACAGGCCGGTGAAGACGCCTGAGACTTCTTCAGGGTTTGCGCCGCCGGTGGTGTCGCAGATGACGATGCGGCTGACTTTTTGGGCGACACACTGGGCGGTGACCTGGTGGAAGTAGTCGAGGCTGCGCTTGCTGAAATCGGGATCGCAGGCTGCGCCGTTCTCGCGGCGGCCGCACCAGGCGTCCATGGCGTGCTCGAGATCGGCGATGACTTCAAGGCCGTTGTCCTGAAGGCAGGCGATGGTCTCAGAGGCCATGAGCAGGTTTTCTTCCGGGGTGGTTTCGAGGGACTTCATCACGTCGAGGAGGCGAGATTTGATCACAAGAACGGCGACGGGAATGCGCTGTTTGCGGTCGAGAATGAATTGAACGTCGGGCCACTGCTGGACCCTGGTTCCACGGCCGCGGGTGCGGCCGAAGAGAGCCAGCTTGATGGGGGTGGTGTCAACGGATTCAAGCGCGGCGGTGAGATCGGTGACGAACTGATTTGCGCCGGCGAAACCGATCTCAGCGTAGTGGACGCCGAAGGCCGCCATGCGATGGAGCAGGCTGACGGCATTGGGCACGGAGACATCGATATTCGGCTGCTGCATGCCGTCGCGAAGGCTGGTATCAAAGATTTCGACTTTTCGAGCTTCAACCTGATTCATGGGCTTGGGTATCCGTTTTTCGATGTGTTCTGCCGGGGTGTTGGTGCCTGGTGCTGAGGCCTAACTGCGCTTCTTTCCGCCGGGTTTGCCGCCGGGTTTTAGGCGGTGGGAGGGCTTGGCGGAGCTGCCGGGGCGGGGCTTGGAGCGCGTAGCGCCGGGTTTTGCAGGGCCGCCGTAGCGGGTCTTGGGCTTCCAACCGGTGTCGGAGCTGCGGGCGCCTTCCCTGCGCGGTCCGGAGGGCCGGGCAGAGCCGCCAGCGAACTTTTTGGTGCGCGGGAGGGGGGAGCCGGGTGTGGCTTCAGCGCGTGGAGTGAAGGGGCGGGTTGGGCGCGAGCCGGAGCCGGAGGATGGGCGGGCGTAGGGACGGGCTCCGCCGGGCTGAGGACGGTAGCCGGAGCCGGTGCGCGGGTCAATGCCGCCTTTTGGGCCACCACGCGGGCCGCCGCCCGGGCCGCTGCTGCGCGGGCTGCTGGAACGGGCGCCGGGACCGCCGGAGCGGGGAGGACCAGATTTATACCCAGTGGATTTACCGGGTTTGCTGCTGGGCCTTGCGCCGCCGGGGCGAGGCTTGCCGCTGCTGGTGGTGAAGGCGCGGGGCAGGCCGCCTTCGCCGCGGAAGGGGCGGCTGGGGCGCTCGGTGCGGTCAAAGCCGGGACGACCTGCGCTGGGACGTTCCGCGCGGTCTGAACTGGGACGCTGGGAGCTGGGCCGGCCTGCGGGACGATCAGCGTAAGACCGTGGCGCGCCGGGCCGGGGAGCGCTGGAACGGGTGCGGGTGAAGGCGGGGCGGTCAGATTGCGGAATCTCTTCAATGTGGAGATTGGGCGGGCGCACGGGGCCGAGGTCTTCATCGTGAGAAGGAAGGTCGCGCCGAGGGGCCGAGGGACGCTTGAAGGCGGGGCGGTCGCCGCTGGGTGCGGACTTGTTCCAGGCCGGCTTGGCGCCGAAGCTGCGGTCAGCGCCGGTGCGGCCGGATCCGGCCGAGCTGAAGCGGGGGCGGTCGGTTGAGGTACGGCCTTCGCCTGCGGAGCCGGATTGGAAGCGGGCCGGAGGCGCGGGCGGCGAGTCTTTCTTCCATGCGGGACGAGGGGGACGAGGCGTGAAGGACGCTTCACCCTCATCGCGTCGGAAGGGAGGTTTGGCCGGGCCGGTGGAACCGAATTTGGCGGCTCCGTACTTTGCCGGGCCGGTACCGAACTTTGCCGGACCTGCGCCGGGGGCGCGGCGAGGACGGTCTGCCCTGCCGGGGGCGGCGGGCCGGAACTGTTTGGCCTTGTCAAAGGGCTTGCGGGGACCGTCACTGGCCGGGCGAGCTGACCGGGGAGCGTCAGAGGCTGCCGCGCGCTCTGGAAAGGGCTTGGGAACGAATGGCTTGGCCGGGCGGGGATGGATGGTGGGGCGAGGCGCGACTGTGGGCAGGCCTGCGGCATCCAGGGCGTTGCGGCGGCGGAGTTCCTTGGACTTGGGGGTGCGGAGCTTGCCTTCAGCGGCATCGCGCAGGGCGGCGAGCTCAGCGGGTTGCAGTTCGCGCAGGTTGCCGGGCTCCTGATCGAGAACCAGGGGGCCGTAGCCGACGCGGCGAATCTTCTCGACGAAGTGGCCGACCTCTTCAAACATCTTGCGCAGCTCGCGGTTGCGGCCCTCGATGAGGACGACTTCGTACCAGGGATTGTCGCCCTGGCGGACCTGGCGAATGCGGGCCGGTGAGGTGCGGACCTTGGCGGAGCCGGGCTTGCCGCGCTCAATGGCTACGCCTGCGCGGAGGATTTCAAGCTCGGACTCAGTGGGCTGGCCGGCGACTTTGACGAGGTAGGTTTTTTCAACGCCGGAGGAGGCCTTGGTGAGGCGGTTGGCGAGTTCGCCGTCGTTGGTGACGACGAGCAGGCCTTCGCTCATGTAGTCGAGGCGGCCGACGGGGTAGAGGCGCTCTTTCATCTTGTCAAAGAACTGCATGACCGTGGGCCGGCCTTCGGGGTCCTTGACGGTGGTGACGAATCCTTTGGGTTTGTTGAGGACGAAGTAGCGGAGGCGCTCGGCGCCCTGGAGGAGCTTGCCGTCGACGCGGATGTGATCGCGGCCGGCGTCGGCCTTGGTGCCCAGTTCAGTGACCACCTTGCCGTTGAGCTGGACGCGGCCCTGCTCAATCATCTCTTCGGCCTTGCGGCGGCTGGCAACGCCAGCCTGGGCGAGGATCTTTTGCAGGCGCTCAAGCTTGGCCGGGGGACGGGGAGCGGGGGTGAACTCGGGGTCGGATTCGGTCTCAGGTTCGGATTCCGGTTCGGACACGGGCTCGACCGCGGAGGCGGCTTCGGATTCGTTCTCGCCTTCGCCCTTGGCTAGTTCTTCGGCGAAGATCTCCGCTTCCAGCTCGTTGGGGTTTGCCGGGGCGGGGCCTTCGGCGAGTTCCTGGGTTTCAATTTCGGTTTTGGCTGCGAGGGTGGGATCGGTTTCTGTGACGGGGACGGCGATGGGCTTCTTGCGGGACTTGGGCTTGACGGTCATACGGTAGATCTCATTCTGCCTGCTCAGTTGGGGGAAGGGGCAGCAGGCGCGGCCTCTGCGGAATCGTTCTCCGCTGGGGTTGCCGCCGGTTGGGCGGGGTTGGGACTGACAGCCGTCACGGCTGGCATTTCTGCAGGCTGCGGCCGTTCGCCGGAGCCTGGTTCTTCGGCCGATTGATCGCTGTTGCGGTCGAATTCGAGATTGGGGTTGAGGTCGAGCAAGGGTTCGGTGTCCGCGGCCCCCTGGGGGGAAAAGTCCGGCTCTTCGAGCTCGATGGCGGCGAGCTTTTCGAACTCTTCCATGGAGGGGAGTTCGGAGACGTCTTTGAGGCCGAAGCGAAGCAGAAACTCGCGGGTGGTTTTGTAGAGGATGGGGCGGCCGATCACGGGCTTGCGGCCGGCGGTGGCGATGAGCTTGCGGGCCAGCAGCGAGCCGAAGACGCCGGATGAGTCAACGCCACGAATCTCGTTGACCTCGGGCGCGGTGACCGGCTGCTTGTAAGCGATGACGGCGAGGGTTTCAAGAGCAGGCAACGAGAGCCTGAGGGCGGGCTTGAGGCTTTTGACGAAGGCGCGAACGGAGTCGTGGTACTCGGGCTTGGTGGCCACGCGATAGCCGCCGGCGATCTCGCGAATCTCGATGCCGCGGTCATCGCCGGCATAGGCGGCGATGAGTTCGTCAAGGAGCTGCCGGATGACGGCGCGGGCTTCGCGGTCGCGGAGGCGGGCGAGGCGGCGGGCTTCAGCATCGGCTGCCCCGTCGGTTTCAGCAGCGGATTCAGTGGCCACATTGGTTGCAGGGGCAGCTTCACCGTCGAGCTCGGCTTCAGGGGAGGCGGCTTCCGGCTCGGGCTGGCCAGCGAGTGGTTCAGCGGATTCGGGTGTTTCGGCGGGCGGCTCCGGCGAACCGGCATCGGACTCCCGATCGGCGTGGAGCAGGGAAAGGGATTGGGGGACGGCGAGGACGGAATCTTCCTCGGCGGCCTCGGCAACGGCGGCGGCTTGCTGCGCCTTCCACTCGAGGGCGTCGGCGGCAAACAGGGTCGCGAGCTGAGCCAGGGTGACTGGTTCCTCGGCGGCGTAGATGACTGCTTCAAGCTTGGCTTTAAGGCTCATTCTGCGATAGGTACCTCAAGTATGGTACCGGAAGTGGAGGAGCCCTGCTCGACCGGAGCCTCTGGGGGAGGAAAAAGCACTGAGGATGGTGCATTCTTCTGCCGCAACCAGCAGAAAAAGGGCGCCCGCCGCGGCGGACGCCCCGCGATGCAGATGGATTCGGCTTTAGGGGGCCTTGGTTTCTTTGGTGTGCGTGATGGTGACCCTGGTCTTGCCGCCGTCCTGCGATTGTTTGGTCGTAATCGTGACCACGACGGCTTCGTGCTGGCCTTTGGCCAGGGTAACCATCGCGCCGTCGGCGGTATCGACGGTAGAAGCAGCGCTGCCGAACTTGCTCTTGTAGAAGCTGAGCACCTGCTCCTTCGAGTCCGAGGTGAGGAATACGCCGGTCACCATGGTGCCTGTGGGCAACTCCATTTTCATGCCCCCGCGAACGGTTTCCGCGCCAGGATAGGGATCGGTGCCCAGATCGGATGCAGTGTAGGTCTCGGTGGTGTTGGCGGTGACTTTTCCTTCGGGTGTTTGAAAAGTGACCTGGCCGCCCGGGCCGTTCACATGAACAACCCTCGAGACGCGATAGGCGAAGTAAGCAGCGCCGCCCAGGCCGAGAAGGCCCAGCACCACCACAACTGCAACAATGATGAGGATGATCTTGACTGCGGCGCTGCCCGCATTGGCAGGGGCCGCGGCAGGTTGGGCGGCGATTGGCTGAACAGGCACAGCAACCGCGGCCCCGGTGGCCACTGCGGCGCCACAGGATTTGCAGAACTGCTGGTCGTCGGATAGCTGAGCGCCACATTTCGCGCAGAAGTTGGCCACGATGTTCTCCTTGCGGTCGGGGATTCGTCCGGAGTCTGCGGGTTGCATCTCCGGACGGAGCCAATATACCGCAGCATGCGCACGTCTGGCCGATTTTTTACATGAACGGGTTCAGAGCGGGCCGGAAGGCAGGCCGGCGAGCCGCTCAGGCAAAGGTGCGGAAGAGCCAGTAGAGGGTTCCGGAGAGCAAGGCCGCAGCGGGAAGGGTCATGACCCAGGCCATGGCGATGTTGCGGATGGTGGCAAGCTGGAGGCCGCTGCCGTTGGCGGCCATGGTGCCGGCCACGCCGGAGCTGAGCACGTGGGTGGTTGAGACCGGCAGGCCGAAGTTGTCAGCGGCGGAGATGGTGCACATGGCGACCAACTCGGCACAGGCTCCCTGGGCGTAGGTGAGGTGCTCTTTGCCGATTTTTTCGCCGACGGTGACGACGATGCGCTTCCAGCCGACCATGGTGCCCATTCCGAGCGCAAGAGCAACGGCGACCTTGACCCATGTGGGGATGAACTTGGTTGCCTTATCGACCGCTCCCTTGTAGGTGGTGAGGCTCTTGCTTTCGGCGGCAGTGAAGGCCGGGTCGTGGTTTTTCTGCATGAGGCGAATGGCCTCGCTGACCACGTACATATCGTTGCGGACGTTGGCCTGCTTGTTGGCCGGAACCGACTTGTATTCCTTGTAGACGATGACATCGCCTTCGAGATCCTTGACGAGTTCGCGGAGGGCCAGAACCGTATCAGGCCTGATCTGCTTGGTGCGGATGTAGTCAGTGACTTCGGCGCGGGCATCTTCGCCGAGGGTGCCGGACTTGTCAATGTGCTGGTCGAGAGCGTGCCCCGCCAGCTCAGAGGCGGCGACATAGGCCTGCATATCGTGGCTGCTGACGGCGTGGTTGAGGGCGTAGGCGGTGGGCACAGTGCCGATGAGGATGAGCATGATAAGGCCCATGCCCTTCTGACCGTCATTGGACCCGTGGGCAAAGCTGACGCCGGAGCAGGTGAAGATGAGCAAGGCGCGAATGGGCCAGGGCGGAGGAGCATTGCCCTTGGGCGCGGTAAAGAGGACATCAGCGTGCTCAAGGACGAGGCGGGCGAAGATGGCGAGGACGAAGAGGCCAGCGATGCCGACGAGGGCCATGGTGACTATCGCGCCGACGGGCGACCGCCAGGACTCAAAGGCCAGGATGGGATTCCAGAGGCCGGTTCCGATGGGACCGAAGAGGCCGAGGACCAGCGGAGCAACGATGTTCATCAGAAAGGTGCCTGCGTATCCGGTGACGGCAACGACAGGGATGGCCAGCAGGAGATTCTTGAAGTGGGCGTTGTAGAAATTGGCGGCAGCCTTTGCCCACCTGGTGAGGATGAAGACCTTGGAAAGCAACAGCAGCAGCGCGGCCGCGCCGAAGCCGATCACGGGCGAGATGAGCAGGACCTTGAAGACCTTGGAGGCCTGTTCCCAGTCAACGCCGGAGGTGCCGGAGTGGACGCTCATGAGCTGGTTGGCGATGCCGACGCCGATGATGGATCCGACCATGGTGTGAGAGCTGGAAGCGGGCAGTCCGAACCACCAGGTGCTGAGGTTCCAGACGATGGCGGCAATGAGCAGGGCGAAGACCATGGCGAAGCCGGCGCCGGAGCTGACCTGGAGGATGAGCTCGACGGGCAGCAGAGTGATGATGGAAAAAGCCACCGCGCCGGAAGAGAGCAGAACGCCGGTGAGGTTGCAAAGGCCGGACCAGACCACGGCGAGGTTGGGATCGAGGGAGTGGGTGTAGATGACGGTGGCGACGGCGTTGGCGGTGTCATGGAAGCCGTTGACGAACTCGAAGCCAAGGGCGATGAGCAGGGCGACCACGAGCAGGGCGTAGGGCCAGATGCTGCCAAGGGCGATGCCGGCGAAGTCCTGGACGATGTTGAATGCGATGAAGCCGAGGCCGATGACGAGCGCGGCGAGGACGACGCCTCCGCTAATCATGGCATGGGATTTCTTCATCTTCTTGTCAAGCAGCGCGGCCGCGGGCGGGCGGGCGGCTACGACAGTTGCTAAATCCGACATTGGGGGGGCTCCAGGTTCTGGAATGAAGATCGCGTGCAGAACCGCGTGGGAAGCGGAAACTGGACTCTCCAAGGGATAAACGATGCAGATGAATGGAGAATGAATTTCGGCTGGGGAGAGCGGGAAGAATCCGTTGAAAATGAGGCTGCCGGAGGGAATGCGCCTTGCGAGGGCGCTGGATTGGCTCAGGAGATGGCGCGGAAGATCCAGTAGAGGATGCCGGAGAGCAGGGCGGCGGCGGGGAGGGTGAATACCCATCCGGCGGCGATGTTGCGGACGGTGGAAAAATGGAGTCCGCTGCCATTGGCGGTCATGGTGCCGGCGACGCCGGAGCTGAGAACATGGGTTGTGCTCACCGGCAGGCCCCAAGTGTTGGCGGCAAAGATAGTGGCCATCGCGACTAACTCGGCAGTGGCTCCCTGGGCATAAGACAGGTGCTGTTTGCCGATCTTTTCGCCCACGGTAATGACGATGCGTCGCCAACCGACCATAGTGCCAAGGCCGAGGGCGAGGGCGACGGCAACCTTGACCCAGTCGGGAATGAATTTGGTGGCCTTGTCGACCTTGCTTTTGTAGTTGGCCAGGACAGCGCTCTCCTGAGCGGTAAAGGCGGGATTGTGGTTCTTGGCCATGATCCGCAAGGCCTCGCTGGCGACGTACATATCATTGCGGACATTGGTCTGATCCTGGGCGGGAACGGATTTGAAGACCTTGTAGAGAGCGACTTCGTGATTGAGGTCTTCGACGAGTTCCCGGAGCGCGAGAACAGTGTCCGGCTGCAATTGCTGGGTGCGGATGTAGTCAGTCACCTCGGTGCGGGCGTCGGGGCCGAGGATGCCTCTTTTGTCGACGTGACGGTCAAGGATGTGGCCGGCCTGCTCAGAGGCGGCGATGAATTGCTGCATATCGCTGGCGGTAACGGCGTGGTTGAGGGCGTAGGCGGTGGGGACGGTGCCGATGAGGATGAGCATGATGAGGCCCATGCCCTTTTGTCCGTCGTTGGAGCCGTGGGAGAAGCTGACCCCCGAGCAGGTGAGCAGCAGTAGGGCTCGGATGGGCCAGGGTGGCGGCTGGTTGTTCTTGGGCGCTTCGTAGAGCGAGGGATATTTGATGAGCCGCTTGGAGACGAGCAACAGCAGCGCGGCCGCGCCGAAACCGACCAGTGGGGAGATCAAAAGGACCTTGAATACCTTGGCGGCCTGTTCCCAATCCACGCCGGAGGTGCCATTGTGCATTGCAAGCAACTGGTTGGCAATGCCGACGCCAATGATGGAGCCAACCATGGTGTGGGAGCTTGAGGCGGGCAGGCCGAACCACCAGGTGCCCAGATTCCATACGATGGCGGCAATGAGGAGGGCGAAGATCATGGCATAGCCGGCGCCGGAGCTGACCTGGAGAATCAACTCAACGGGCAACAGAGTGACGATGGCGAAGGCTACGGTACCTGAGGAGAAGAGCACACCGGCGAGGTTGCAGATGCCGGACCAGACCACGGCGATGTTGGGGTCAAGGGAGTGGGTGTAGATGACAGTGGCCACGGCGTTGGCGGTGTCGTGGAAGCCGTTGACGAACTCAAATCCGAGGGCAATGACCAGGGCGAGGCCGAGAAGCAGATAGGGCCAGACACTGGTGACGGTGACGTTGTCAAGGTCGCGGGCGAGGTGGAAGCCGATGTAGCCGAGGGCGCTGAGCAGAGCGACGATGAAGGCGAAGATGCCTCTGCGGCTGTTTTTCTTCTTTTTGAAATCGAGCAGGGAGGGCTTGGGGGACGGCTTGACAGGGAGGGGCGCGCCCGCGGGGAGATCCTGAACCATCGTCGCCAGATCGGCCATTAGAAATCGTCAGAGCGGCCGGATGCGATCCGGGCACGCCTGAGCCTCCGCTGTGCTGGCTGGTTAATGGGAGATTTTAGAAAATAGAAGGGAGACGTCCTGCGGCAGGGAAGATTACAGCCGGATGAATAGGCGTCCATAAAACCCCAACAACCACATGGTCGCGGTTGTTTGCTCGGTGAGCCGGAAGAGCTGGCTCTGCTGAGTTGATTCTACACCGGAAGGGGGTGGGGGCGGTGGAAAATGGGGTTTTGGCGGGCGCGACGAGAAAAGACGAAGGTGTGGAGAAGGCGCCTGCAAGGCCGTCGGCGGGCCTATTGGGCAGCCGAGTTCTGTGCCAGCCAGAGGGCCAATTCGGGTTCAGTGATCTGGCCGGCGGCGAGGCTCAGGAATGTGAGGCAAGCCTCTTCCTGGCTTGCGGTTACGGGAAATCCATTGAACTCAAGAAACACGAAGGCCGCGTGCATCGCCGTTCTCTTGTTTCCATCGATGAATGGGTGATTGCTGGAGATGCCGAACGCATAGGCGGCGGCCAGCTCGGCCATGGTTAACGGCCGGTCGGCATAGGCAAAGAGATTTTTCGGGCGAGCCAGGGCGGATTGGAGCGGGCCCTGGTCGCGCGCCCCTTCGGAGCCGCCGAAGAGGGCAATCTGCTGGGCGTGAAAGGCCAGGGCTTCGATTTCGCGGATCCAGACGGGCTGTTTCATTTACTCTGCCAGCTTTTTGAACGCATCGCGGTAACGGCGAATGACGCGGTCGGCAACCTCCATCTTGGCGCCGAATTCCTCGTCGTAGGGGCTGATGTGCAGACCGGTAGGAGTTTCATTCACATAGATCGTATCGCCCTTTTGAACATTCAGTCGCGCCAAGGTCTCCTTGGGGAGGATGATTCCGGCAGAGTTGCCGATGGCGATGATTTTGGTTGTGGTGGCGATGTGAAGCCTCCTGGATGGGTTCAGTATAACATAAGTTATAACATTGAAATTTAGCGCCAGTCGTCGCGGGCGTTGGCGAGGCCTTCGTTCATCACGGTGTCAAAGCCGGTGTGTTTCTTGATGAAGATTTCGCTGAACTGGCGGTCCTGGCGGAGCAGGATGGCCTGGAGGCGGACCAGCTCAAGCAGGGCCAGAAACATGGCGATGAGGGCGCGCTCGGAGCGGGTGTGGCTGAGCAGGCGGCGCAGGGCGATGGGCTTGTCTTCCATGGTGAGGCGGCGGGCGAGGAACTGAATCATCTGGCCGACGGTGACGGAGTCTTCAGTGACGTCAATGACGGGGCGGGTGCGGGCGCGCTCCAAAATGTCGCGGAAGATGCGGACGAGGTCGACGGTGTCGGCGGCGATCTCCGGCTCGGTGGCGGCATCGTCTTTGAACTCGCGGGCGCCGGGATTGGTCCAGGAAGCTGCCTCAAGCATCTGTTTCTGCTGAAGCATCTGGGCGGCGTTTTTGAAGCGCTCGTGCTCGAGCAGGCGCTCGACGAGTTCGCGGCGGGGATCTTCGGGCGTGTCTTCGGGGCCGGAGGGGGCGCGCGGCAGCAGCATGCGGCTCTTGATGTGGATGAGCAGCGAGGCGGTGTAAATGAACTCGCCGGCGACGTCGACATCGCTGGCCTTGAGCTGGTTGACGTAGGCCAGGAACTGGGCGGTGATCTTGGCGATGGGGATGTCGTAGATGTCGATGTCCTGCTTGCGAATGAGGTCAAGCAGCAGGTCGAGGGGTCCGTCATAGACTTTGTCGACGACGACGGAGAAGGGGGATTCTTCATCGGCTTCGTCGAGCCTCTTTTGGCGGGCGGCGAGGCGGGCGGCGGTTTTCTCGTCGATGACGGGGGCAGGGGCCGGCTCAGGGGTTGGGGCGATTTCTGCTGCGGACTGGGGCGGAGCGGTGGTTTCTGCTGCGATAGGGGGTTGCGCCTCGGCAAGCGGGGTAGGTTGCTGGATTGGTTCAGAGGCCGGCTCGGCTTGCGGCTCGATGGGCGGCTGGACGGGTTGCTCGTCTGCGGCTGCAATGGGGCTGGAAGGCTCGGGCTGGGGTTCGGGGGATGATTCTTCGACTTGGTCGGCGGATGGTTCGGGCGCTGGCGCCGCTTCCGGCTCTGCTTCTGTTTGCGCTTCCGGAGCGGGCTCGGGTTGGGCAATGGGGGCAGGCAGAGTGAAGGCGTCCGCAGGGTGCGTCTCGGGATCGGGCTCGGCAACCGGTTCGGCGGCCGGTTCAGTGGCTTGCGGCTCGGAATTGGGGAGCGGCTCTTCGGCCGCAAGCACGGGTTCCGGTTCGGGTTTGGACTCTGGTTCCGGCTCAGACTCCGGTTCCGGCTCTGGTTCGGACGCTGGCCCTGTCCCGGGCACTAATTCAGCTTCGAATTCCGGTTCGGGATCGGCTTCGGGTTCGGCCTCCGGTGCGGGTTCTGGCTCAAGCTCGGATTCTGGCTCAGACTCGGGTTCGGGTTCCGGCTCTGGCTCCATGGGAATTTCGGCGACGGGCTGTGGGTCGGGTTGAGGCGGATGCACCGTCCCTTCGGCCTCGACGGAAACAACTGGCTCGGATGCAAGAATCACCGGCTCGGGCACAGGGTCGATCTGAGGCGCAGCGACAGGCTCCGGCTCAGAGACCGGATCGACGGCGGCCGCGGCTATGGGTTCATTAGCGAGTTCGGGGAGCGGACCGGGGACTGGCTCAGGCTGCGACGTTTCGGCAGCGGCGGGCTGGGCTGCGAGAAAGGGTTCGGGCGGGGGTGCCGAGGGGGCTGCAAGAGACTGCGGATTGGCGGGCTGCCTGGACAATGCCGTTTCTTCTTCCGGAACTTCTTCGGGTTCTTCTACTGCTTCTACGTTTTCTACGACCTGTTGCACTTGCGGAGGCGGCTGCACTTGATGCGGTTGCGGCGGCTGCGGGAGCGGATGCACTTCAGCCTGCTGCGGCGGCGGCGGGCCGGGCCTGGGGGAGCGGGGAAAGAGGCCGAATCCCGAGCGAATTCCACCCAGAGCAAAACTGAGGGCCCTGCGCCACCACGGGACTGTCTGTTCAGCCATTCTCTTTCCTTGGGCGGCAGATGCATCGCCCGACTAAAACTTCCGACGACGACCACCGTTCAAGGACAAACCGAGCCGGCCGGGGTTAACTGCATGGCGGCGCGCACCTGGACCATGGTTTGCTCGGCGCGGGCCTGTGCGCGCCTGGATCCGTCTTCAAGAATTTCAATTGTCTTTGACTCGGTGAAAGCAGCGCGGCGCTCCTGGATGGGCTGCAAGACCTGGACCAGGGCGTCGGCGGCCCAGCTTTTGCATTCGATGCAGCCGATGCCAGCGGACCGGCAGCCATCATAGACCTTTGCCATCGTTTCTGGCGTGGAAAAGACCTTGTGCAGATCGCCGACGGGGCACTTGTCAGGATCGCCGGGGTCAGTGCGTCGGACGCGGGCCGGGTCAGTGACCATGGTCTTGAGCTTCTGGCGGACGACCGGCTCGGGGTCAGTCAACTGGATGGTGTTGCCGTAGCTCTTGGACATCTTGCGGCCGTCGGTGCCGGGGAGTTTGGGCGAGGGGGTGAGCAGGACCTGGGGCTCGGGGAGGACATCCTGGTCGCCAAGTTTATAGAACTGGTTGAAGCGGCGGGCGATTTCGCGGGTGAGCTCGACGTGGGCCTGCTGGTCCTGGCCGACGGGTACGAATTTGGGCTGGTAGAGCAGGATGTCAGAGGCCATGAGGACCGGATAGCCGAGGAAGCCGTAGGTGGTGAGGTCTTTGGTTTCCAAGTTGTCCTGCATCTCCTTATAGCTGGGCACGCGCTCAAGCCAGCCCAGCGGGGTGCTCATGCCGAGCAGGAGGGGCAGCTCGTAGTGCTGTTTGACCCAGCTCTGGACGAAGATGGTGGACCGGGCCGGATCGAGGCCGGCGGCGAGGAAGTCGAGCGCGACCTCAAGCGTGTTGGGCGCGATCTGCGACGGGTCGGCGTATTCGGTGGTGAGGGCGTGGAGGTCGGCGATGAAGAAGTAGCACTCGTACTGGTCTTGGAGCTTGACCCAGTTGGCGAGGGCGCCCATGTAGTTGCCCAGATGGAGCTTGCCGGTGGGGCGCATGCCGCTGAGAACGCGGGGACGGGAGGCTGGGATTGCGGGTTCGGGCATTTTTTCTTGTCGATTCCGGGGTGGTGCCAAGAGGATGCGGCCGTCTTTTCAAAGGATGCTGAGAAGGCTCACTCCATTGTAGCGGGAGGCGGGCGCGGCCCAACTTTTTAGATGGAGACGAGGGCTGCGTAGACCAGCTCCAACGCAGGCGACAGGAGCAGCCTGAGGATATAGCCGCCCACAAAGATCATGAGCAGGTAACTCAGCCAGCCGCCGATGCGGTCATAGGTGAGCATGGCGTTGTAAGGCAACATATTGCGCAGGATGTGGCTCCCGTCGAGCGGTGGGATAGGGAGCAGGTTGAAGAAGAAGAGCGAGAGGTTGATGAGGATGGCCAGGCTGCACAGCAGCGCCACCGGCTGAGGAATAAAGTCTGCGGTTGCGGCTGGGCTGAGGGCGGCAACGAAGGAGGACACCACGACGGCGTGCCCGTTGGGAAGGACAAAGGAGAGGACAACCAGCACGAGAAAGGCGGCCAGGACGAGGAGCAGATTGGAGACGGGGCCGGCGAGCGTGGTCAGATTGTCGTCGCGGACGATTTTGCGAAAGTTGCGGGTAATGACGGGGGTGGGTTTGGCCCAACCGACGAGCATGCCGCCAAAGAAGCTGAACCCGATGAACGGGCCGAAGATCATGAGGGCGGGAAACAGGAGGGTGCCGATGGGGTCAACGTGGTACATGGGATTGAGGGTGATGCGGCCCTGGAGGCGGGCGGTCTGGTCGCCCAGCATCGAGGCCATCCAGGCGTGAGCACACTCGTGGACGCTGAGCGAGAAGATGATCAGGACGAACTCAAAGACGGCAATGAGGAAGCGGCTGGATTGCAAACGAACTCTCCACGAGTTGGAAATCTCAGAGTAGCACGGTGCGTCTTGAAGGCTCGACTGACGGCGGGTTATGGCTGAGGGGCGAGGAGGTGACGATCCATCCAGGCGAGAATCTCAGCGCGCATGGCGGGGAGCTCTTCATGGGCGCAGTCGAAGAGTTCGATGTGGAGGTCTTGTTCGCGGCCGTATTTGCGATAGAGCGGGAGGAGATTTTCGCGGATTTTTTCGACTCCGGAGGGCGGGGTGAGCTTGTCGTTGCGGCCGTTGACACTGAGATGGTTGCGGGGCACGATGAGGGCATTGATCTCGGATGAGCTGAAGTGCTTGAGCAGCGAGGGAACGTAGTAGTAGATGCCGTGCCCGTTGAGGCCGTGGGCGGCGATAAGGGCGTCGTAATCGGTGAGGCAGCAGACGTCGATGGTGGTCTGGACGCGGGGATCGAGGGCAGCAAGCCACCAGGCCTTGGTTGCGCCCATCGACATGCCGAAGGCGCCGAGGCGATGGGGATCGACTTCAGGGCGTGAGGCGAGATAAGAGAGCGCCTGAAACTCGTCAAACATCATCATGCCGTAGAGGACGCGGCCCTGCCACAGCATTTGCTTGAAGGCGTCTTCTTCGCCCTGGTGGCCGTTGGGCTCATGCTTGCGCTCGCCAAAGCACCAACTGTCAATGGCCAGCGTGACCAGGCCTTTTTCGGCGCAGATGGGAGCGTAGGCGGGTTGAACGCTGGTGCCGAGGAGCAGTTGCTCTTTGCCGAGATCGTATTGCCCGGCATGCCAGTGGATGAAGAGCAGGCCTGGGGCGGGATTCTGCAGGTGATCGGGGATGAGAAGCAGAGCGGGGACGGGCTCGATTCCGTTGAGATCGAGAACCCAGCGCTCGAGGGTGTAGCCGTTGTGTTTTTCAGTGCGAACGAGGCGGGGAGAAGCGGGCTGGTGGTCCCAGGGCAGATCGCCGAGCAGGTCCCAGAGTTCCTTGCGGCGGCGCTGCTGGAAGGCGGGAAAATCGCCGCCGGGATCGAGCGGCGTGGAAGGATCGTCTGCGCGCAGGGCGCGGCTGGCAGCAGCGGCGGCAGAGGCGGCGAGGAATTGGCGGCGCGTGAGCGATGACGTTGATTTTGGCATTTGCCCTCCCATGGAACCGGAATCGGCGCAGGGATGGTAGCGCAGATTCCGCAGGAATCAGATGCGGTCAGAGGGGAAGCTGCCGACGGACTGGCCTGGGCCGACGTGCTGTCCGGCGAGGATGATGGCGTGGCTGGCGATGCGTGCGCCGGCGCCGATGATGGTGTGCACTGGTGTAACGCGTTCGAAGTCATCGGCGGCGTGGGTGAGGGAGTAAACGCGGGCGAAGGAGCCGATGATGGCGCCCTTGCCGATGGTAATGCCGCCACGATCGTTGAGCAGGGCGCGCTGGCGGATGACGGCTCCGTCGTCGATGGAGAGGTTGTAGCCGTAAGTGAGATCGACTCCGTGGTCGATTCTGACGCCGGTGCCGAGCTTCTGAAAGATGTGGCGGCCGAGCATGGCGCGGAAACGCAGGCCCAGCCAGTGGTTGGTGCCGATGGGCGAGCGATCAAACATTTGCCAGAACCAGAGCAGGGGCTTGCGGCGGTTGTAGCGCTCGCGGTCGATGTCAGGAAAGTGCTCGGCCTCAAGAGTGACGTTTTCCGGGTCGAGAGAAAGCGAGAGGACGTTGCCGGGGAGCTCGGAGGTGAGGGTGAGGTTGAGCTTGGTTCCGTGCGGGCGGCCCAGGTAGAGCTGATAAAGCTGGTCGCGGACGACCTCGCTGCGGCGCTCGGGGGAGCTGTGGCGGATGAACTCTTCATCGAGAAACTGAATCCAGCGGCGGTAGACCTCTTCAGCTTCAGGAGCGGGATGGGGGACGTTGCCTGGGGTGGGTGCCATACGGATTGGACGATACACCATGAGGGGGGGATGCAAGAACAGGGAATAGGGAATAGGGCTGGGAGGGTGGGTTAAAGAAATGCCCCGCGCAAGGCTGAGCTTGCGCGGGGCTTCTTGTGCGGATGACGTTGGCTATCGGCGGCCTTGAATTGTTCTTGGTCCGCCGGGGTTCTTTTTGGCGGCGCGGCGGGCGGCAATCTCGTGCATCTCTTTGCCGATGCTGGATTGATTGATGGCCAACTGGATGCCGAGATTGATGAGGTTGCCGGTGCCCCAATAGAGGGCCAGGCCAGAGGCGAAGTGCCACATGGAGAAGCCGAAGATAACCGGCATCATGATGGCCATCATGCGGCGCTGGGCGGGGTCCATGCCGGGCGAGGGAGTAATGAACTGGACCAGGAACATACTGAGGATGATGAGGATAGGCAGGATGTGCAAGGGGTCGGGCGAGGAAAGATCGGTGAGCCAGAACCAGTGGGCCTGCCGCAGTTCAACGGCGTTGAGCAGCACGCGGTAGTAGGCGAAGAAGAGCGGCATTTGCAACAGCATGGGCAGGCAACTGCCATACATGTTGACGCCCTCGGTCTTGTAGAGGGCCATCATCTCAGTGTTCATCTCGGCCTTCTTGGGGTCAGTGGCCTTGAGATGGGCGTAACGTTTTTTGAGGGCTTCAACCTTGGGCTGAATGCGCATCATCTTCAGCGAGGACTTCATCATCATGATGCGCGTGGGCAAGAGAGCCATGTTGAAGATGACGGTGACGATGATGATGGCCCAGCCCCAGTTGTAAGCGCCGACGCCGAGCAGGCCGCGGAGGAAGCGCAGGGCCAGGTAAAGCGGCTTTGCGATGACGGTGAGCCAGCCGAACTGGATAAGCGGCTCGAGGGTGGGGCCGTTGGGCTGGCCGTCAGCGCCGGTGGAGTGGATGGTCTTGAGGACGTCCATCTGCTTGGGGCCGGCATAAACGCGCAGGCGGGTATTGCCGCTGACGTCGCCGACAGCCAGGCCGAGCACATTTGCGGGCTTCTTCTGGCTGTTGGCGTCGCTGAGGTCGCTGGGCAGGTCGATGGTGCCGTGGAGCGTGACCAGGGTGGTGCGGGCGGGCGAGTCAGGCAGAAAGGCCGAGGCAAAGTAGAGATCGGTGATGGCGGCGTACTCGTAGGGCTCTTCAACCGTATTGTTGTTGCTGACCTTGGCGGCGGCCTGCGAGTCCTGCTTGCCCTCAAGCGACCAGGCGAACTGGGAGGGGGTGAGCATCTGGCTGCGGGTGATCGACGAGGGCAGGAACTCTTCCATGTCGCCCAGGCCGGAGGGCCACTGGACGAGGGCGCGGACGGGAGCGCCGTTGCGCCGGACCTGGGCCTCGACGGTGATGACATAGCTGGCGTCAAAGCGGAAGGTCTTGACGACATCGACGCCGTTGTCAGCGTAGTGGAAGGTGAGGGCATTGGTGGCCGGGGCTTGCGCCTCTCCGGTGGCGGTGGGCTGCGCGCCCGAGGCGGTGACCTGGTAGAGGGCCTGGTTCAACTGGGTCGTCAGGGCCGGCTCATAGGTAAAGAGGGAGAGGGGCTGGCCGAAACGGGCAGCTGCCTGGGCCTGCACCATATCGAGCGGTTTGCCGGCGGTGTCGGTGTAGCCCTTGAGGATCCAATGCTTCACCTGGGCGCCGCGATTGGTGAAGACGATCCTGTATTGCGTGTTTTCAATTGTGGTTTCGGTTTCAAGCGCGGCGGCGACAGCAGGAACGGAAGCGGGCTGGCCGGTCGCGCTTGCCGGCGCGGCAGCCAGTTGCGGCTGGCCAGCGGGGGCCTGCTGCGGCTGTGCGGCCTGGGGCTGGTTCTGCGCAGCGGGCGGGGGCGTGGGCTTTTTCGGCGTGAAGTACTGATAGCCAAACAGAACGATGAGGGCCAGGAGGGTAAGCATGAGCATGGAGCGCATATCGCCCCCGCCGCCACCGCTGCCGCCGGCGCCTTGCGTTTGAAGATTGGGATTACGAATTTCTGCCAAAACACACGTCCTATCGTTGAGAGCTTGCTTGGAAGCGTTTGAAGGGGCAACGGGGCGTCTGCCGCTTCTCCTATGGTAACGGTTCTTGGGGAAGATGAGCGGCGGGGGAGGCGGGCGGGACCAGGTCGAGGCCTCCGCGGGTGAAGGGATTGCAGCGCAGCAGGCGCCAGAGAGCGAGGGCTGAGCCCTTAAAAGGGCCGTGGACGGCGATGGCCATGGAAGCGTACTCAGAGCAGGTGGGCAGATATTTGCAGCCGCCGGGATTGAGCGAGTGGAGCGCCGGGGAGAGCCAGCGGCGATAGAAGGCGAGCAGGGCGAGCAGGATGCGGGTCATAGGGGCGGCGCCGTGGGAGCGGGGCGGGCCGATAAGGGTATGCGCGCCGCTTCGGTTCTGGCCTGCTGAAGGATACGCACGATCTCGGCCTCAAGTTTCGGGAATTCGATGGCCAGCACCGAGCGGCGGGGATGGAGGATGAGGTCGCAGCCCACGGGAAAGAGGTCAACATGGCGGCGGAGGGCCTCGCGCATGCGCCGCTTGATGCGGTTGCGCTCGGGGGACTTGCCCAGCACCTTGCCGGCAGTGAGGCCGACGCGGGGACCGGCGGGCAGCGCAGCGCCGACGAAGGCAGGCAACTGGGGGGCGAGAAACCAGCTCATGGAGGCGGACTGGCGCTTGCGGGCGGCGGCATAGGCGCGCTGATAGTCAGCGTGCTTGCGCAGGCGCGACTCAGCCATTGACTGGCGCTGAGCTGTCTTGGGAGGGGTGGTCATTGCATTGCCGGAAGGCGTTGAGGCCGGAAAGCGACAAGTGGGCGACGCGTTCCGGCTCAAACTGGACGGCGGGCGGGTTAGTCGCGGAAACCGGCGCTGACAGCCACGCGCTTGCGGCCGATGGCGCGGCGGCGGCTCAACACGGCAGCGCCGCTCTTGGTCTTCATCCGAGCGCGGAAACCGTGAGTCTTCACGCGCTTGCGGCGATTGGGTTGAAATGTGCGCTTGGGCATAGAAATGCGCTCCTGTTTCCTAAGAGAGAATCTTTGCCTTGACGGCAAGTTTTAAGTGTATCGCAGGTTGGGCTAAGACGCCAGCGCGAAGTGGGGCTGGGCGAGGCTGGGGCTCGGGAGATGAGGCCAGGTTTGCCGCTGAAAAACCACGGCCGAAAGTGAGGAGAATTGTGAAAGGTCGCCTCATTGGACGGCGCGTGGGAGTGACGCTGGTAACTTTCGCAGCGAGTTTCACCACCCTTGGTGCAACTGCCGGATGGGGTCCCAAAGTAATGTGAAAGAGTGATTGCAATGATGCGTAAATGTGCTACTATCGGACCCGTTCAACAAAAGTTTTCAGCGCCCCACGGAACCAGTTTTCATCTCAGGCCCCGAGGTCGCGTCGGGGGCAGACCAACGGCAATCAGGCAGTCGGCAATCATAAGCCTGACGCAGAGTCAAAAGCTCTGCGCCAAGAGATAGTTATTTTCAAAAGCACAGGGATCAACCAACCCTGCAATGACCCGGCGGCACGGGCAAGGATTTGTACGATGGCATTCGCAACCTCACCAGCATCGGTTCTCAACCCATGGCTTCAGATCTTATCGGCTCTGGAAAGGAAGGTAATTCGCCAGTCCTTCGAGACCTGGCTCAAGCCCACGCGGTATAGCCATGCCGCAGGGCGAACGCTTTACGTGCGCGTGCCCTCGCCTGAGTTTCAGCACATCGGCGACAAATACGGAGACCTGATTCAAGAGGCCATCGACCTGCAATCGCTGGAGTTCGACGACGTCAGTTTTGTCACCGCGGAAGAAGATCCCTCGATTCCTCCGGCGCGCAAGGATGGGGGCTTTGGCCCGTTGCCCGCGCATGCGCCCACGGCGCCGGCGCCGGCCCGCGCCCCGGTGCAGCAGACCATCGACTGGTCGACCGCGGCGCAACTGAACTCGCGCTACACGTTTGACGCCTTCGTGATCGGCAACGGCAACCAGTTTGCCCGCGCGGCGGCTTTGGCCGTGGCAGAGCGGCCTTCGCGCGCGTACAACCCGCTGTTCCTGTATGGCGGCGTGGGCATGGGCAAGACGCACCTGATGCACGCCATCGGCCACGAGGTGAAACGGCGCCAGCCTTCGGCGAGCATCTGCTACGTATCGGCGGAGAAGTTTACCAACGAGCTGATCACCTCGATCCGCAACGACCGCATGACCAGCTTCCGCGACAGGTTCCGCTCAGTGGATGTGCTGCTGATCGACGATATCCAGTTCATCGCGCAGAAGGAGCGGACGCAGGAAGAGTTCTTCCACACCTTCAACGCGCTGCACGAGAGCATGAAGCAGATTGTGATTGCCTCGGACCGGCCGCCGAAGGAGCTGACGGAGTTTGAGGAGCGGCTGCGGTCGCGCTTTGAATGGGGCCTGATCGCCGACATTCAGCCGCCGGACCTGGAAACCAAGGTAGCGATTCTGCAGAAGAAGGCAGAGAGCGAGCAGGTGACGCTGCCCACCGACGTGGCGCTTTTTATTGCCTCCAACGTGCGCACCAACGTGCGGGAACTGGAAGGCGCGCTGACGCGGCTGGTGGCTTGGTGCCAACTGAACCACATGGAGATCACGCTGGTTTCGACCCAGCAGTGCCTGAAGCAGTTCATCGACATGCAGGTGCGCAAGATCACGATTGAGGCGATTCAGCGCGCAGTGGCCGAGAGCTTTGGCATGCGGGTAAGCGACCTGAAGCAGAAGAACAACTCGCGCAACGTGGTGGTTCCGCGGCAGATTGCGATGTACCTGGCCAAGCAGATGACCGAGGCGAGCCTGCCGGAGATTGGCCGCCAGTTCGGCAACAAGCACCACACGACGGTGATGCACTCGATTGGCAAGATCGACGAGCAGCGGCGCACCGACAAGGACCTGCAACGGACGCTGAACAAGCTGCAGGAGCAACTGAACAGCTAACCACCTGCGGTGGGGCCAACTGCCTGCGGCCACCTGCGGTGGGGCCAGCGGCCTGCGGCGGGCGGAGCAAGCATCACTGCGAGAGCGTGAGCCGGCAAGGAACAGGAAGCCCACTTCGCAACTGTGCGGAGTGGGCTTTTTTCCTGGCTTAGAACTGGGTAAGGCTCAGCACATTTTTGTCAGGATCGTGGAACCAGGCGATGCGTGCGCCACCGGGAGCGGTCCAGATGGGGAGCGGGCCGGTGTCGTTGAGTCCGGGATAGCGCAGGAATTGAACTCCGGCGGCGGCCAGGCGCTGGACCGCGGGCTCGATTGCGGCCACCTGCCAGCCAAGCACGGTGTGGGATGCGGGGCGGTGCTCCTGCACGGTGGTTGCGCGCAGCATAGTGCCATTGGCGTCAAAGACCAGAGCGAAGGGCGGTTCTTCGGCGACCAGGCGCAGGCCCAGCACGCCCTCAAAGAAAGCGCGCGACCGGGCTGGATCGGTTGTGGGGAGAAAGGCGACCAGCTTGCTGCCGGCAAGCGCAGGGGATTCCGCCATGGGGACTCACCTCCAGTTGGATTCGCTTCGAGGCAAGACGACGCCAGAGGGCGCACCGGGCCTCGATCTTGAAACCTGGACTTTCTCGCTAGCGCCGGAAGCGGCCACGGTCTCCGGACCTCGGTCCGCGATCGTCAGAACCACGGCCCCGATCGCCAGAGCTGCGCGGCCTGATGGGCGCGGCAACGGGCAGGTTGGTTTTGCCGGTGGGATAGACGGCGAGGAAGCGGTCCTGGCCTTCACCGTTGCTGGCGGTCTCAACGCCTTCGATTCCGCGGAAGGCCATGTGGAGCAGGCGGCGCTCGCGGCTGTTCATGGGCGGGAAGGCGTAGGGAACGCCGGAGCGGATGACGCGATCGGCGGCGATCTCAGCCTGGAGGCGCAGTTCCTGGGCGCGCAGGGCTTTGAAGTTGTCGGCGTCAAAGTTGACGAGGTCGCCTTCGCGCTGGTCGAGGCGGAGAATCTGCGCGGCGATGGTCTCGAGGGCGATCAGCAGTTCGCCTTTGTGCTGCGTAACGAGGAGCACATCGGGGCCGGCCAGCTCGACACAGAGCTGTTGGCCCTGGCCGCCCTCGGGGCTTGAGGCGGCTTCGCCGGCGCTGATGCGGTATTTGAGGCGCAGACCGCCCAACTTGTTGAGGGTGTTGAGAAATCCGGCAATTTTCTGGGCAGCTTGTTGCAGGTCGGCGATTGGCATAACTGAGTAGTATCGCAGAGCCGGGCGGGGATGGGGGATGGAAATTGCGCAGAGCCAAAGCGTGCGAGCCGGAATGGTAGGCTGGGCAGGTAGCGTAATGTATGCGGGAAGATATCACTCAGCGGAGCAATTCCGCCATCCGATTTCGCAGAGTTCTGCCATGGCTTTGTCTGCTGGTGTGCGCCGCCGCGGCAGGAGGGGCGCATGCGCAGGGTGGTCCGCCGTTTATTACCGACGATCCGGGGACGCCGGGGAACAGGCACTGGGAGATCAACCTGGGCTGGGTGGGGAGTCATAACCCTGCCAATGCCAGCTACCAGGTGCCGGATTTCGATATCAACTACGGCTGGGGCGATCGGATTCAGCTCAAGTACGAAGTGGCGATTGCGGCGGCTACCGACGAGAACAACACGACGCGGGCCGGGCTGGGCGAGTCGTCGTTCGGGGTGAAGCTGCGCTATTACGAGCATCACAAGGCAGGGGAGCCGAAGTCAGACGAGAATATGAATTTTTCGCTGGGCACGTATCCGGCGGTTTGGTTGAACAACCCGACGAGCGCGGTGCGGCGGGGGATTGTGGAGAATGGGCCGCAATATTATCTGCCACTGGAGTTCACGGCCAAGGTGGGGCCGATTGATTTCAACGGAGAAGTGGGCCACTGGTTTGGGAACGCGCTGGTTCCGAGCCGGTGGGGACGCGGGTTGATTGCTGGGCATGAGTTCAGCGAGCGGCTTGAGCTTTACGGGGAACTCTACGACCTGCAGGATGCCAACCGCATTGGCAGCGCGCCCAAGCAGCGTGCGCTGACACTGGACATGGGCGGGCGCCAGACGCTGGACAAGGGCGGGCATCTGCGACTGCTGTTCATGGGCGGGCGCGCGCTGCAGGCGGTGACGCGGCAGAACAGCGAACCCAACTGGATTGCGTATGTGGGCGTGCAGATTCTGCTGGGACCGAAAGAGGCGGAAGCGCCGAGCGAAAAGCACTAGGTAAAATGGACGCATGACACCAACTGAGCCGATCTTTCTGACTGCCGCGGAGGCGCGTGTGCTGGGTGCGCTGGTGGAGAAGGAAGTGACCACGCCGGACTACTATCCGCTTTCACTGAATGCCCTGATCAACGCGTGCAACCAGCGCACCAACCGCGAGCCTGTGACCGATCTGGACGAGGAAGCCGTGCGCCAGGCGTTGCACGGGCTGGAAGACATGCAACTGGCTGGGCGGGCGCGCGGGGCGGACGGGCGCGTGACCAAGTATGAGCATTGGCTGGGCGAGGCGTTCAACTTCAACCGTGCAGAGACGGCGCTGCTGTGTGTGCTGCTGCTGCGCGGGCCGCAGACGCCGGGCGAGTTGCGCGGACGCACGGAGCGACTGCACCGATTCGATGAGATATCCGAGGTACTGGCGGGTTTGCAAAAGCTGATGGAGCGGGAGCCGGCGCTGGTGGCCGTGCTGCCGCGGCAGCCGGGGACCAAGGAGGCGCGGTACGCGCATCTGCTGTCAGGCGGAGTCGAGTCGGTGGCGGCTGCGGCTTTGGCCGTGGCCGGGCCGGTGGCTGCCGGCGCTGCTGGTGACCTCGAAGAGCGAGTGGCGCAGTTGGAAGCGACGACGGCGACGATGCGCCAGGAGCTGGCTGCGCTGCGCAAACGAATCGACGATCTGTTCGGTTAAGGCTGCATCTTCATCGAGGATGCGGCGTTTCAATTCTGCGGGTGCTCCCCTGCCCGTTGCGGCAGGAAACGAACGCCCGCAAAGATGAGCACAATGAGCACGGCAGAAGCGGAAAAGCGGCTCAGGTTGAGGCCGCCGTGATCGAGGGGCTTGTCGAAGAAATCGCCGAGAACGGCGCCGAGGGGCCGGGTAAGGATGAAGGCCGCCCAGAAGAGAATGGTTTTTGAGATGCGGGTCCAGAAGTGGCAGGCTGCTACGATGGCCAGGAGCACGCTGAAGACGGCGATGCCGCCGCCGTAGCCGAGACCTTCGCTGTCGGCGGTCCAGTCGCCGAGTGCGGTGCCCAGGGTTTGCGAGAACATGATGGTGACCCAGTAGAAGAGCTCGACCTTGGGGGTACTGACAGTGTTGACGGAGACCGATCCGGCAGACCAATACCAGACGCCGAGCGAGGAGAGCAGCAGCACCAGGAGCACGGAAGACCCGCCTGCATAGCCCACGCCAAGCGAACGGTCGGCAAAGTCGGCCATGGTGGTTCCGACGGTGGTGGTGGCGATGATGGTGATCCAATAGAGGTAGGGATGGAACTGCTTTGCCTTGATCTGCGCGGCAACGGCAACCAGAAAGATGGCGGCAAAGATGAGGGTACCGACCAGGTAGCCAAGGTTCATGGACATGGTGACCGCATCGCCGCCGATTTCGCCGAGAGTGGTGCAGAGGATCTTGATGACCCAAAAAAAGAGCGTGACCTGGGGAACCTTGTTGAACTGGATGGCGCCGTTGTCTTGCGGGTCGGGCTGCATTCATCTCCTCCGAAGAAGTATTCGGATCAATCTTACCGGGATACAGGGGCTGGCAGGTTAAAGCCAGCTAAGCTGGCAATCAATCCAGGCGAATCTCACACCTGAACAAGATCTCTTGCGGCTTGATCTACGCAGATTGGCCGGAGCGTAGTTGGGATGCTCAAGTTTTTAGACGCGTGGCCCGTTGGCGGGATTACCTAGACCAGCTCATAACCGGCAAACCAGTAGCCTATCTCGAAGGCCGCGGTGTCTTCAGCGTCGGAGCCGTGGATGGCGTTTTCTCCGATGGAAGTTGCGAACTTTTTGCGGATGGTTCCTTCCTCGGCTTTGGCGGGGTCGGTGGCGCCCATCAGAGTGCGCAGGTCGGCGATGGCGTTTTCCTTCTCGAGAACCAGGAGGACAATTGGGCCGGAAGACATGAAGGTGGTGAGGCCGTCAAAAAACGGGCGCTCGCTATGGACGGCATAGAAGCCCTGGGCCTGCGCTTTGGAGATGGACTGTTTTTTGATGGAGACGATCTGGAAGCCGGCCTTTTGAATTTCGGCGAGGATGGCCCCGGTAAAGCCTTTGCGAACTGCGTCGGGCTTGAGGATGCTGAAGGTGCGTTGCGCCACTTTGTATACTCCTGGGGATTTCGATTCTACCTTCATTATTGTACTGGGCGGCCTGCGCCGCAGCCCTGAAAAGGCCTAATCTGCTAGAGTTTTGGGCATGCTGGGCTTGAGCGTTTCCCCTTGTGGCCGTCTCTTCGTTTTGGTTCTTGCACTGGCTGCGGTTCCGGCATTCTGCCAGACCGCCGCATCGCCTGCCGCGCCGCAACTGCGGGTCTTTGATCCGTTGCTTGTGGACAAGACGGTGGACCCATGCGAGAACTTTTACCGCTTCAGTTGCAACGGATGGTTCAAACGCAATCCGCTGCCCGCGGACCAGACTTCGTATGGCCGCTTTACGGAGTTGTATGAGTTGAACCGGCTGCACCTGAGGCAGATTCTTGAGGAGTCTTCAGCGCCGGCGGCCACGCGCACGGCCAACGAACAGAAGGTTGGCGACGAGTACGCGAGTTGCATGGACACGGCGGCGGTGAACAAGGCGGGGTTGGCGGCGATTCAGCCGGAGCTGGACCGGATTGCCGCGCTGAAGACGGCTGCGGAGTTGCCGGCGCTGCTGGCGCATCTGCACTCCATCGGCGTGAACGCGTTCTTTCGCATGGGGGCGAATCAGGACTTTGACAATTCAGGTTCGATGATCAGCTTTTATGGCGCAGGCGGTCTGGGATTGCCGGAGCGCGATTATTACACGCGGACCGACGCGAAATCTGTGGAGCAGCGGCAGCAGTACGTGGCGCACGTGAAGAAGATTTTTGTGCTGGCCGGGGAGCCGGAGGCGCAGGCCGCAAAAGACGCAGAGGTCGTGCTGGCGCTGGAGACGCGGCTGGCCAGGGCTTCACTGACGATTACCGAGCAGCGCGATCCGCAGAATTTGAATCACCCGACCGACGTGCCCAGTTTCGCAAGGGGACTGACGCATTTCTCGCTGGCCGATTATGTGGCCGCGGCAGGGGCGCCGGCGACGGGCAAGATGAACGACATGGAGCCGAAGTTCTTTGCCGAATTCAACGCGCTGGCGGCGGAGACGCCGTTGGAGCAGGTGAAGACTTATCTGCGCTGGCACCTGCTGCATGCTTATGCGGGAACCAGCCTGCCGGAGAGCTTTGACCAGGAGAACTGGAACTTCTATTCGCATACGCTGAATGGCGCCGAGAAGCAGCAGGAGCGCTGGAAGCGCTGCACCAGCCGGGTGGATCGGGAGTTGGGCGAGGCGCTGGGGCAGGTGTACGTGGCGCGGTATTTTCCGCCGGCGGAGAAGCAACAGGCGCTGGATATGACGCTGGCCATTGAGCAGGCGATGGACAAGGACCTGGACGCGCTGGACTGGATGAGCGCCGCAACCAAGGTGAAGGCCAGGGAAAAGCTGCACACGGTGATGAACAAGATCGGCTACCCGGACAAGTGGCGCGACTATACGAAGCTCGCAATTGAGCGCGGCGATGCGCTGGGCAACCAGATGCGGGCGCACCAGTTTGAGGTGGCGCGGGACCTGGGGAAGATCGGCAAGCCGGTGGACAAGGGCGAGTGGCAGATGACGCCGCCGACGGTAAACGCCTACTACGATCCGCAGATGAACAACGTGAACTTTCCTGCCGGGTATTTTCAGCCGCCGTTTTTCAGCGACAAGGAAGACGACGCGGCCAACTACGGGGATATGGGCTCGACCGTGGGTCACGAGCTGACGCACGGATTTGACGACGAGGGCCGGCAGTATGACAAGGACGGCAACCTGAAGGACTGGTGGACCAGGGACGACGAAGTCAAATTCACCGAGCGGGCCGATTGCATGGTGAAGCAGTATGACGCCATTGAGGCGGTACCGGGCGTTCACCTGAACGGCAAGCTGACGCTGGGCGAGAACCTGGCCGACCTGGGCGGGCTGTGGCTGGCGTGGATCGCGTGGCTTGACAAGGCACAGGCGGCGCACCTGGACCGGTCGGCGACCATGGATGGCTACACGGCGGAGCAGCGGTTCTGGATTGCGTATGCGCAGCAGTGGTGTACGCAGACGCGGCCGGAGCAGTTGCGGACGCAGGCGCAGACCGATCCGCACGCGCCGGACGAGTACCGGACGAACTCGGTCTTGCAGGATCTGCCGGAGTTTGGGCAGAGCTTCAGTTGCAAAAAGACAGACAAGATGGTGAGCGCGAAACCCTGCCGGGTGTGGTGAAAAGGCAGCTTCCAGCTACAGGGGTGGGTCTCCAGTTTCCGTGGTGCTTCGATTGAAGCGAAAGCTGGCCTTTCCTTCAACCCTATGAACGTGGACCTGTCCCATGGGGACCCCGTACGCCGCCACCTTGCTGGCCTATGCCACGGCCATCCCCGGCGCGCAGCGCCCATGTCTATTTGCACCCAGCAGGCGCCGGAGAGGTTCCTCAGCTCAGTTTTCGGTGTCGTGCCAGGCGGTCAGCCGCGGCAGCCAGCGCGGCACATTCTGCTGGTAGCGCGGATAATCCTGCGGGTAGCGCCGCTTGAGCGTCGGCTCTTCATAAAAGCAAACAAAGCCATGCACGCCCAGCCACGCCAGCGCCGCATACACCGCCAGGTCAGGTTTCTGGAAGAGCACGATCTCCCCAACCAGCGCCGCCATCCCGCCCACATACATCGGGTTGCGCACATACCGGTAAAGCCCGCTCACCACCAGCCGCTCGGTAGGCACAGTGGGCATCAGTGTCCCCTGCCCCACAGTGACGAACCGCCAAATCGACTCCAGCAGCGGCGCCAGCCCAGCTACGATCAGCGCGCCGCCGACGAGCATCTGCGCAAGCGGCTCAGCGGCAGGAACGCGAAACCGCGTAATCCAATACGGCAGATACACCAGCACAATCCCCGGCCCGCCGAACACGGTGAACAGCACCGAGACAACGATGCTGTGTTGATGCGTCGCCACGGTCAGGCCTCCGGCTCACCCTGGACGGCCGCCGCTGGCGGATAGAGCAAGTTGCCCAGCGCCGGGTAGCGCCCGCCATAGAACACCAGCGCATACTCCCGCACCGCCGTGCCCACCGGCCCACCCAGGCAGATGCTGGCCAGCAGCGCAAAGCCCGCCGCCACGACGCCGAAGAAAGCCTCCAGAGCAATGGCCACAAATCGGGCGGCGCCCGCCGCATCGGCAAACGCCGAGTGAATCCCGTACTCAATCCCCGCCAGCGCCCCGGCCAGCATCAGCCCCGGAATCATCAGCACCATAAAGATCGCGATCATCGCAATCATCGGCAAAATCAGGCGCAGCAGCAGGTACACAAAAAACTCCCGCTTCTCGCGCGTGATGGCTTCCCAGACATCGCTCCAGGCCTCGCCCGCCGACGCATCTTCCAGCGCGTAATGGGGCAGAATCCAGTCGCGCAAAATCACGTCGAGCAACACTGCGGCCAGCGCCACCAGCAGAATGATCGGAATCAGCGGCAACACCAGCGACAGCAGCAGACCCCAATCCGGATGCCCGCCCGGCGGCGTGTCGTGCGCCAGCTTCACAAATCCGGATACAAACGGAATCGCAATCAGCCCGATCACCAGCAGAAAGCAGAGTCCCACCACGATGTTGAGCCAGAAAAACCGCGCCGCCCGATCCCGGTAAAGATGCCAGCCGGGGCGAATCTCAGTGGTGCTGGTCACCAGGCAATGGAAGAACGCGAATCGCAAACGCGTGACCAGGTAGGCAATCCACAGCGCCAGAATCATCAGCAGCGCCAAAGCAAAAACGCCCGCCACAATATACGCGATCCATTGATGCGGAATCTCGTGCAGCGCGCCGAAGTCCGGTCCCTGTCCCGATGTTGAAGGATGGGCATGGTTCCCAGACGAGCGCAGGTTGCTGGAGAATCCCTCGGTAAGGATCGCCACCAGGCCCAGCTTCAGATAGGTTGCCCAGGTGAAGGGCCTGAAGAGAAGATCCCGGGTGCGTTGAATGGCGAGCGAAACAGAATCCGCGGCAGAGACGGTGCGCATAAGCTACCTTCCTTGGATCACGACAGCGTAGCACGGAACTACGCAATATTCACCCGCGAAGTTCCGCCCCCGGGTGCGGAATCGCCGCCCACCACGCATCGAACGCTGCCAGCGCCCGCTCGCACACCAGCCGGTGCCGCTCCTTCTTGTCGCGCACTTTCTTGCGCAGTTCCTCCTGCAAAGGCTCCAGCAGGTCAAACGTGATGTTGGCCGGTTGAAACTCCCTGGGGTCGGCGTGCGTAATGTAGTGGACAAGGGAACCCAGGGCGCACCCGCGCGGCGCCGGCACGGGCTCTTCGCCGTGCATCAGCGCAACGGCGTAAATCCCCGCCAGCAGCCCGGTCGCAATCGATTCCGTATACCCCTCCACGCCCGAGATCTGGCCGGCAAAGAGGATGGGGTGCACTGGCTTTGGCGCCTCCGCTAAAGACAAACGCAGATCCTTCGACTCCCCTTCACTTCGTTCCGGGTCGCTCAGGATGACAGTGCTGAGATCGATTGAATTGGCGTTCTGCTTGAGGCGAAGGCATTCGTCCAGCAGCACCGGCGCGCAGATATATGTATTGCGATGAATCTGCCCATAGCGCAGGAACCGCGCATTCTCAAGCCCCGGAATCAGCCGCAGCACCCGCGCCTGCTCGCCGAACTTCAAATGATTCTGAAAGCCCACCAGGTTATAGCTGTCGGCGCGCACATTCTCCTTGCGCAGTTGCACCACCGCCCACGGCGTCTTGCCCGTTCGCGGATCGCGCAGCCCCACCGGCTTCATCGGCCCAAAGCGCAGTGTGTCGCGTCCCCGCCGCGCCAACACCTCGATCGGCAGGCAGCCTTCAAAGTAGTCCGCCTTCTCCCATTCTTTCGTCTCCGCCGCCTCAGCCTCCAGCAGCGCATCCAGAAAGCGATCGAACTCCACGCGGTCCATCGGGCAGTTGATGTAGTCCGCCGTCCCCTTGTCCCAGCGCGCCGCCATGTAGACGCGCTCCATGCCGATGGTCTCCGCATCCACGATCGGCGAGATGGAATCGTAAAATGCCAGCCGCCCCGAACCGGTGATCCTCTCAATCTCCGCACTCAACGCATCGGAAGTCAGCGGTCCCGTTGCCACAATTGTGCACTTCGCACCGTCCTCGTTTTGGTCGAGGGTTTTCACTTCCTCGCGAATCACCCGAATCCGCGGCTCGGCCGCAATCGCTTCGTTGATGCGCCGCGAGAACTCGACGCGGTCCACGGCCAGCGCGTGGCCGGCTGGAACCGCCGTCTCATCGGCAATCCGCAGCAGCGCCGACCCCGCGCGCCGCATCTCTTGTTTCAAAAGCCAGGGCGCCGTGTTCGGCGATTCGCTCTTCAGCGAGTTCGAACACACCAGCTCGCCGAAATCCGCCGTCTGGTGTGCCGGGGTGAGCTTCTTGTCCCCATCCACTCGCCGCATCTCATAGAGATCCACGTCGCAGCCCAGCCGCGCCGCCGTCAGCGCCGCCTCCGGCCCGGCCAGCCCTCCGCCAATGACCCTGATTTTCACTTAAGCCGTCTCCGCCCCGGCTAGCCGCAGAAGCGCATCGCCACTCACGCGCACATTCCGCCACTCATCCAGAAACTCCGCTCCCATGGCGCGATAAAACTCGATGGCCGGCGTGTTCCAGTCCAGAACCTCCCACTGAAGCCGCCGGCAGCCCTTCTCCAGGGCAATCGCCGCCACTTTCTTCAGCAGCGCCTTGCCAATTCCCAACCCGCGCAACTCCGGGTGCACATAGAGGTCTTCAAGGTAGAGCCCCGGCCGCCCCAGCCAGGTGGAGTAGTTGTAAAAGTAAAGGGCAAATCCGGCCGTTTGCCCGTCCTCCTCCGCCATCAGGCAGAAATAGAAGGGGTTAACGCCAAAACCGTGCTGCAAAAGCCCAGCCTCGGTCGCCGTCACCGCGTCCGGCTCGCGCTCATAAGCTGCCAGTGCGCGAATAAATCCAAGAATCTGCGGCACATCCTCCGGCGTAGCTATGCGAATCGTGGTTGCCATCTCTTCAATTCTAGGGCTTCTGAAGCGGCGTCAGGCTCCATCCTGTGATCTGGGCCACATTCCACCGGCTTCCGAACGCACTACCATCGAGTAGCAAAACCCTCCGGCGAAGGCCGGAGCCAGGGTTCCTGTCTGCCAGGCAGCACCACCCTCCCGCGGCGGCTCCAGGGATGCACAGGTTTCAGCAACGGCGCGTTGTTTCGGACGCCGGGCGCTATCCGTCCTTCGGGATGCTCTTGTGTTGAGCAGGCAATAGGATTTAACTTGGGTCCTGTTACGATGGGGCTGTATGCGGTGAGTCTCTGTTCCATATCCGCCCCTCGGCAAAGAATGTTCAGGTCAGCCGGTGCTTGAAAGTGTGCTGGCAACTACAAATGGTTTAATGAGCGCGCGAACTGCCTCGTTCGCGCCGCTCTCAAGGAGAAGAAGATGAAGCGCAACCTCTCACTTTGGCTGGGCCTGCTGGCATTTGCCGTGTCGCCCGCTTTTCCGCAAGCCGCAGTCAACATGGGCAAGATCCACGGCCACGTCACCAGTCCCACTGGAAATGCTTACGCCATTGGCACCGTGAGCCTGTCTAACGACGGCGGCCACACCCTTAAGTACACCTTTCCCGTCGACGCGTCCGGTAACTACTCCGGCGAAGCTCAGGCAGGCACCTATGCTTTGATCTTCCGCCTGCCCAGTACCGCCCCCGGCCAGATGGTAGACCAGGTGGAATCCGTCAAAATCCTCACCGGACAAGACACCGCGCAGGACATCGACATGTCGCGCAAGGAGTTCATCGATTCGCTGCCTGAAGAAACCAAGAAGCAACTCGAGGAACTCAAGAAGAAGAACGCCGATGCAATGAAGACCAATCAGGTGATCAAGAACATCAATGCCGACATCCTGGTTGTCTTGCAGGACTTCAAGGATGCCGCCGCCGCAAAACAGGCAGCAGCCACGGCGCTGGGCGCGGGTGCGGCGCGTGCGGACCTTGACGCCAAGGAAGCCGAGATCAAGGCCGCCAAGTTCGGCGAGGCAGAAACCCTGATGCTGAAAGACTCTGCGTTGAAGCCCGATGCCTCGGTTCTGTGGGCGCAGCTCGGCCAGGCGCAGATGGGCCTGAAGAAGTATGACGAGGCGGAAGCTTCATTCAAGAAGGTTCTGGAGTTGGAAGCGGTTTCGAAAAAGCCGAGCCTGGCCAACCAGGGTGCGGCGAATTCCGGATTAGGCGAGATCAACGCCCGCGCCGGCAAGGTTCCCGAGGCCCAGGCGTTCTATGACACCGCGGCCAAGGTGGACCCCACCAAGGCAGCCTTCTACCTGACCAACGAAGCCGTCATCTGGTCGCAGATGGGCAATGGCGACGCGCAGAATGCCGCGGCAGACGGCGCCATCGCGGCCGATCCAGCAAAGGCCATGGCCTACTACCTCAAGGGCCAGGCCCTTGTCCAGAAAGCCACCGTAGACGCCACTTCGGGCAAGATGGTGCTGCCTCCCGGATGCGCCGAAGCCTACCAGAAGTATCTTCAACTGGATCCAACCGGCCCCTTTGCCGGCGACGTCAAGGGAATCCTTGACCAGGCCGCCAACATGAAGATCGACACCAACTACAAGGCTCCCAAGCAGGGCAAGAACAAGTAACAGGCAGCCAACTGCTTCACGCGCAGGGTGTCCGCCGCGGCGGACGCCCTGCTCTTTGCGCGGCGACCCGCAGCCGCAACCCTCTACAATCCATTCCATGAGTTCCTCTTCGCCCCGCTCCGCATTGCCGGGCCCCGCATTGCCAGACTACGCCGAGGCCGCTGCGCTGGTGGCTGCCCATGCCGCACGGCTGCGCAGCGTCCCTCCACCGGTTGAAACCGTCGAGCTGGCACAGGCAGTGGGGCGCGTCCTTGCCCATCCTCTCACCGCCGATCGCGATCAGCCGCCCTTCGCCCGCTCCACCCGCGATGGCTTTGCCTGCCGCGCCGCTGAAGCCTCCCGGCACAAGTCCCTCGCAATCGCCGGCGCCACACGCGCCGGCCTGGCCCCGGCTGGCCCGCTGGCCCAGGGCGCCGTCTGGGAGATCATGACCGGCGCGCCCATCCCTGCCGGAGCCGATGCCGTCATCATGCTCGAACACGTTGAAGCCGCCGGCGGCAGCGTTCGCCTGCTGCCGCCGCGCACTGCGACTCCCGGAGACAACATCGTGGCCCGCGGCGCCCAGGCCCGCGCAGGCGACGAGATGCTCTCCTCCGGAACCGCGATCCACTTCGCGCAGATTGCCCTCGCCGCTTCCTGCGGATACGCCACCCTCCCCGTCTATGCCCGCCCCCGCGTGGCCATTCTCACCACCGGCGACGAACTGGTTCCGGTCGCGTCTTCTCCCGCCGCCGGCCAGATTCACAACTCCAACGGCCCGATGCTGGCCGCCATGGTGGCCGCGGCAGGCGGTGAGCCCTGGTCGCTGCCCACCGCGGCAGACACAGCCGAGGCTCTCGACGCCACCCTGGCCCAGGCCGCCCAGGCTGACATGCTGCTCATCACCGGCGGCGTCTCCGCAGGCAAGTTCGACCTGGTCGAACCGGCCCTCGCCCGCATCGGCGCGCGCTTCCACTTCACCGGCGTGCGCATCCAGCCAGGCAAGCCTCTCGTCTTTGGCGAGCTTCCCGGCAGCAGCACAACATCAGTCCAGAACAAGAACCGTACGAAGTACTACTTTGGCCTGCCTGGCAACCCCGTCTCTTCCGCCGTCACCTTTCTGCTTTTTGCCGCGCCCGTGCTGGCTGCGCTCGCCGGCAGTCGCGAGACCGCCCCGCGCTTCGCCCTCGCCCAGATGGCTTCATCCTCCATCGACCGCGGCGGCAAGCCCGGCCTCACCCGATTCATGCCCGCCCTCTGCACCTTCAGCTCCATCGCCGGCCAGTTGCCGCAGGTGGCCTTCGTCCCCTGGCAGGGCTCTGGCGACCTCACCGCCCTGGCCCGCTCCAACTGCTTCCTGGTGGTGCCGGAAGACGCACACAGCCTCAAACCCGGCTCCATCGTTCGCATTCTTCTTCCCTGAGGAACCCCATGCCCAAGCCCGCCCGACCCCGGCTCTCTCACTTCAACTCGTCCGGCCAGGCCTCCATGGTCGATGTCAGCGCCAAGCCCTCATCACGCCGCACGGCCACCGCCTCGGCCTTTGTCGAGCTCTCCGCCGCCGTTCTCGCCGCCCTGCCCGCCAACCCCAAGGGCAACCCGCTTGAGGTGGCGCGCTTCGCCGGCATCCAGGCCGCCAAGCGCACCGCCGACCTCATTCCCATGTGCCACCCTCTCCCGCTCACCCATATCGACGTCCAGGCCGAAGTGGCCGCAGGCGGCGTCCGCATCACCGCAACCGGTGCCACCACCGGCCCCACCGGCGTTGAGATGGAGGCCCTCACCGCCGCCTCCGTCGCTGCCCTTACCGTCTACGACATGACCAAGGCCCTCGACAAGGCAATCGTCATCCGCTCCGTCCAGCTCGAATCCAAATCCGGCGGCAAGAGCGGCAACTTCAAGCGCGGCTCCAGCACCGCCTGACTCGCTCCAGCGCACTATCTTCCTGCCTTGAAACGCGCTACGATTTTCACTCCCCGGGATGGTGACTCAATGACGCGTCGTGCGATCCTCGCCGCCTGCCTCACCCTCGCCGCTCTTGCCGCGGCCACAGCCGGCGCCCAATCCGTGGCTGCCTACCAGACCACCCCCGACCTGCTTGAAGCCCTCGACCTGCTCCAGACCCTCCACTTCGCCGTCGAAACCACTCCCGGCGATGCCGCGCCACTCATCACCGTGGACGATGCCCAGACCTTTCAGCAGATTGACGGCTTCGGCGCATCGCTCACTGACGCCGCCGCCTGGCTGCTAGCCAGCAAGCTCACCCCCGTGCAAGCCGACGCCGCCCTCAAGACCCTTTTCAGCCGCAGAGACGGCATCGCCCTCAGCTTTCTCCGCCAGCCCGTCGGCTCCTCCGATCTTGCCGTCACCTTCTACTCCTTTGACGATCTCTGCACCCAGTCCGCCAAGGCCTGCACCACCCCGCCCGGCACGGCAGACTCCAGCCTCACTCACTTCTCGCTCGCCCACGATCAGCAGTACATCCTGCCGCTGCTCAAAAAAGCGCTGGAGTATAACCCCGACCTCCGCGTCATGCTCACGCCCTGGAGCCCGCCTGGCTGGATGAAGTCCTCCGGCTCCATGCTCGGCCAGGACCCCGACACCAAACAGCCCGCCACGCTGCGCCCCGAGGCCCGCGCCGCCTTCGCGCAATACCTTGTGAAAACCATCCAGGGCTACCAGTCCGCCGGAGTGCCCATCTACGCGCTCAGCGTCCAGAATGAGCCGCTCTACGCCCCGCCCGACTACAGCGGCATGTCGATGCCTGCCGCCGAGCAGGCCGATTTTCTCGGCAATTATCTCGGCCCCGCCCTCGCCGCTGCCAGCCTCAAGACAAAACTCCTGGTCTACGACCACAACTGGGACCACCCTGAGTATCCTGAGAAGGTTCTGCACGATCCCAAAGCCGCCGCCGTGGCCGCCGGAACCGCATGGCACCACTACGCCGGCGACCCGGCCGTCATGGCCGGGTTTCACGGGGAGTTCCCTGAGAAAGACCAGTGGGTCACCGAGGCCAGCGGCGGCACATGGCAGAAGGGTTTTGCAGGCAAGGGCAACATTCTCGCCGAAGAAGCCGCGGAGCTGATCGCCGTGACCCGCAACTGGGCCAAAAGCTATGTGCTCTGGGCGCTGGCCACCGATCCGGAACACGGCCCGTTTGTCGGTGGCTGCGCAACCTGCCGCGGCCTTGTCACCATCGATGCCGCCAACCCGGCTCATCCCGTCAAGCCCGAGTTGGATTATTACGTTCTCGGTCAGGCCAGCAAATTCGTCCAGCCGGGTGCGGTCCGCATCGCCAGCAACGAGCCGCCCGGCACGCAGTTAAGAGATGTGGCCTTCCGCAATCCCAACGGGACCGTGGTGCTTTACACCCTCAACGCCGCCACGACCGCGCGGCAGATTCGCATCGGCTATAAAGGAAAGACCGTGGCTACCACCATCCCCGCCGGCTCGGTGGCCACGTACATCTGGAAGCCCTGAGCCGCTCGCCGCCAATGCGCGGCTACTTGGCAGGCGGCGCAGTGATGCCAGCGGGCGGAGGCGGCGGGCCGTGGCCCTCCTCGGGAATCACATACGCCTCCGGCGCCAGCTTGCCCCGATGGCAGGTTCCGCAGGTCACCGGACCATTCTCCACGTCGATCTTTGAGATGTAGTCCTTGTTGATCTGCTGCACCATGGTGAACATCAGCCGCGCCGTGGCCTTCTCCGGCTTCGAGTCATCGGCAAACTTCAGCTTCGGTTTACCATTCGGGCCAAGGTCGTTGGGGTCGGCATAGTGGCAGGTGCCGCAATGCACGCCCAACTGGCCCGCCCATTTTTCCATGGTGTCGTGAACCTGCTGCCCGCTGAAGTCCTTGGGCAGCACCTTCAAATTGGTGGGCGCGGGAAACACGCGCGGCGGCGGCGGGCCGCCCGCGGGAGGTGCACCTTGCGGGGGTTGGGCAGCCGCGGTGAGGGCAAACACTGCGGCGGCCAGAACGGCAACCGCAACGGCAGGCAGGCTAAACAGAGTTTTCTTCAAAGTCGGACTCTCCTGGGGAGCAGGGATTGACTAACAGATTTGACCCTCATTCTATCCAATCAGGACGCAGCGCCCGCCAGGACTTTTCGGCCCGGAGACGCAGGTGTGCCCGGGAACGGCAAAGCGCAGCGGCCAATCCACCGCCTCGTGGATGCCAATTCGCGGCGTAACCAGCACCTCTTTCACTCTGTAGCCGTCGTCTCTTACCTGCAAGGCAGAGCGCTTATCCAATAAATCCAGCCCGTTGTGTTCCGCTCGCGTCAGCCCCAGCGCCTGGCACAAACGGCTCGGGCCGCTGGTCAGTTGCCACGGGGTTGCGTCCGCCGCAAGCCCCCGGTTTTGCGCCATCGCGTCCATGCCTTCCAACGGCTCAAGCGCACGCACCAGCACACACCCCGCTCGCCCCTCCGCCTCGCAACTGATATTCATGCAGAAATACCGGCCATAGATCGCGTAGACATACGCATGACCGGCAGGACCAAAAAGAACGGTGTTCCGCGGCGTTGGCCCGCGATGCGCGTGGGCGGCCGGGTCAGGCGGCTGGTTGTGCGGACCCAGGTAGGCCTCGACCTCGACAATCCTTCCAGCTACCAGCCCAAAAGGTGAAAAGTGCGCCAGCACCCGTCCCAGCAGCCGCGGAGCTACCTCTTCCGGTGCCGCCTCAAAAAAAGCGCGCGCCAGCAGCCGCCCCGGCCCCTGCGTCCTGGCTCTCACCCTACTTCTGCGCCTTCTTCCATTCCTTCAGCAGCGCCAGCACCTCTTCGGCGTGCCCTTCCGGCTTCACCTTGGGAAACACATGCAGCAGCGTCTGGTCCGGGCCAATCACAAATGTCGTCCGCTCAATCCCCCAAACCTTCTTGCCATACATGTTCTTTTCCTTCAAAACGCCAAACTGATTGCAAACTTTCTCGTCTACATCAGCAAGGAGTGTGTACGGCAGGCTATATTTGGCGCGAAACTTGGCCTGTGCCGCCGGCGTATCGCGGCTGATGCCCAGCACCACCGCGCCGGCCGCCAGCAGCTTTTCAAACGTGTCGCGGAAGCCGCAGGCCTCAATTGTGCAGCCAGGTGTATCCGCTCTGGGATAAAAGAAGAGTATGACCGGCTTGCCCGCGTACTCTTTCAGGCTAACGGTCTTGTCCTCGTCGGTCTTGAGGGTAAAGTTGGCGACTTTCTTATTCAGTTCCATGGGGAGATTCCTCGTATCGTAGTGGTGGGGCTTTCAGTTTCGATTATTCCCGAGGGGTGGGTTCGGTGTCACTGCGCGATTCACAAGTTTTCTCGATTGCACGAAAGGCCGTTGCCCTGGCCGGCCTCGCGGTCGCCCTTTCGGCGGGCGCGCAGTATCCCGGCCAGTTGAGCAAGTCCTCCAAGGATACTCCTGAGTTGCGCGCCATTGCCGTGCTGGAGTGGACCGGGGAGCCGGGCAAGCCCAAGGCCAGCCGCCTGGTTCCCGTGGCCGTGCTCGACAATGGCCAGCTTCAGGATGGCGGCGTCTATCTTGCTCGCCCTCAGCCGATGGCGCTGGGCGGCGAAGTGGAGTACGAACTCCAGGAAAACGGCCGCCCCATCGGCCTCTACGACATCAAGGACGCCGGCCAGGAGCAGGGCTCGTGGGTCGGCTACGGCGCCTGGAAGCAGATGCCTGTGGCCAAGCCCGCGCCCTCCCTGGCCGAAGTGGCCCGCACCAAAATCGACGCGAGCGACGACGAAGACGACCACCCCGTCCTTCACCGCAAGAAACATCCCGGCGACGCGGGCAGCAACAAGAGCGGCAGCAGCGGCTCCAACACAGGTGGCGATTCCAGCGGCTCCACGACTTCCAGCGACCCCGATCGCCCCACCCTCCACAAGAAGTCCTCAGACGACTCAACCGGCAGCGCTCCCTCCGATCCCGATCGCCCCACCCTCCACAAGAAAGACACGGGCACCGACACCAGCGACACCGCCTCAACAACCTCGAGCACCACTTCTGCCTCCGATCCTGACCGGCCCACGCTCCACAAAAAATCCTCCAGCGACGACTCGGCCAGCAGCGCTTCCGCGCCCAGCGATCCTGACCGTCCTACCCTGAAGAAGGGCAAGAAGCCAAAGCCGCAAGAAGAAGTGGGCTATTCCGAGGGAATTGCCGGCGTCACCGATCCTGACCGTCCTTCGCTCAAGCGGGGCAAGGCCAGCGCCGATAGCATCAAGGTCGCTCCCACGCTGATGGGCATGCCGCAGGACCTGCAACAGGCCGTCGCCGTCTCCGATGCCAAATCTCACCCCGAGCACCCGTGGACCTTCAGTTGGTCCAACCCCGACGACGAGGCTAAAATGAAGTCCGCGCTGGAAGAGACGGCCCGCGATGCCCTGGGAATCAAGCCTCCGCCGCCTCCGCCTGCGCCCAAAAGATCCGCGGCCCGCAAGAGCGCCCATCCCGCGCCTCCGCCGCCCGCGCCTGCGCCGCTCATCGATGAGCAGTTCCGCGTCTTTGAGCTGGCCTACAGCTCCGGCACAACCATGGTCCTCTCGGCTCACACTGCCGGCCCCTTCGCGCAGCAGAAGTTTGTCACTCTCATCGCCCAGCCCGATCTCTACGGCAACGTGATGGTGCTGCTCAAGAGCGTCACCGACGGCTCGCACCTCGACGACACCCCGCGCATGCGCCTCGTCGATGCGGTCGACGCCCTGGCCGACAATCGCGGCGAACTGCTCTTTGAACTGCGCGGCGCCACCCAGCGCCAGTTCGCCCTCTACCGCGTGCTGCGCGGCCAGGCAGAGAAGATGTTTGTCTCCGGCGGCGGCGAGTTCGGCATCGAGACCACCAACTAGTAGACTGACCGCGTAGATTTGTGGTTTCCCCGGTCCCAAAAGCGGGACCGGGGGCACCCAAATTCATGGGAAGGGGCAAAAAATCACGTGGTCGCGGTACTAGAAACAGCCAATCTGCGCACAAAGCTTGCCAGCGATAACTCGCCTTATCGAGCAATATTGCTCACTTATTCCGCCGATCTTGTCGATTTAGCCCGCAACCTTGCGCACTCGACGGAATTGTAGTAAGCGCTCCTATACAATTAAAGATAAGGGTGGGCTCGTCGCCACCCCTTAAGGATCTTCCCCGAACATGGCCACCGTAGTATCCGTAGCAGCAGCCCCGTCCCCCCTGACCGCAACCGAGAACACGACACAAACCATCCAGGAAGCACCAGGGTCCGCCGCCGCGCGCAGCGCGCAAGCCGTGCCCGCGCGACAACCCGTGCTGATGGGCCGCGCCGCAACCTCGGGACAAGGCGTCAACTGGCTCACGCTCACCGTTGTGGTTGCCTTCCATCTCGGCGCCATCGCGGCGCTCTTCTTCTTCACCTGGCAGCGCCTGGCGGTCATGATCGCCTTGTATGTCGTGGCCATCAACATCGGCATCGGCATGTGCTATCACCGCCTGCTCACCCATCGCGGTTACCAGGTTCCCAGGTGGCTCGAGCACGTCATGGCCGTCTGCGCCACTCTCTCGCTCGAGGGCGGACCCATTTTCTGGGTGGCCACCCATCGCGTCCATCATCAGCACAGCGACCAGGAGGGCGACCCGCACACTCCCCGCGAAGGCGCATGGTGGGCCCACCTTGGCTGGCTCATCTGGGGCAACGCCCTGCACGCGCAAACCGAGAGCCTCTCCCGCTACGTTCCCGACCTCGAACGCGACCGCTTCCTGGTCTGGCTCAGCAAGTGGCACTGGATTCCCCTCACCGCCAGCGGGCCCATTCTCTTCGGCCTCGGCTGGCTCGCCGGGGGATGGAAATCTGCCGTGGGCATGCTGCTGTGGGGCGCCTTCATGCGCGTTACCCTCGGCCTTCACGCCACCTGGGCGGTCAACTCCGCTACGCACCTCTGGGGCACACGCCGCTTTCAAACCCGCGACGACTCCCGCAACAACTGGTGGGTCGCCCTGGCCAGCGGCGGCGAAGGCTGGCACAACAACCACCACGCCCATCCCGTCAGCGCCCGCCACGGCCTCGCCTGGTATGAGATCGATCCCAACTACTGGGGCATCTGGCTGCTCTCAAAACTCGGCCTCGCAACCAACATCAAGCTGGCCAAGTTTGAAGCCGGCGACCCCAAGCCGGCAGGCGTCTAAGACTCCCCTCGGCTTCATCACCAAAAAGCCCAATCGCAAGAACGGCGCAGCCCTCAGGCCGCGCCTTTTTTGCGTAGTGCCTTCAAACCATCGAGCCAGACCAGTCAATCTTTCCGCAGCTTGGCCCGCACCCACAACGTGCCAAACACCGGCAGCGCGACCACCAGCACCACCACAAACGCCGGAAACCCCACATAGCGGTAACTCGCCACATAGCTGATCTGCCGCTGCCCGCTCAGGTTCCACACCATCAGCGCAAAAATCGCCACCGTTGTCGTCGCAAAAAACGTGAAGAACGCCGACGCGAACGAAAGCAGCAGGCTGGTAAAGAATCCGAACCCCTTCAATGGAAATCCCAGGACCGTTCCGCCCTCAGGGCCTCTTGCCGGTGCAGAATCTGTCATCCTCAGGTCCTCCGTCGCTTGTCGCGCTCGCCAAGCTTATTCTAGCGCGCACCCGCGCGCGGCCATCCGCCTTCCCCCCCTCGGAACAGCAGTTCGCGCAGCCTCCCAGTTCATGCCGTAGAATACAAAGGCAGTGTCGACCAGCGCACAAACCGATCCCTGGCCCGCCGAGAAAGTTGCCGCCCAGATCACCCCGATCCTGGCCCCCAACGGTATCCGCTACGGCGCGTGGGGAGAGACTCGTATCTCCGAGCCGGATCTCGAGCGTCTCGTCGGCGCCGTCCCCGCCACGCTTTCCGCGGCGCTCCAGCAGCGCGCCTACTACTTCGTCCCCCTCGCCATCTCTGAAACTGAAGAGACCACGATCGCGCCCGCTTACACCGTCGATCTCGGCGACCGCGCCATCTGCCATCGCAATGTTCAGCTCGGTTCCACTGAGGCCGTCTTTCTTTCCACCCGTCTCGTTGAAGATCGCTTCGGCCTCGCCTTCGAGTTCTTTATCAACGTGGCCCACAACTTTGTTGAGGCCGCCGGCGTGCCTGAGAGTTTCTCCGCCCTCACCTGGTCGCAGGCCGAGGCCCAGGTCCGCGGTGAAACCAGCCAGGACGCCTGGGAGACGCGGCGCCGCGCGCAGGACAGCCGGGCCACTTCAAAGGGGATTGACGAGCGCGCCCGAACCACCTACTTCGAGTCAGCCTTCTCCGATTCCCTGGCCGTCTACATGCTCTCCCTCGCCGTCGACTTCGACTACCACGACCTGCGCGAGCGCGAGTACCCGCTGCTGGCCGCTCAAGCCCTCGCCGAGCGCCTCCGCCACGTCGCCACCCTTTTCCCCGCCAACCACGGCTACGACTTCCAGATCCTCTATCGCCGCAAGGGCTGAGCGCAACTTCAGCCCGCATCTCTTACCCGACACGGACGCTCCCCTTCCCAAAAGGATTCCCGCTCGCAAAGCAGTTTCATACTCTGTGGCAGCAGACATTCCTCGCCAGCAGCCTGCCCATCCAAAGTTGCGCAAGGGTGAATCGGCTAATCTGAAAGTCAACCGCGTGAAAACTTTGCTCCACAACAAGGAGAAGTTACCCGCGGTGCGCCAAGCTCATGGAGACATATTGACAATACCCCTGCCTATTCGAGTTAATAAGACTCTATGCTCGAAGCTGTGACCAGCCTTCAAGCCCGGACTTGCTTCCCTCCCGGACTCGGGTTTCACCGAAAGTTCATCATTCTCCGCTCTCTTGCAAATAGCTAATTCTTCGAACCTGCAAGCGATGAAAAGAGGTCTCTATGCTGAAACAGAGAAGAGTTTCCCCGCTCATGGGCCTGCCGTTGTCCTCGGTAGTGGCCGCGTCGTTTTTGTTGATTTCCACACTCGCGGCCGCATCCGCACAGCAGGCAGCTCAGGCAGCCGAGCCCTCCGTCACAGCCCCAGCCCCCGTCATTCCCCAAAAGGTGCGCTACACGGGCTCTCTGCCCAATCGCGCCGGCGACACTGTTGAAGCCGTCTTCCGCATCTACTCCGCAGCCAAGGGAGGCGAGCCCCTCTGGACTGAGACGCAGCGGGTCTCAGTCGGCCCCGACGGCTCCTATTCCGTGGTCCTGGGCGCCATCAGCCCCAAGGGTCTGCCTCAATCCCTCTTTGCCGGAGGCCAGGCCCGCTGGCTCGGCGTCAGCGTGGAGCAGGCGCCAGAACAGCCCCGCGCCTTGCTGGCGAGCGTTCCTTACTCCATGAAGTCCGCCGATGCCGAGGCCCTCGCCGGCCACGCGGCTTCCGATTTCGTCACGCAGGATCAGTTTGCCGCCTTGACCGCACAAACCGCCGCCGCGCAGGCCCAGGCCGCCGAGGCAACCGCCGCCGCGGTGCTGCCCTACACCGCGCCCTCCGGCTCCGGCACCGTCAACACCGTGCCCCTCTGGACTGGTGCCAGCACCCTCGGCAACTCCAAAATCACGCAGGGCACCGCGGGCATCGGCATCAACCAGGCCACCCCGGCCGCCATGCTCGATGTCAACGGAACCGCTACCGTCCGCGGCACCCTCGCCCTGCCGCCAACCGCCGCTGCCACCGCTTCGACCGGCGCCAGTTCGCAGGCGCTTGAACTCAGCGCCAGCACCTTCTCCAAAACCCCCGCCGCCGCTGTCGCGCAGAACTTTGTCCTCCGGGCCGCCCCCAGCGGAAACAACACCACCAGCCCATCCGCCAGCCTCAACCTGCTCTTTGGCTCCGGAACCACCGCCCCCGCTGCGACGGGCCTCTCCATCGCTCCCAACGGCAAAATCACCTTCGCCTCCGGCCAAACCTTCCCAGGCGCCGGCTCCGGCACCATCACCGGCATCACCACCTCCAGCCCCCTCTCCGGCAGCGGAACCTCCGGCTCCGTTGCCCTCAGCTTGAACAACTCCGCGCTGGTCACCGCCATCTCGCCGGCCATGCTCACCGCCCTCAAGCCCTCGCTCATCACCGGAATCACCACCGCCAGCCCCCTTACCGGCAGCGGAACCTCCGGCTCCGTCGCCCTGGGCCTCAATAACACCGCCCTGGTCACCGCCATCTCCCCGGCCATGCTCACCGCCCTCAAGCCCTCCCTCATCAGCGGCATCACCACCTCCAGCCCCCTCACCGGCAGCGGAACCTCCGGCTCCGTAGCCCTCGGGCTCAACACCTCCGCCCTGCTTACAGCCCTAGCGCCCTCGCTCATCACCGGCATCACCACCAGCAGCCCGCTCTCCGGCAGCGGCACGTCCGGCTCCATCGCTCTCAGCTTGAATGCGACGGCCCTGGAGACAACCCTCGACGCGCGCTATCCGCTGCTGGGCGTCGGCGACATCTTCACCAGCTACCTTGAGGCCTACCAGACTGCAGGCTCGGGCAACGCCGCCCTCCTCGGCTGGGGCTCCAACGGTTCGGTCGGCGCCTTTGGCGACTCCGATTCCGGCTACGCCGTGTGGGGCAGAAGCACCTCCGGGAAGGGCGTAAATGGCGAGGTCACTACCCCCGCTGCCGGTGCATCTGGAGTTTTGGGCGCAACCGGCACAACTTACAGCATGAGCTATACCGCTGAAGCCGGCATCGCCAATGCCGGGGTCTGGGCAGACTCGAGCGGTGCAGGCTCTGGCATTCCAGTTTCCTTGTTCGCCACCGGCGACGACACCTTTGCAGGCGCCTTCGTCAACAACGGCAAAGATTACCCGGCACTCCTTGTCGACAACAACGGAGGCACAGCCGGCGAGTTCGAGGCGTCGTCCGGCTATGGCGTCAGTGGAACCACCTCAACCGGAACCGGCGTGTTCGGCTCAACCGGCGGCGGAGGCAATGGAGTGTACGGCCTCAATTCAGCAACAGCAGAAGGGACTGCCGGCGTTCTCGGCATAGCCAACTCCGCAAGCACCGTCCTCGGCTATTACAACCTCTATGCCGGCGTCTGGGGTGACACCGGCACCAGCAGCACCGCCGTCAGCCCCGCGTGGGCCATCGGCGTGCTCGGCACCGCCGATGACAGCCACGCCGGCGTCTTCGTCAACAACAGCAAAATCTGGTCCACCGTGTACGTGTCCAACGGCTCCTCCGGCGGCACCGGCCTCTTCAAAAGCATCATGGTCTCCAGCCCCGACGGCGGAACCTGCGGCGTCGGCAGCGGCGGAAGCTTTAGCTGCACCGGCCAGATCAAGTCCCTCGTCAGCACTGGCGTCGGCGGCCACACCGTTGAAACCTATGCCGTGCAATCGCCCGAGAGCTGGATGGAAGACTTCGGCTCCGGCCAGTTGCACAACGGATCCGCCGTCGTCACCATCGAGCCCGCCTTTGCCGAGACCGTCAGCGCCGATGCCGGCTACCACGTCTTCCTCACCCCCAATGGAGACTCCAAGGGCCTTTACGTCACCGCCAAATCCGCAACCAGCTTTGAAGTCCGCGAGTCCGGCGGCGGAACCGCTTCGCTCACCTTCGACTACCGCATCGTCGCGAAGCGCCGCGGCTTTGAGGCCCAGCGCCTCACAGATGTCTCCGAGACCTTCAACGCCGAGATGAGAGCGGGTGCAATCGCCAGGGGCTCAGGCCCGAGGGCCAAAGCCCGGCCGATGGAGCGCTCGCCCCTCGCCCTGGCCCTCAACTCCAACGGCCGTCGCCTTGCCCACCCCAGGTCTCCCATGGCAATCCCGCCCAAGGCGAAGAAGACGGCCACAACCCGTCCCTGATCCATCCCTGCTCCACGCAGGCATAGACACAAAACAGCCCGCAGGCATGAGCCTGGGGGCTGTTTGCACTCAATAGAAATCTTACCCGGGCGCCTTCTGCGCCCTTCAGCCGCTAAACCCCGATCTGGGCAAACATCTCCGCCACCTGTGTGCGCCAGCGCTGCAGCTCTGTCCGGTCGCCCAGCTTGAACTGGAGCGAAGCCTCGGCGAGCGTGGTTCGCTTGCCATACAGTTCGTCGGTCACGCGATCGGCCAGGTCCGGCAAAAACAGGCTCTTGCCCCCCAGCGACGTCACCGTCTCGCGGATGGTGCTGTCGCGGTAAAGCTGAAACTTCTTCTCTTCGCCAAAGTAGCCGTTCTGCACCACGTGGGTCAAGCCGCCCGGCACGTGGTCCATGTAGTCACTCAGCAGCTCCAGGCTGTCCCGCTGCCGGTTGATCACCCACAGCGTAAGCAGAGGCCGCGACAGTTCGCGCAGCGAGTCCAACAGGATGCCCACATGCTTGGCCACGGCCACGTTGCTCTGCGCCGGCGTATTCACCACCACCGTCTTGAAGGGCGTTGCGTCGCAGATGTTCACCAGCCGGATCCAGCCTTCCACGTCGTCCAGATCCAGCACATCGCCCTCGGTCAGCCGCCCATAGCAGCGCCACACGTCAGGATTGTTGGTGTCTGCGTCGATCAGCTTCAGGTACTTGTGATTGATTGAAAAGTAGTCCAGCAGGGCCATCGTGGTGAGGGACTTCCCCACACCACCCTTGCTGCCGCTCACGATAATAATCGGCTGGTTCATGCCAGAATCCTAGCAAATCAACCCACTGAATGGAATCGATTTACGCAACTCTCTGCTGGATTTACATCCCATGGGTCCCGGAATCTGCCGCTATTTCTCCGCCGCATAGGCCACGCGCCCTTCGCTGATGGTCCAGCGCACCCGGCCCTGCATCGCGAATCCGTCGAATGGCGTGTTTCTTGACTTGGAGCGGCTGGCGGCGGCGCGATAGCTCCACTCCGCCTTCGCGTCGAACACCACCACGTCAGCAAAGCTGCCCGCCGCGAGCGTGCCGCGCCCCTTCAGCCCCAGCAGGGCCGCCGGCTGCGCGCTCAGCAGGCTCAGCACCCGGCCCAGCGGCATCTTCCACTCTTTGTGGAGCCAGCGCAGGCAAAGCCCCAGTGCCGTTTCCAGCCCCGTGATGCCGTTCGGCGCGTTTTCAAACTCCACTTCCTTCTCGTGAACGGCATGGGGCGCGTGGTCAGTGGCAATCGCGTCCACCACTCCATCCAGAATCGCCTCAATCATGGCGTCGCGGTCGGCAGCCGAGCGCAGCGGCGGGCACATCTTGGCATTGGTGTTGTAAAAGCCCACATGCTCCTCGGTCAACAAAAAGTGGTGCGGAGCCACTTCGCAGGTCACGCGCAACCCGCTGCGCCGCGCCTGCCTCACTGCCGCCAATGCAGCGGCGGTTGAAGTGTGGGCTACGTGCAGGTGAGGCCGCGCCTCGCGCATCTCCGTCACCAGCTTGATATCCCGCTCAACCAGCGCCCACTCGGCCTCCGGCGCCATCCCGCGCAGCCCCAGCTTGAACGACATCGGCCCCAGGTTCATGCTGGCGCCCTGCGTCATCCGCGTGTCTTCCGCGTGCTGAATCACGCTCAGCCCCACCCGCGCCGCCGCGGCCAGCGCCTCGCGCATGATGCCGTCTTTCAAGATCGGCAGCCCGTCGTCGCTCACCGCCACCGCGCCCGCCGACTTCAGCGCCGCGTAGTCGTTGATGGCTTCGCCCTTTGACCCGCGCGTGGCCGCCGCAATGGGAAACACCCGCACCACCGCGCCGCGCTCCGGCGCCTGCATCCAGCGCGTCGTCTCCACTGAATCGTTCACCGGCCTGGTGTTCGGCATCGCCGCAACCGACGTAAATCCGCCTGCCGCCGCCGCCGCCGTTCCCGAGGCAATCGTCTCCTTGTGCGCCTGGCCCGGCTCGCGCAAGTGTACGTGCATGTCAATCAGTCCCGGCGCAACCACCAGCCCCGTCGCGTCCAGCACTTCAGCGCCGTTGGCGCCCTTCAGCTTGCCCGGCCCGGCAATCTCGGCCACCCGCCCATCCTTGAGCAGAATGTCTTTGGGCGCGTCCACCCCGGCGGCCGGATCCACCAGTTGCCCGCCGCGAATCACCAAAGAGTTCATGCCCGGCCTCCTTGCTCGGCTCCGGTCAGCGCCCGCTCCACTACCGCCATGCGGATGGCCACGCCGTTGTGCACCTGCTCCAGAATCGCCGACTGCGGCCCGTCAGCCACCCCGGCCGTCAGCTCAAGCCCGCGAATGATCGGCCCCGGATGCAGCACCACGGCCTTCGGAGCCTGCGCTCCCAGCCGCGGCCCGTTCAACTGGTAGCTGGCCTTGTACTCGCCCAGGTCCAGTTGCATTCCCGCCAGCCGCTCCGCCTGAATCCGCAGCATCATCACCACCTGCGACTGCCGCAACGCCGCCTCAAAATCCCGCTCGATGGCGATGCCCGGTCCCGCATCCGCCGCCAGCTCCGGCAGCAACTCCTTGGGACCGCACAGCAGCACCTGCGCTCCCAGCCGCGGCAGCAGCAACATATTCGACCGCGCCACGCGGCTATGCAGAATGTCGCCCACAATCGTCACCGTCACCCCGGCCAGCGTCTCCGCGTCCACGGCTTCAATCCCCGGCCGCAGATGCGCCAGCATGGTGCGCAGGTCCAGCAGCGCCTGGGTCGGATGCTCGTGCATGCCGTCGCCCGCGTTCAGCACCGGCAGCCGCGTCTCCTGCTCAAGCAGCCACGCCGCCCCGCTCGCGTTGTGCCGAAGAATGATCGTCTCGGCCCCCAGCGCGCGCAGCGTCAGCCCTGTATCCTTCAGCGACTCGCCCTTTTCAATGCTCGACGAAAGGCTCGAAATCAGCGTCGTATCGGCGCCCAGCCCCTTGGCCGCCAGCTCAAAGCTGGTGCGGGTGCGCGTGGACGACTCGTAGAACAGCAGCGCCACGCGCCGCTTGGCCAGCAGCCGGTCACGCACCAGCGGGTCCATATTCTCGAGTTCAGTGGCGCGCTTCAGCAGCCGGCTCACGCCCTCCACCGTCAGGTCCTGAACCGAAAGCAGCGATCCGGGATGGTAAGGGAACGGCGAAGCGGGCACGGGCGGTGTGTTGTGCGGGCGGCGAACAGTGGGTGCGGCTGGCGTCATACCGATCAGCATCCAGCCTCCAGCTGATAGCTGGAAGCTGCCTTTCTTTTCTACTCCGTACGTTCAACCAGCAGCACCTGCTCGTCGCCGTCGATCTCCTGCAACTTCACTTCAATGATCTCGCGGCTGCTGGTGGGCACGCGCTTGCCAATATACGTCGCTTCAATGGGCAGCTCGCGATGGCCGCGGTCAATCAACACCGCCAGTTGCACGTGCCGCGGCCGCCCGTGCGCAAACAGTGCATCCAGCGCCGCCCGGATCGTCCGGCCCGTATAAAGCACGTCGTCGCACAACACCACGTCGCGGCCTTCGATATCGATCCCGATGGCTCCCGGCGTCACCACCGGGCGCACCGCAGTCGTATCCAGATCGTCGCGGTAGAGCTGAATATCCAGCACCCCGGTCGCCACCTGCCGCTTCTCAATCCCTGAGATCAGCTTGCCCAGGCGCTCAGCCAGGGGAACGCCGCGCCGCCTGATCCCCACCAGCGCCAGGTTTTCGCTGGCGTCGCTCTTTTCAACAATCTCGTGGGCCAGGCGCACCAGCGTCCGCTCAATCTCTGAGGCCGACATCAGCCGGCCCTTCAAGCGCAGTGAAGTTTGGTTGGGCTCTTCGCTCATTTAGGGGGCTCTCTCGCCGTTCGTCTCTGGTCAGCTTGTCTCTCGCAGGATGATACGAGGGGCTGCCTCCCCAGAGCAAGTTATGAAGAAACTCCAGCTTCAGCCGGAGCGTTGCACGCCACGTTCCATCCCGCCGAACTTAAAAATCTCAGCAGGCCGTGGTGAAAGTCCAGATGGGGCGAAAAACATCCCTCAGGGGCTAAAGCCCATCGTCTATTCTCAGCTATTTGCGGCACGTCTAAAGCCGTGCCCTCTCAAAACCCGACTTTTACCACAGGCTGTTAGGGTTCTTGCACCGCCGCCCCATCCGGATGCAGCCGGCTCTAAACCTCGGGCTGCCGCGTCCGTCCCAGAAAACGCGCTCCCATGGCCCCGCCACCGGTTGCAAAAAACAGCAGCAGAATTGTATTGGTAGCGAACCCGAAAAGCTCAATCCCCGCATGGCCCCAGGGCGAAAGCATCCAGTTCTCAACCTGGGTCTGCGCCGCCTGCGCCTGCGCCGGATCGGCGGAGTTGATTCCCGAGGTCCACTGCCGCGTCATCTGCTGGCTCGTCTCCACGCGGGTCTTCCACTCGGCGTCAATCTGGCTCGCCTGGTGCAGCACATACCGCTCCACAAGCAGCGCCCCACCGCTCACGCTGAACGCCAGCCAACCCGCCATCAGCCCGGTCACCAGGCCAATGCGCGCCCCCGCCCCGATCGTGATCCACGCTGGCCGCTGGCTGCGCACATAAAGCGCCACCGCCCACGCCGCGCCCGCGCCCATCCACAACAATCCCATGAATCCGAGGGGTGAGACGCCGCTCGAAAGCAGTCCGGCCGGCACCGCCAGCAGCAAGGCCGCGCGCAGCGCCGGCTTCCAGGCCACGCTGCTCGCATCCTGCACTGCCTCGTGCGAATGCTCCGCCCGCACCTGTCCTGCCCCGCCCTCCGCCTCGTAGGTCAGTTGCGGCAAGCCGCAATACGGGCAGTAGCAGTTTTCAGCCAGAACGGCCTGGTGGCAGCGGGTGCAGGTAATCTCCATACCTCTATGAGCCTATCGCATTCCCCCACGGTATGCGCAGTTCACAGGGCTTTGGCCGGCTCACGGCGTGCGGCGCGCATTGGCCTAGCGTACAACTTCAGGCCTGCGATGCAGCATCACGTGGAATCGCTCCCGGCAATCGCGGCACCGCACTGGATACTCGAAGAGCAGCAGCATATTGTGGCATCGCTT
>Ga0302320_10001348_pt1 | contig 58921 bp, 51 predicted proteins | sample Bog_T0_3_FD_202130 | JGI IMG/M metagenome (GOLD analysis project Ga0302320, IMG submission 202130) | Peat permafrost microbial communities from Stordalen Mire near Abisko, Sweden - Bog_T0_3 | ecosystem: Environmental > Terrestrial > Soil > Wetlands > Peat | place: Sweden: Abisko, Stordalen Mire... | reverse complement strand
CAGCTTTGAAAGGACGCGGCGGGATACCTCCTGGGTCCCTTGTCGAACTACTCTCGGTTTTGAAAGGGCGCGACGGGGCGGGTGGTTCTCGCTTTTGAAACATGTGAATCCGCAGTCCTGCTCCGCCACGCCGAAGGCAGATGACCCCACCGCAGGTGGCATCGCTCTACAATCATCTCTTGCAGCCCGAAACCCAAATCGACCTGCGCGACCGGCTCAGCGTGGTGCTGGTTTCCCCGCGCAATCCCCTCAATATAGGAGCGGCGGCGCGCGCCATGGCCAACTTCGGCTTTGCGCGGCTGGCCGTGGTCGCGCCTTTCGCGCCGCACTGGCGCGAGGCCCGCTCGGCTGTGGGCGCGCCGGAACTGCTCCAGGGCGCAGCCGAATCCGCCACTCTGGCTGAGGCTGTAGCGGCATGCACGCTGGTGATAGGAACCGGCACTCTCACCTATCGCAAGCCCGAGCAGCGCGTGGTTGCGCTGCCGGACCTGGCGCCTCTGGTCCGGCAGGAACTGGCCCGCGGCGGCAGCATCGCCCTCGTCTTCGGGCCAGAGAAGCATGGGCTCACGCGCGAGGACCTGTCTTACTGCCATCTGCTCGTGGAGATTCCCACCGACACCCGCCAGCCCTCCATGAACCTGGGCCAGGCCGTAGCTGTCTGCCTCTATGAGCTGGCCTCGCGCGCCTTTGCCCCGGAAGTTACCACCGCCGATACGGCTCTCCCAGCCGCCGCTTCCGGCAATCTGGAGCTACTGGCCGGGGTGGTCGAAGAGGTGATGCTGGCGGCCGAATACTCCCCGGCCCCCATGCGCGACGCTAACCGTCACGACCTCCGCCTCCTCCTGCACCGGGTGGCGCCCTCGGAGCGCGATACGCGCCGCATGCTGGGCCTGTTCCGGCGAATTCTGTGGCGATTGCAGCATCTTCAAAAAGCCAGTGACCGGAGCGGCAAGCCGGAATAAGAATCTTCACACCCGGGGAGCAAAATCCTGTTAGAGTGGCGGCAAAGGCCCCGATGCTCCTCAACCAAATGTATGTTCGCGTAAAGTCCCCAGCTGCAGCAGTGGCCGGGTTCAGCTGGGTTTTCCTGGGCGCGCTGGCTCTGGCCATGAGCTTGTCCGCACTGGCACAACAGGCGCCCCCGCCGCCGGCAGCAACTCCACAGCAGAACCAGCCGGCCGCCGGAGAGCCAACACCCGCAACCGCGCCAACGTCCCCGGCAAAAGTTGCCGTGCCCGCTCCCGAGCCCGCGGGCAGCATCACCGAAGAGCAATTGCGGCAGATGCTGGTGGGCAAGCCGCTCTACCTGCGCGGCGGATACCTGAGCAATAACCTGAGCTTTGGTGAGGACGGCCTGCTGATCAACGACTCCCCCCGGGGCTCCTACACCCTGAGCGCCGTTGAGATCGAGCGGGTCCGCCTGACCAAGCACAAGGTTGTGCTGGAAGGGGCGCGCTACGGGCTGCACTTTCTGGGCGCACTGCCCTATGAGGACACCACTAAGACCGTGGACCGAGTGCGCATTACGCCGAAAAAGAAGATCCTCAAGATCACCATCGACCGCGAACTGGTGGTAACGCCAAAATCAAACAAGTCCTGGTGGCCCAAACTCGGACTAGGAAAAGCCACTGAAACTTCTACCACCACTGCGGCAACTCCCGCCGCCGCGCCCGCTCCGCCGTCTGAAGCCAGCGAAGCCGCAGCGGCCGAGAGCGAGGCCAGGGCGGAGATGGCAAAAGCACCTGAAGCCGAGCGGCCGGCCGATCCCAAGAGCGTCACCACCACACTCTCAGCAGCGCACGCCAACCAGGTGCTCGATGGCGCACTTGACCGCATCTTTGCGCAAGGACTCGACGACCGACTGATCGCCGCCATGCCCGGCTTCTGGAAGCTCTACTACGAGGCGGCCGCAGCCAAGACCGATTACCGGCCCAAAGACCCCGCCGTACTCCGCCAGAATACTGTGGACAAAAGAGCCCGGCTGTTGACCTCCTTTGTGCCCGAGTCCAACGAATACGCGCAGGCCAACGCCGTGTCCGGCATGGCTCTCTATCACACGGTGATCGGCGCCGACGGCAAACCGGGCGAGATTGCTGTTGGCCGGCCCATCGGTTTCGGATTGGATGAGAACGCAGTGGCAGCCATCCTCAAGGCCAGCTTTGAACCGGCCATCAAGGACGGCAAACCGGTACCCGTGATGTTGGACCTGGTGGTACAGTTCCGCATTTACTCCACTCGAACCTCGGCAAAGGACAAGCCGGAACCCACGGCAACGCCCGAAACCGCGCAACCCGCTGCTCCATCGTTGCCGGGCCCGTACAGCGTTCCGCATTCGTAAGGCAGAGCCACTTTCAAGTGAGAATCCCTGTCATGCAGCGGGCCGTCTCCGTGTCCCACGCCGGGCGGCGCAGGACAGCCGCAAGACCTTTGTCCAACGCGAGGCGGATGCCTGTCCCACATCCGTCTTACGCGTGTAAGACAGCGTAAGACACTGCCGTTTTGCCCGCAAAAATCCGCCGTGCCGCCTAGCAGCAACAGCCGTGCGCGAGCCCCCGCAGCAATTCGCCCGGCTGAACCTGACTTACCCGCCTGAATCGCCCCAAACGGCGTGTAAGACATTTGTCTTACACGCATAATTCCCGCTCAGACGCACACAGCTCCGCTCACTTCGGCTTCTCGGTCTCCCACAGCTCTATCCGGTTGCCCTCCGGATCCCAGATCCACGCAAACCGTCCGTAGGCATAGTCCTCGCGTTGGGGGTCGATGCGCACGCCCGCGGCGGCCAACTGCGCCAGTAACCCGTCCAGGTCGTCTACGCGAAAATTGAGCATCGCCTGCTGCGGCCCGTCGCCAAAGTAGGCGGTGTCCAGCGGAAAATGCGCAAAAACCGTCATCCCCGCCGCCTCCGGTCCTTCGAATGCCAGCGATCCACCGTCTTGCGCAGCGATGCCCAGGTTCGCCGCATACCATGCGGACAGCCCCTCCGGGTCGCGCGCCTTCAAAAAAACGCCCCCTACGCCTACCGCTTTGGCCATCTCTACTCCTCCTGTCTGATGATCTCTTCCAGCTTTGGCTTGTGCTTGGCGTCGCGACCGGTGCGCGGCTCCGTATCCAACACCCGCGCCGGCTTGGGCTGCCCCACGCGCTCGCGGGCGTTCGCCTTCACCGCCTTGGTCACTGAAAACTTTCCTGGCTTGCGTTTCGTCATGGCAAGGATGAGTATGGAATAAATTCTGCTGGAGTGGAAGTACCCGGCCTGCTCCGGCATTGGTTTTCAGCGCCGGGCTGAACACATTGCCGAGCAGGGAGCCGGTCCACGATGGAAGAACGCGAATTTTTCAACGAAACCACGGAACTGCGCACGCACACCCTCACCTGTCCCAAGTGTGGCCAGGCAGGGGAATACAAGGTCAACTGGGTAGTGCGCCGCAAGCGCGCCCAACTGCCTCGCGGCGCCGACGAGCGTGACCGCGCCCGCTTCGCCAAAGCGCAATCCTACATGGTAAGACGCGACGATAAATTGTCCTGCGTCAACATCCGCTGCCGCAAACCCTTTGAGATTACCCAGCTCCAGTCGCTGGCGTTTCTCTCCGAGTAAGCAGGTCGCCCGCTGCGCCCGAGCGGTTCCAGAGCGGCCTCGGCGCAGTGTCCCGGCCGCTGCATCTTTCCTTCCCCTATTCCGCACACCCTCGGAGGCAGGTGAGCCCAGCCGCGTTCTTCCAGAGGAGGAACCATGCATCTTCCAGCCCCCATCCGCCGCCCTGCTGCGCTTCTCTCACTCGCGGCCCTGCTGTGCGCAGCGTCCGTTCTCAGCCAACCGGCGCCCATCTCTTTGCCCGCACCGCAAACCACCGCCGGCCTGCCCCTGATGCAGGCTCTGGCCCAGCGCAAAACCACCCGTGCTTTTCAGGACCAGCCGCTCCCGCTGCAAACCCTGTCCAATCTCCTGTGGGCGGCCTTTGGCGTCAACCGCCCGCGCGCCGTCAAACCCGGACTGGGCCGCACCGCGCCCTCGGCTATGAACAGCCAGGACGTCGAACTCGACGTGGTTCTCGCCGGGGGCGTTTACGTCTATGACGCCGAGCAGAACCTGCTGCGCCCCACCGTCGTTGGCGACGTGCGCGCCAAAGTCAGCCCGGCGGCAGCAGCCCACGCGGCCGTTACCCTTATCTATGTGGCCGCGGCTAAAGACGACTTTGCCCAGGTCGATACCGGCTTCATCGCGCAGAATGTCTATCTCTTTGCAGCCTCCGAGGGGCTGAACGCCTGGTTTTATACCTTCCACGGCGCGGATGTAACCGTGGCCCTCAAGCTGCCTGAAGGGCGCAAGCCTCTCTACGCCCAATCCGTAGGCTACCCGCCCCGGTAATTGCAATTTAGCCGGTAGGACAGATTCCGAATAGGCTGCGCCGGCGCGTTCCCGCTGCCAAGTCTGTCCCATCGCGCATGAATGCGTGCGGCAAAAATTGTTAGACTGGCTTATTCAGGGGAATACGGATTCTTTTCACCTATCCGAGTGTTGCCGGGAATCTGCAAACCCCTTGCCAACCCTGCATCCTGGTTGGACACTGTTGCCGATGCTGGATAGACTGGCATTCTGCTCACCATCAATCAGAAAACACGAGGACTCGCTCCGACTTCATGGCCGCTCAACTGTCGTTCATAGGATTTGCCTGGAAAAATCTCTGGCGCAGGCGTCTGAGAACATCTCTCACTCTGTGCGGGATTGGCATGGCCATCGGCGCGTTTGTCGCTTTGGTGGGTTTCTCGCGATCGTTTGAACAGGAGTGGCTGCGGCTCTACACCAGCAGCGGCACCGACATCGACGTCGTCGAGAAAACTTTCCTCAATACTTCAGTCGATGAATCCATTGGACCCCGGCTCCGCGCCGTGCCCGTCGTCGCCCAGGCTGAACCCATGATGTACAACATCATGGATCTGACGCCGGAGATCAATGCCATCGTCTTCGGCTGGCAGGACGACTCCTACGAATTCGATTCGCTTACGTTCACCTCGGGCAGCCGCTTTCACAATGGCAAGCCGGAGATCATTCTGGGCGAACTGCTGGCTCGCAACCTGAACAAGAAGGTGGGCGACACCGTGGATATGCAGGGCGCCAGCTTTCTGGTGATGGGCATCTACCATGGCGGCACGGGTCTGGAAGCAGCCGCGGTGATCATGCCCCTCGACCAGTTGCAGCAAATCTCCAGCTTGCAGGGAAAGGTCTCGGGCTTTCATGTGCGCCTTCGTCCCACACCGGGCGGAGAAACGCGCGAGCATTATCTGAAGCGTTCCCAGTCCCTGATTGAAGCCGCGCTGCCCGGGCTGAACGCGCAGCCGGCGGCGGAACGCGCCGCCAACAATCAATTCGTGACCCTGGCGCAGGCCATCGCATGGGGCACTTCATCGATTGCCTTGATGATGGGCATTCTGAGCATCGCCAACACCATGGCCATGTCAGTCTTCGAGCGCACGCGCGAGATAGGAATCCTGCGCGCGCTGGGCTGGAAAGGCTGGCGCGTGATGCTTCTCATCCAGATTGAAGCGGTGGTGCTGGGCGTTGGCGGAGGCGTTCTCGGCATCGGGTTTGGATGGGGCGTTCTGCGGCTGCTGGCTGCCTTGCCTAAAACTGCGAGCATCGTCTCGTCGTCGCTTTCTTTTACCTATCTGTTCCAGGCGTTTGCCCTCGCCGTGATCTCCGGCCTGATTGCAGGAGCTTTCCCAGCCTGGCGCGGCGCGCATCTTTCGCCGGTTGAGGCGCTGCGGCACGACTAGGGAATTTCTGGAACATGCGCTGCGCACAACACGCGAAAAACAGCGTTTTCTGAGACAAAAAAGGGCATTTTTAAACCAAAAAGGGCATTTTTGGGTTCAAAATGGGCTATTTTTGAATGTTTGGTGTTACCTATTGGTTAACAATTAAAAACTCTAAGTTGTTTATTTTATGCAAGTTACAAAAAACAGAGAGATGAAAAACCGGCAAAAAAAGGTTTTTTTGCCCTCTCCCGGACCTTCAAGCACATTCGGGAATGGTGAGGAATTGGCATTCCGTCCGGTGCTGAAGTGGCTGCGGAAAAAGTCCGGCATTTATAAAGAGAGGCCGAAAAACATCCCTCCGCGGCTAAAGCCGACGTTTATTATCTGCTACTTGCGGCACGATTGAAGTCGCGCCCTTTCAAATCTTGGTCTATCCGAGGCTTAGGTGAAGTTCTCCGCAAGCGGTGTAGTCGTACCCTTTCAAAACAACGGCTTGATCAGAGGTTCCCTAGACCGCACCTATTTAACTTGATTATGCGCCGCGGGAAGGTAATTATCGGCAAACCGCTTGCGCAATTCCCGGCGCAGCACTTTGCCGTTGTGATTCAGCGGCAGGCCGCCGGGCTCGACAATCCAGATGCGGCGCGGTGATTTGTACGGCGCCAGTTTCTGCCTGCACCAGTCCAGCAACTCGGTTTCGCCGGCCACGGAGCCCGCGTGCAGCTCGACCGCAGCCACGGGAATCTCGCCTTTCTCCGGGTGGGGAATGCCAAAGGCTACGGCATGGGCCACAGCCGGATGGGCCAGCATGGCCGCTTCCAGTTCCCGGACATAGACCGAGTAGCCGCCCGACTTGATGACGTCCTTCATGCGGCCCACCAGCCGGATGAGGCCGAGGCGGTTGCGCGTGGCCAGGTCGCCGGTGCGCATCCAACCGTCCGCGGTGAGCAAGCCTTCAACATCGCCCTTGTCTTTCCAGTAGTGCGGCGCAAGACCGCGGCGGCGGACCTGGCACTCGCCGGTGACACCGGCTGGGACCGGCCAGCCGTTTTCGTCCACCACGCGGATGCGAAACGGCGGCACGGCAAAGTACAGGTCGCCGCCGAAGGGCAGCAACGGCAGGTCCACGCCCATCATGGCCAGACCACCGAGTTCCACCATGCCGTAGCCGTTGAGAAGCACGGGCGCAATACGCCGGCCGGCCGGCAGCCGCAGCAGCGCGCCGTACTGCCGCAACTGTTGACGAACTTCGCCGGGCAAGTGGTCGCTGGCCGAGAGCCACAGGCGCACGCTCCTCAGCCGCGCAGGGTTGGGAGTACTGTTGACCAGCCGGGCAAACATCGCGGGCACGCCGACCACGGACGTGACGCCATGGCGCTCAATCTGCTGCAACGCATCCGCAACCACAAAGCGATCCATAAAGCAGCCGCGAATGCCCGCCATCAAACCGTAGAGCGAGATGCTGACGGCCATGATGTGCGACCAGGGCAGGGCGATCAGGGCCAGATCGCGCGGCCCCAGAAACACGCCGGCCAACACCGTGGATGCCCGCGCCCCCAGCAGCGCGTTGCTTGAAAGGGCGGCGCCTTTGGGAAATCCGCTGGTGCCGGAAGTATGAAACACCGCAACCGTGGCGGCAGGATCGATGGCCGCAGGCGGAAACGGCGCACCGGTGTCGACGCGGCGCACAAATCCATCCAGCGTTGAAGGCTCATCGTCGGCTTGAATCCAGGTGCGCACAGGCAGCGCGTTGCGGTCATGGATGGTGCGTTCAAAAACCGCCTTGTCCGTTACCAGAATCTCCGTACCACTCTCGGCCAGGATGCGGCTGACTTCAGAGAGAGACAGTTGCGGGTTGAGCGGAACCGCGATGCCGCCGGCGCGGATAATCGCCAGGAACCAATGAAAACATTGCCGGTTGTTGGTGCGATAAATGGCGACGGGCTGGCCGGGGCGGAGCGAGATGGCGCGCCGCAAAAAACTATCGATGCCGCAAATGTCTGCGTGCAGTTCGGAGAGAAGGAAATGGCCGTCGTCGCTGGCCGAGACCTCGCAGTCGCCTTTGCGGCGGACCAGTTCATCCACGAGATTCGCCACGGTGACCTTGCGGTCGCGTGCGAGCTGAAAACGGCGGAAGATGTTCATTGCGCGGCTACCGGATTGCGTCCCCAGTCGCTGGCGACGCAGTAGTGAAAGAGGCGGTCAAGGTAATCCAGCACCGGCGGCGGACACACTCCGGCGGGAGTCAGCAGCCGCTCGGCATTGGCCGTGTCAAACTGCATGCGCATGGTGAAGTAGTCGCGATAGGCGCGGCCGTCGCGCAGCACGCGGCGCTTGCGTCCCCATAACGACACGAAAAGCAGCGGCCGCACCAGCGCAAAAAACAACTTCGGGTCCACGTAGCGCGGCTCAGGCGCATGGAAAAACTCCATGGCGCGGCGCGCGACCTGATCGATGGTTGCGCTGCCGTGGGGTCCGGCGCAGAGGTGGACTGTGCTGCCCTGGGCGGCCTCGTCGAAGACCAGGCGGGCAACGGAGGAAGCCACATAATCCACCGGCACGATGTCCAGCACGGCATCTGGAAAGCCGGGCACGGTGCGCCACAATCCCCGCGCGTAGATCTTCAGCGGCCAATACATCATTTTGAAGCTGGAGGTAACGCCCGTGCGCGAATCGCCCACGATAATGCTGGGGCGCAGAATGACGCCGGGCAGCGCACCAAGGCGCGAGCGCACCAGCGCCTCCGCCTCGGCCTTGGTCTGTTCGTAGGTGTTGCGGTAGCCCTGGCCCACGGCCAGTTCGCTTTCAAGCACCAGGCCGGTGCGCTCTCCGGCCACGTAGGCCGTGCCCACGTAGGCGAGGTTCCGAAGCTTTCTCATGCCGGCGGCAAAATCCAGAATCCGGCGCGTGCCCTCCACGTTGATCTGGCGAGCCTCTTCCAGCGAGTGATCGAAGCGCACCGTGGCGGCGCAGTGGATCACCCGGGTTGTCTCCGCAGTGAGGCGATGGTACGCAGCGGTGTCCAAACCCAATTTGTCCTGGCTGACATCGCCGGAGTAGACCTCAACACGGGATCGATCGGCGGCGGGAACAAGGTCGTCGGCGCGCTGCCGGCCGGGTTTGCCTGCACGGTCGCGGATGAGCAGCGCCAGCCGGGCGTTTGGCTGACGATCCAGAAGTTCGCGGACCAACTGCACGCCGAGAAAGCCGGTGGCGCCGGTGACAAAGATCAATTCTTCGTTGTTCATTCAGGGACCGACCTCAGTGCTGGAACAACTCGAAGGCCGGTAAACGATGACCTTTCGCTGCCTGGGCTACGAGTAATGGATAGCCCATTATAAATCGAAGCCCTGTGCTGGAAAGCGCCGCCGTAAGTACGCCTTGCACAATCTATAACTTAAGGATTCCTATGAGAGCCTGAACGGCAACTGTTCCATCGTCCGCGGAGCCGCCGGCCCGGCTCATCGTATACTGGCGCAGAGCCGGGAGAGCAAGGAAAATCCTGGAGATTAGGAGCCATTCCTGTGAAATTCATCCTGAACTTCGTTGCCATTTTTTGTCTTGCCGCATCCATCGCCACTCCTGGTTTTGCGCAAAGCGGCGGGGCGGATGTCTTCAACTCAAAGTGCGCCCCGTGCCACGGCACGAATGGCCTGGCGGCCACACCGGCCGGAAAGGCTCTGAAGGCTGCGTCCTTCAAGTCCGCTGCGGCCGTCAAGGCCTCGGACGCGGAATTGATCGCGACCGTCCACAGCGGCAGGAACAAGATGCCCAGCTTTGCCGGCAAGCTGACCGACGATCAGATCAAGTCCGCCGTGGCTTACATCCGCACCCTGCAGAAATAGCGCCTGGACTACCGGTCTGCGTCCTTGGTCCTGGTGAAGAATCCATACCACTTCAGCATCAGCACCCAGAGCACAGCCCCGGCCGCGAAGAGTCCCAGAAAAAGCAGCATGGGAGACCACTGCGTCTTGACCGCAAACTCCTGCGGATGGAAGTACGGCTTGAGATAGGCGTCGCGGAGGATGTCGCGCATGATGCACATGGTGAGGACGACCAGGACGGTCAAGCCGGTGACGCCGATCGCCGCCAGGCGAATGTTCTGCTTCCGCAAGGCATCGGACATGAGATAGATGGAGAGCAGCGCTGCCAGGACGCCGAACCCGAACAGCGCCGTGGCCAGCGTGTTGTCGCCCATGTACAGCATGCGCAGATCCCGCGGCAGGCTGACCAGGAAGCCGATGCCCACCAAGACCTGGGCCATGGTGGCGTACAAGAACGCCTTGCCGCCGAACTGGAACAGGGCGCGCGCATACTCCGCATCCCGCTTCCATTTTGCCCACGCCATCAGCACCAGCAGCAGGCCGCCCACCGCGACCGCGGCGGTCATGAAGTGCAGATAGCGCGGAAACAGCGTGGGCTCTGAGAGGTTGAGGTGCCAACCCGATGCGCCGGAAAAGTACTTCTGCATCCAGCGCGACGGAACCAGGCCGAGCGTGATGTTGTTGGTGTAGATGAAGCCGATGAGGAGAACCAGCGTGGTGCTGAACAACAACACCCGTCCCGCCGCGCGCGGCCGCTGCTGAGCGCGATAGGAAACAAAGTAGAAGCCGTAATACGCGGCGATGACAAGCACGATGACGAGGAACCAGGGCCAGGCCATCAGGATCGACGACGTGTAAAAGTACTGCCCGTAAAGAACCTGTACAAACAGGAGCGGCGCAATACCCAGGCTGATGGTCGCCGCCATGAAAGTCGGCACGTTTTTCGCCACATCCAGAAAGATGCGGCTCCCGTAGGGATTGCTCTTCTGCCGCCAGCGCGCCAGCAAGGCCAGCGCGGCGCCGCCCAGCATGAAGTTCATGGCCAGGATGTGCAGAAAAAATGTCCCCACCAGCAGCAGCTTGAATACCCAAAACGGCGCAGGGAGCGGATTGGGGTCGATGGTTGGAACCATGCCAGTATCCATCATCACTTGCCTCCTTTGGCGGCCGGGCCAGCGGGTAGATTGGGACGCTCGGCATTCACCCACTGGACCAGCGCCCGACGTTCGCCCTCAGTCAATTTCAGATCGGGCATCACCGGGAACATCCCGGGCAGATCCTTCAGCGCATCTGCCGCCGCCTGCGGATCCCTGGGCATGTTGGCAAACAGATGGTCGTCGCGGAGCATCTGGTGGCACATTCCGCAGTCGTGCTCGTACACGGTTTTGCCATCGGCGGCAGCAGCGGCGGCAGGCGCGGATTGCAGCGAGCTCAGATAGGCCGTCAGCGCGTCCTGCTCCGCATCGGTCCCGGCAAACGGCGGCATCACGCCGTTATGCATCAGATACAGGCTGCCCACCATGGCGCGGATCTTGTCACGATCCCATTGGCGCATGGCGATGTATTGCCGCACACCTCTGTAACTGCTTGCGGTGTGGCAGCTCGCGCACTCCACGCGAAAGATTTCTTTGCCCGCAGCTACCTGGTTCGCCGGCGTGAGAACGCGATTGCTGACCCAGCGCGCCGTCTTCAGCACGCCCGCATCCGCGATCTTGTCCACGGTAAAGCCGCCGTCTCCCGGCATGGCCGCCGCATACACAGAGTTGGCATAGAGATAGTTCTCGATGACATACGGCTTGCGCACCGACTCGCGCACAAACTCGAATGAGTCCATGGCGCTGAAGGCCACCAGCAAAACCACCAGGCTGAAGGCCAGGTGCAGCCGTCCGGGCCTGACCAGGGCAAGCAGCGCCAGCAGCAGCGTCACGCCCAGCAGCACGCAGGCCAGCAGGGCAGAGTAAGTGCCCGTCGGCATGGCTCCGCGCGCGCTGGACCACAGCTCGGGCGGAATCTTCTGGATATACCACCACGCGCACACCGGCAGCAGCAACAGCGACGGCACGGTCCACAGCGCGCCCCAGCGGACAATGCGCGCCTTCAACGCGGCATCCTTCTGCACGCTGGCCGTGATCAGCGCATAGATGCCCGCCAGGGCCAGCGCGGTGCAGGTGCGGAACAGCAGCGACGGCATGTAGGTGGGATTGAAAAACCCCGACCAGAACTCGTGATTCTCAATCCAGTGCCCGGGCGTCAGCATGAAAGTAATGATTCCGTTGATCACCACCAGGCTAAGAAAGGCGGTAATGAAATAGATCCATCCGAACCAGAGATGTACCCTGGGTTCCAGCTTCTCCCAGCCATACAGGTAGAGCAGCGCGGCGGTGATTTCCAGGAAGAAGAACACCCACTCGATGGCCCAGCCCCACACCCAGATGTGGATCAGGTTGCTGGTCGCGGTGGGGCTGATCAGGCCGATGGTGAACCAGATGCCCACGCCGCTTACCGCTCCAAAGACCACCGTCACCAGCACGAAGAACTTGGTATGCTTCTTCAGCCAACCGAGCAGTTCCGCATCCTGGCTCCAGCGCGCCTTGTGCTCCGTCAGAACCAGAAACAGCCCGCCGCCCACGGCAAAGTGCGAGACAAAAACGTGCAGGCCCGCAACCAGCGCCATGAGCAAACCGGCCCCAAAGGCCACGTCCCAGACTGGAAAGTTCATGCTGCTCCCTTCCGCACGTAAATCTGCCGCGGCGGTATTGCACTCTCGTTTGAAATCAATCAGATTGTACTGCTCTGCAACGCATTCGCAAGTCCGCGCATAATGAAATCAACACCTTTTTCGCCGCCGCAAGAATAACCCAGACTCCTCAACTGCCCTTATTGCCTCGCCCTTCCACTAGCGCGGACGCATCCGCATATGATTGAATCGAATATGTGAGCGGCCGGCCAGGAGGCCATCCAAATCGCGGCCCGCTCGGAGAGACTCAATGCCAAATTCCCTGCTTCCCCCTGAAGAACGACATCTTACCCCCGACCAGGTCGAGGCGCTGGACAAACGCCGCGAACTCGGCCACACCTTCCTGGTGATCGCCGGGCAGTTCGCCGTCATCGCCACCATTCTGCTGCTCTGGGTAGGCCAGGACCTGGCCTACTCGCCGGGATGGGCGCATCCCATGGCCTATTACTTCTTTATCGCCGTGGCCATCATCGTGGTCATGGGCATCGCCGGCATGGTGCTGCGCAAGGGAACGCCGCGGCTGGACTGAACCGGCGTCCACTTCGTCGCAGCCGCACCCCGCTCCAGGCAACGGATCGCAATGCACCTCTGTCTCAGACGGTATAGCCTTGAATACGCCGATGGCCGATCCATCCCCAGTACATTCCGCAACCGCGACCCACAATCCACGACTCACCGACAGCCATGGCCGGGTCATTCACGATCTCCGCGTCTCCATTACAGACCGCTGCAACTACAAGTGCGTCTACTGCCGCACCGGCGAGATGGGCGCGCAATACCCTGAGCTGGGCATCGACGATTACCTGCGCCTGATCAAGCTTTTCGTCTCGCTCGGCATCACCAAGGTGCGGCTCACCGGCGGCGAACCGCTGCTCCGCCGCGGCCTGGTCGATCTGGTGCGACAAATCTCCGCTCTGCGCACCCTGGCCGGCGAGCCGCTGGACCTGGCTCTGACCACCAACGGCCACTTGCTGGACGAGCTGGCCGCGCCGCTCAAGGCCGCCGGCCTCAACCGCGTTACCGTCAGCATGGACGCCGTGGACGCGCCCACCTTCGAGCGCATCACCCGCGTTCCCGGCAGCTATCAGGCCGTGCTCGCCGGCGTTCGCGCCGCCCGCGCAGCAGGACTCACGCCGCTGAAGATCAACTGCGTCCTGCTCCGCGGCTTCAACGACAGCCAGATTGAAGGTTTCGCCCGCTTTGCCCGCGATGAGAACGTCGCGGTGCGCTTTATCGAGTTCATGCCACTTGAGGAAGGCCGCCTGTGGACGCCGGAGATTGTCGTCCCGCTGGCTGAGATCGTTGCCCGCATCGGCCGCCTGATGCCGCTGGTCAAGCTCGCTCCGCGCGAAGCCAGCGAGACCGCCCAGCGCTACACATTCAAGGATGGCGTGGGCGAAATCGGCATCATCGCTCCGGTCTCCCAGGCTTTCTGCGGAGCCTGCAGCCGCGTGCGCCTGACCAGCGACGGCAAGATTCGCACCTGTCTCTTCTCCCAGGTCGAGCACGACCTCTACGGACGCTTGCGCGCCGGTGAATCCGACGCGGAACTGCGCACTTATATTTTTCGTACCGTGCAGGGTAAGGAAGCTCGCCATCACATCGGGGAGCCAGGATTCCTCAAGCCCTCGCGCTCCATGGTGCATATCGGCGGCTGATGCGCGCGCCCGCCCGGCGCACCGCCGTAATCCGTGTTGCAGAGTAGTGGACTTATGCACCGTTTGCATCGTGCGCATTCCGCACGGTATGGCAGAATGTTGTTAGACTCCCCCAATGGGTCCGCATGTGAAGAACGAGACGGAAAACCGCATCCCGCTCGATGATCTTCTTGTCTTCCATCAGTTGACGCGCTCGCTCACCTCGAGCTTCGACCTGGACGCTATTTTGCGCACCATCCTCGAGCACATGGAGCGCATTGTCGAGGCGGAGCTGTGGACCCTGCTCATGCTCGATGAGGCCACCCAGGAGCTCTACTACGCCATCGCCGCCGGCGGTGAGCAGGAGGCGCTCAGCGGTCTACGCGTCAAGGTGGGCGAGGGAGTTGCCGGCTGGGTGGTCGAACACGGCGAAACGCTCATCGTTCCCGAGGCCCAGCACGATCCGCGCATGAATCGGGAGCACGGAGTTCAGCCGCAAAGCGTGCGTTCGGTCATTGCCATCCCTTTGCGCGGACGCAAGGGAACGCACGGCGTCATCGAGATCTTCAACCCGCGCGCCGGCCAGATGACCGATTACACCATCGCCTTCCTGCACATCCTGGCCGACCACGCCGCCATCGCCATTGAGAACGCGCACGACGTGGCCCGCATCCAGCAGTTGACCATCACCGACGACACCACCGGCCTGTTCAACGTCCGCCATCTCTACGAGGTGCTCGGCCGCGAGCTGGACCGCTGCGGACCATTGGGGCTGCCCGTGAGCGTGGCCTTTCTTGACCTCGACCGCTTCAAGCTGGTGAACGATGCGCACGGCCACCTGGTGGGCAGCGAGTTGCTGGCCCACACCGGCCGCCGGCTCCAGGAGCTGAGCCGCCTGCAGGACTGGTGTTTCCGCTACGGCGGCGACGAGTTCGTGATCCTGATGCCGGAGACCAACGCCGAGGCCGCGCTGGAACAGTCCGGCGCGCTGCTGCAGGCGCTGATGAAAACAGAGTTCCGGATGAAGAACGGACTCACCTTGACCGTAAGCGCCAGCGTAGGCGTAGCTACCGCTCCCGAGGACGGCTCCGCAACACACGCCATCATCGGCTGGGCAGACACGCGCATGTACGAGGTGAAGACCAACGGCCGCGGCAAGGTTTGCGGAGCCTGAACAAAAAGAAATATTAGGAGGCCCGTCCGCTGACCGAAGATACAGGTTCTTAAGCGCTGAAGGAATCTCTCTGACTAGATGTCGAGATTCTTCACGTCCAGCGCATTGTCCTCAATGAACTTGCGGCGCTTTTCGACATCTTCGCCCATCAGCGTGGTGAAGATTTCGTTGGTCTCCACAAGGTCTTCCAGCTTGACCTGAAGCAGCGTGCGGTGCTCGGGATCCATCGTCGTTTCCCAGAGCTGCGTTGCCGTCATCTCGCCCAGTCCCTTGTAGCGCTGCACCGAGTATTCCTTCTTGCCCTGTTCGACGATGTAGGCAAAGAGCTCGCGGGCGGTCTGCTTTTCAACCGGGTCGCGGGGAATCCGTGCGCTGCGGCGGGCCGATTTGACTTCGGCCTGAACTTCGGCGCCTTCCTCTTCCGCGCCTTCGGCATCGTCTGCCGCTTCAGCGGCGACGATGGCAGCGGCCTTGACCGCGTATTCGATGAGGAAAGGCGGTTCGAGGAATTCCTTGATGAGGGTGTACTTGGCCATCATCTGGCGGAACTCGGGGCTGGAGCAGAGGGTCCAGTCAATGCAGCGCGAGGCGCCCTGCTCATCAGTGAAGCAGATGGACCAGGTGTGGTGCTCCTCGTCCTCGACCGGCTCGTGCACCTTGAACTGGAAATCGTCTGCCAACTCAGTCAGGTCGGCGTGCAACTGCAGCAGCTTGGGCGGAACTTCGCTCTCCGCCTTGGATGCGAAATCGGCGCGGTGGATGAGCTCGGCGCGAGCCAGCAGCTCCGTCAGCTTTTCATTGCGGATGCGCTTGTCTACCTTTTCAACAAAGCCCAGGTACTCGTTGAGAGTGGCCATGAAGCGCATGAGCTCGGCGCCCTCAATGCGGCTGGCGGCCTCACCGTGGCGGACAATCATGCCTTCCGCGGCGCGGTTGACCATAACCTTCACAAACTCGCGCTCATCCTTGATGTACTGCTCGTAGCGGCCCTTCTTGATCTTGAACAGCGGCGGCTGGGCAATGTAGATGTTGTCGCGCTTGATCAGTTCCGTCATGTGGCGGAAGAAGAAGGTGAGCAGCAGGGTGCGGATGTGGGAGCCGTCGACGTCGGCGTCCGTCATGAGAATGATTTTTCCGTAGCGGATCTTGGAGGGGTCGAAATCGTCCTTGCCGATGCCGCAGCCGAGCGCCGTAATCATGGCGCGGATTTCCTCGTGGCCCAGCATCTTGTCGTAGCGGGCCTTCTCGACATTGAGGATTTTTCCCTTGAGCGGCAGGATGGCCTGGAAGCGACGGTCGCGGCCCTGCTTGGCGGTGCCGCCGGCGCTCTCGCCCTCGACCAGGTAGAGTTCGCAGCGATCGGGGTTGCGCTCGGAGCAGTCGGCCAGCTTGCCGGGCAGGCCGCCGCCGTCCAAGGCGCCCTTGCGGCGGGTGAGGTCGCGAGCCTTGCGGGCAGCTTCGCGGGCGCGGGCGGCTTCAATCGCCTTGTTGATGATGCGCTTGGCAATGGGCGGATTCTGCTCCAGGAACATGCCGAGCCGCTCGTTGACGAAGGCCTGCACGGTGCCGGCAATGTCGGAGTTGAGCTTGCCCTTGGTCTGGCCCTCGAACTGCGGCTGCGACAGCTTGACGCTGACCACGGCCACCAGGCCCTCGCGCACGTCGTCACCGCTCAGGTTTTCCTTGAGGTCCTTGAAGAGGCCGAGTTGCTGGCCGATGGCGTTGATGGTGCGGGTGAGCGAGGTGCGGAAGCCGGACAGATGCGAGCCGCCGTCAACGGTGTTGATGTTGTTGGCGAAGCTGAAGACGGTCTCAGAATAGCTGTCGTTGTACTGCAGGGCGATATCGATCTCGACGTTGTCGCGCATCGCTTCCATGACGATGGGTTTCTCATGGAGAACGGTCTTGCCGCGGTTGAGATGCTTGACGAACTCGGAGATGCCGCCAGCATATTTGAATTCCGCGCGACGGGCATTGCCGGTCTTGGGATCGGCGGTGCGCTCGTCCGTGAGGGTGATTTCAAGTCCCTTGTTGAGGAAAGCCATTTCGCGCAGGCGCTGGGCAAGGGTGTCGTAGTTGAATTCGGTGGCGGTGAAGATGCTCTTGTCGGGGAGAAAGTGAATCTTGGTGCCGCGCCTCTTGCTTATTCCCAATTGGCGCAACTCGCTGATGGGATCGCCGCAACTGAAATCCATCTCCCAGGTGTGTCCGTCGCGCCAGATTTCGACGTTGAACTCCTGCGAAAGGGCGTTGACGCAGCTTACGCCCACACCGTGCAGACCGCCGGAGACCTTGTAGTTGGACGCGTCGAACTTGCCGCCGGCATGGAGCTTTGTCAGCACCACTTGCACCGCCGGCATCTGCTCGCCATTGGCAAGCGGCATCATATCCACGGGTATGCCGCGGCCATCGTCGATCACCGTGACGGAGTTGTCCACGTGGATGATGACGTCAATTTTTGTGGCATAGCCGGCCAGACATTCGTCCACGGAGTTGTCGACCACTTCGTAGACCAAGTGGTGCAGGCCCATATCACCGGTAGAGCCGATGTACATGGCCGGGCGCAGGCGAACCGCCTCCAGGCCTTCGAGAATTCTGATGCTTTCGCCGGTATAGCTGTCGTTATCGCCGTGGATCGGGGTGCCGTTCACTACTTCAGTCGCCATAGGATTCCGTTCGCAGGGCCTTCGCTTTTGAGCTCAGACTTAGGCGGCTCCCAAATTGCGCAAACGTACTTAAAACCAGGGGATTAACCGCTTGAAAGACGTGAGATTTACGCGAATCTGCCTAGGTCTATTTTAGCATGGGGGGAAGTGGAAGAGCCGGGGGTGAGAGGCACCGTAGAAGTGATTACCGTTGATAGATTACCAGCGTGGGATATGACGATAGTAATCATGCCCGTTACTAGTTATTTATATGCATGAAAAAGATAGACTTGCTCACAATTATCTACTACCATTAAGTGTGTAGGGAGTTTAGTCTCCTGTCAATTCCAGTTCACGAGAGGTTACCAACCATGAAACTCGCCATCCGTATTTCCGCATTATGTGTTGTTCTTGCCGGCGCTACTGCCGTTTCGTTCTCGTCCGCCACCACGCATGCCATCGTCAGCCACCAGTCGGCCACTGCGGGAATGCCGATTCCGCTTTGTGGCCCTGGAATCCCCTGCGGCCCCAGCGTCAAGTAACCGCGGCAAGTAACACGAAAGTGTCACAAACAAATCCACTTTGCGGTTGAGTGTGTGGGGATTTGGCGCTATCCTGAGATAGTTCTCTGGATGGTGAAAGTCTCCTTATGTCTCCTCAGTTTGCAATGTCCGCGATGAGCGTGGCGGAATTCGCACTTTGGGCAGTGCTCGGCTTCCTGTTCTGGAAGAAGGGGCTGTATCGCCGTTTCCCGGCGATGAGCGTATATCTGGGGTTGCGCGTGGCTTCAGCGCCGTTGCTGCTCGCCACCTTCTACATCTATTCGCAGCCGTGGGGCCATAGTTATTTTCTCGTCTATTTCTTCTCTTACTGGACCGTATATCTTGCTAGCGCCGTGCTTCTCTTCTTTGTCTGCATGGAAGTGTTCCGCTCCGCGCTCATGGCGTTTCCCGGACTGATGAAGATTGGCCTCGTGATCTTCCGCTGGGCGATTCTTGTCTCAGCAATTGTGACTTTTTCCACGGTATCGTTCGCGCACCGGGGCCTGCTGGTCATCCCCGACATTCTGGCCGGGCTGATGCGCTCAGTCAGCATACTTGAGCTTTGCCTGCTGGCCTTCCTTTGCCTGAGCATGAATGCGCTGCGCCTCTCAGTTCGCGATCTGGCCTTTGGGATTGCGGTAGGTTTTGGCGTCATGTCGACCAACGACTTTGTCGTGATCTCGCTGATGGCGCATACCCCCTCGCTGACAACGCCCTTGCAGTTTGTCTATGAGGGCGTGATGCTGTTTGCGCTAGGGATATGGGCAACCTACTGTGCCCTGCCTGAGACGGCACGCAAGCCGGTAGTAGTAGCAGCGAGTTCGACGATCTACCGCTGGAACGAGATTGCCTCTGCCCTGGGGCACACCGGAACCCAGGTTGCCGTGCAGCAGTCCGCCAACAGCTTTTTCCTGACGGATGTGGAGAAGGTTGTGGAGAAGGTACTGACCAAGAATTTGAAGCGCCGCGAGTCGGAATCGTAGATACAGAGATCAGAGATCAAGGGTCAGAGATCTAGGCCAGGGATCATTTATCAAGGGTCAGAGATCAGGGGCCAGGGTCAGAAGAAACGATTTGGACACAACAAAAGCCACGGGAAACCGTGGCTTTTTGTTGTCTAACTTGATTCCTGCCTCGCAGGCTTGATCCATTCTGCTCAGCTATATCCTGCCTGCGCAGTCTTGATTCTGTCTGCCTGGCGCTGCTGCCGATTACTCGGCTGCAACGGGTTCGATGGAGGCAAAACGCCCCCGGTTGCCGCGATCGACAAACTTCACCCTGCCGCTGACCTTGGCAAAGAGCGTGTCGTCGGAGCCGATGCCCACGTTGAGTCCCGGCTTGATGCGGGTGCCGCGTTGGCGCATGATGATGGATCCGCCGGTAATGAGTTGGCCGCCAAAGGCCTTTACGCCCAGCCGCTGTGCATTCGAGTCGCGTCCGTTTGTGGAGCTGCCTCCACCCTTCTTATGTGCCATTGCCGAATCCCCTTCTTGAAATTTCTGCGCTGCCTACTGGGCGGCGGTATAGGTGACGCCGTCGGCCTCAATAGCCTTGATGCGGACCTCAGTAAAGTTTTGCCTGTGCCCCTGCAGCTTTTTGTACTGCTTTTTGCGCTTCAGGTGGAAGACCAGGATCTTGTCGCCGCGCCCCTCGCCGAGCACTTCGGCGGTGACCTTGGCGGTGACCGGCTTGGTCATGGTTCCGGGGTCACCGGAGACGGCCAGAACGTCGTTGAACTCGACGGTCTTGTCCTCCTCGGAGACGACGCTCTCAATCTTCACGACGTCGCCTGGGGCGACCCGGTACTGCTTGCCACCGGTGCGAATTACTGCATACATAAAAAACCCTCCAGCGCTCCGGTCAGAAAACGAGGCGCATTCAAAATCGGAACTGTGCACTGCATTGGGGCGCATCAGAGAGTGAATGCATCGGGCGCTCGGGCCGCACACACGCCACACTTCAAGCGGTGAACCCAGCATAGCCCTGCACATCCTCAAAAGGGTGCATCGCCAAACTCTACAATTCTATCGTCAAACCGGGATACAGGTCAATTTACCCCGGTATCCCCGCATCGCTATACTTGGCCCATGCAGCCAATCAGCATTATAGTCACCGTCCTGAACGAGACCCAGGACATCGGCCGAGTGGTTCCCAGCCTGCTTGCGCAGACCCCATCGGCGGCCTCGGTTGTTGTGGTGGATGGCGGGTCCACGGACGGCACGTGGGAGTGGCTGGTTGCGGCGCAGGCAAGAGACCCCCGCCTGGTGGCGATTCGCGATGAAACGTGCAGTCTGAAGCACTCCGCCGGCCCGGTTTCCAGGGGCCGCAATGTGGCGATTGCCGCCGCAAGCTCGCCGCTGATCGCCTGCGCGGACGCGGGGTGCACCTATCCGCCGGACTGGCTGCGCAACCTGACCGCGCCTCTTGAAGCCGGATTGGCCGAATACGCGGTGGGCGGGTCTTGCCTTGACCCGGACGATCACACGCTGTGGGACCTGGCGTCGGCGCCGTTCTTCAGCATCAAGCTTTCGCCGTCGGAGCCCACAAAATCCTGCACCGCCCGTTCCATGGCCTTTACAAAGGACCTGTGGCAGCGCATCGGCGGCTTCCCGGAATCGGTTCTGGTGGGCGAAGACACGCTGTTCGACTTTTCCGCCCGGCGGCTGACGCAGCCCGCTTTTGTGGAGTGCGCCAAAGCCCTGTACCACCCGCAAAACAGCTTGCGGGCAGCCAGCCACCAACTGGCGCGCTATGCGGTGAGCGACGGTATGGCCGGGGTGCGGCACGCGCGGCTTTTCCGCAATGCCGCGCGCTGCGTGGTGCAGGTGCTTGCGCTACTCAGCCTGCGCTGGACCGTGGTCCCGCTGCTGGTGATTCTGGCGCTTGAATCCTGGTTCGCCTACCACCGCGATTGGCGCTTTCTGCGCCGCTTTGGGATGCGCGCCATTCTGGCCCGTCTTTTCTTCTCGATCCTGGTTCCCTGGATCGTGGCTGTCAACCAGATTTATGGCAGCTTCACGACAAAGAAGCAGACCAACTGGCAGAACATCAAAGGCTGAAGAGGGCCTTTGTCAGGGGCGCTGCGGCAGTACATAAAAAAGAATGGCGATGTAATGGGCGACGCTGCCGGCCAGGACAAACACATGCCACAGGGCATGGAAGTAGCGCAGGCGGTCCAGGGCGAAGAACACGATGCCGAAGGTGTACGCCAACCCTCCCATGCCCATCCAGAAGATGCCGTGCCAGCCGATGGCGTGGTACAGCGGGCTGACCGCGAAGACCACGAACCAGCCCTGAAACAAATAAACCAGGGCCGAGGCCACAGCGAAGCGGTCCACGGCGAAGCTCTTGAAGATGACTCCAGCGATGGCCAGCGTCCACTCAAAGCCGAAGACAGTCCAGCCCACGGGCCCACGCAGCGAGATCAGCGTGAAGGGCGTGTAGGTGCCGGCGATCAACAGGTAAATGGAGGAGTGGTCGAGGACGTGGAACACATGGCGAGCGCGCGTGCGAACGAGGGAATGGTAGAGCGTGGAACACAGGTAAACGAGCACCAGGGTGCTGGCAAAGATGGAACAACTGACAATGTCCCAGGCCGATCCCCGCGTTGACACGATGATGAGGTATACAGCACCGATGATGGCGAAGATGGCTCCGATGCCATGGGTGATGGCATTGGCTAGAATGTCGCCTAACTTGTAATGGGTTTGCACAGGCTGATCATAAATCGATTCAGCGGCTTTTGCGTGCATCCGGCATTGGAAAGAATGATTTGGCGCTTGAAACGGGATTTCCGGCGCAATGACCTAGAATTTCTTCATGGCCACCGAGGCAGCCTCTCTCAAAGCTCTGAATGCGCGCATTATTGCCTGCGATCTTTGCCCACGGCTGCGCGCGCATTGCGAGGAAGTGGCGCGGGTTCGCCGCCGCATGTATGCGGATTGCGAGTACTGGGGCAAGCCGGTGCCTTCGTTCGGCGACGAGCGGGCGCGCGTTCTGGTGCTGGGACTGGCTCCGGGAGCGCACGGCTCCAACCGCACCGGACGGATGTTTACCGGCGACGGATCCGGCGATTTTCTGTTTCCCGTGCTGCATGAGGCCGGCTTTGCCTCGCAGCCCAACGCCGTTTCGCGCAACGACGGCATTCAACTGATCGGCATGTGGATCAGCGCCGTGGTCCACTGCGCTCCACCGGCCAACAAGCCCACGCCCGAGGAGCAGCGCAATTGCGCGCCCTGGCTGGACCGGGAGATGCACCTGCTGCGCGATCTGCGCGTGGTGGTGTGCCTGGGGCGCATCGCCTTTGACGGATTGCTGGCCCACGCGCGGAGGACGGGAATACAGACCGACGCTTTGGCGCCGCGATCAGGAATGGTCTTTGCCCACGGGGCCGAGTATGAGCTGCCCGGCGGCCTTACTGTGATTGCCAGCTATCATCCCTCACTGCAAAACACCAACACCGGCAAGCTGACCCGGCCCATGCTGCTGGCGGTCTTCAATCGCGCGCGGCTGGTGGCGGGTTTGCCATTGCAGCAGATTGCCGGCAGCCGGTCCTAAACTGAAAGATTGAGTCCTGGACTGAGACGTTGAAAAGGAGAAGAGAGTGGATCAATTCGCAAAGGAAATTCTGAATGGTGCGGCCGCGGAGGAAGTGGTTCCCAAGGCCCGGCCCCAGAACCCGGTGGATCATTGGACGCGCGCCATTCTGCTGGAGCGGGCGGTGTACCTGCGCAAGATGGCGGCGCACGGAGACGGCTCGGCTAGCGAGACGCTGAAGACGTATCCGCAGCACTTCACCATGCTGTCGTTTCGGAGCCGCGACGGCGAAGCCGAGTTGCATGCGAACTTTGCCGATCTCTTCTATGTACTGGACGGCTGCACCACGCTGGTGACGGGTGGCAAGATCATCGGCGCCAGGAAGGTTGGGCCCGGAGAGACGCGCGGCGACGCGATTGAGGGCGGTGTGCGGCAGGAACTGAAGGCGGGCGATGTGGCGCACGTTCCGGCGGGCTTGCCCCACCAGATGCTGTTGGCCGGCGAGAAGACGGTCACCTGCTTTGTGATGAAAATCCAGGAGAGTGAATAGAGGAGTCGGCCGGTGGAGAAAAAGCTGGAGCGGGAGACCGGGATCGAACCGGCGACATTCAGCTTGGGAAGCTGACGTTCTGCCACTGAACTACTCCCGCCCAGTGAGACCCATTATATACACCGGACAAAGAATATTCCTCGCTTCGCGTGGCGCACTTTGCCGCGAATTGCGCGCCGGCAGGAGGTTATTTTCTGCAAAGAGCGGTGGGGATCGGTTCCAGGTTTCCCAGGTCCCAAAATCGGGACCTGGGGCACCCAGTTTTTCCTGCATCAGGAGTGACGGAAACGGCAGGCCCTACTCCGGGAGCGGGGTCAGCGGGATGGATTTTCCGGTGCGGATTGAGTCCCGGGCCGCATCCAGAATCTGCATGACGATCACGTTGGTGTCGAGCGCGGTTAGGTCGCCCTTGTCCACGATCTTGCCGTTGAGCACGGCGGTCAGGTAGCTGAGGGAGTTGCTCTCATCCGGGGAGAGCGGGGGAGCGATGGTGAGGTCTTCCTCCGCCATCTCTTTGGGAAGGCGCATTTTGATCTGGCTGGGTCCGACGGTGATGGCATAGCCGGTGGCGCCGTAGACTTCCATGTCCTTGCGGGCAAACGGCCAGTCCCACGAGCCCTGAATGACAGCTTCGGTGTGGGGGTAGACCAGCAGAATGGTGGAGTCGTCTTCGACCTTGGGATAGTTCTCCGGCTGGTCATGGGTAGCCACGGCGGTCACCGAAATCGGAGTCTGGCCGTGCAGCAGCCAGGTAGTCAAGTCCACGCCATAGCAGCCGAAGTCGTAGAGAGCGCCGGCGCCGTTCTGGACGGGGTCAGTGAGCCACTTGCCGAATTCCGGCTGAACGTGAATCAGAGCGGGTCCCTGGTGGCCGTCGTGGACCACGATGCGGCGAATTTCGCCGATACGGCCCTGTTCGGATGCGTCGTAGGCGGCGCGGTTGCTGGTGTACCAGGTGGTCTCGTAGTTGACCAGCACATGGATGTGGTCTTCTCGCGCGATTTTGCGGATGGCCAGCGCATCGCCAACGGAGATGGTGAGGGGCTTCTCGACCATGACAGAGACGCCGTATTTGCCCGCGAGCTCAATGGCGGGACGATGGCCGGCAATGGAGGTGTAGACCAGCAGGGCCTGCGGATGCGTGGCCTTGATCATGGTCTCGGTGTCTGTAAAGAGAAGGCTGGCAGGCAAATTGAATCTTTTTGCGTAGCTGGCGGCCAGGGCCGTATCGGGCTCGGCAATGCCGACCAGTTGCACGTCGTGGTGCAGCGGAATGGCGTGCAGAAAACCGCCGATGTGGCCATGCACGAGGCCCACGATGGCGACGCGCGTCGGCGCAGGCTGGGCCTGGGCCCGGAGCATACCGGGAACAGCTATCAGCAAAGCCAGCAATAACATGCGGGAACAACGGAGAGAGAAACAGGCAGTAAGACGCGGCATATTCGAGTGGTGCCTCCTGGCGCGCAATTATACGCCGGAAAATAATGTTGAATCTTCACCTGAATCCGCGGCTGGACAATTGCATGAGCCGAGGTTAAAGCCCGATGCTGTATCGACCCGCCCCGTACGGGGCGGAATGTTCTGGTTGAACGCTTTCCCAGGATTGCGTCCGCCACGGCGGACTCCATCCTGGGCTATTTTCGGTTCCTCCCTCCGGGAGGCAATGCTGCGGCGTAACCCTGGAGCGGCTGATTCCCGTCCAACCACGCGGGGGATGTCTTGGACATTCATTATCGCTGTCCGTGCTGTGGTTACAGAACGCTGGAAACGACCGCCGCCCTGGCGCTTTGTCCTGTCTGCTGGTGGGAGGACGACGGCCAGGAGGATGAGGATGCCAGCGAGGCGCGCATGACGGTAAACGGCCAACTCAGCCTGGACGAAGCCCGCGAGCACTTTCTTGCGTGCGGGGCGGCCCACCCGCGCTTCCTTCCTTATGTGCGCAAGCCCGAGACTACAGAGCTTTAGATCTTGTTTCGACCGGCCCTGCGGGGTGAAATGGGCCGATTGGATGACTTTCCCGGCTATTTTCAGCGCATCCCTCCGAGAGGCGAGGCGGCGTCTGACTGGCCGGAAATGGGAAAAGGAACCGGCGCTGTCAACTAAATGTGTTCATGCGCTTGCCTTGACCCTGTTGCCAGTTTGACCCTGCCAGCAAACCCTCTTACCATGAGATAGGCATTTCCGCGGCTTTACGGCTCTGGTACGCTTCGGGCGACAGGCCAGGGTAGTGGTCTATAACAGGAATCGGCAGCTTGCGGCCCGGTATCGGCGCTTGACGTCCGGTCTGGAAATTCGATCGGCGCGCAGTGCGCCTGGAAGGCAAAACGTTGAGTCCTACCGACACTCTCGAAAACAATCCCCAGCCGGATGCGTCCGAACACGAGCACACCCTGGCAAACGAACACGATCACGAAGGCCATGACCACGAGCATGAGGGCCACGACCACGAGCATGACGGTCATGACCACGCACATCAGCACGGACCGATTCTGAACCCGGAGTGCACGCGCGAACTGGTTCTGGACATTCCCGCCGATGAAGTAAGCAAGGCGTACCGCACGGTGGTTGGCAACTACCGGAAATATGCCAAGATCCCCGGTTTCCGCAACGGCAAGGTGCCGGAGACGGTAATCAAGCGGCGCTTTGCCAACGAGATCCGCAAGGATGTGGTGGACGGTCTGCTGCCCGAACGGTTCAACATGGCAGTGAAGGATGCGGGCGTAAAACCCGTGGGCCAGCCGCAGGTAACGGAATTGACAGTGGAAGACGGCGCGCCTTTGCACGTGAAGGCGGTGTTCGAGTTCATCCCCGAGTTCTCCATCGAGGGCTACCAGAGCGTCACGGTGGACAAGCCATCGGTGGAAGTGACGGAAGAAGAGTTCCAGCATGAACTTGCGCAACTGCGCGAGTCGCGCGCCACGATTGAGCCGGTGGAAGAAGACCGCGCCCTGGTGGACGGCGACTGGGCCGAGATCAACTACAAGGGCCAAGTTGACGGGGATGCGGAAGCGGGTCCTGTGGCCGGAGAGAATTCACTGGTGGAAATCGGAGGCAAGGACACGGTGGAGGCATTTACCACTGCCCTGCGCGGCGCCAAGCCCGGTCAGGAACTGAAGGCCGAGGTGATTTATCCGGCCGATTACGCGGAGCCCAAGCTGGCGGGCAAGACCGTGGCCTACGACGTGGAAGTGAAGGCTATCAAGAAGCGGACGCTGCCGGATCTGGACGACGATTTTGCGAAGGAACTGGGCGCCTACGAGAGCTTTGCGGATCTGGAAGCGCGGGTTCGCGAGCACATGGCGAACCGCAAGCGGCGCAGCGTGGAAGGCGAGACCAAGGACCGGCTGTTTGCGGCGCTCACCGAGCGGTATCCGTTCCCGGTTCCCGAGTCTCTGGTGCAGGAGCAGGTTGACGCGCGGCTGGAACGCGGACTGCGCGCCCTGGCTGCGCAGGGCATGGACACCGAACAGATGCGCAAGCTGGACTTTGGCCGGCTGCGGGTGGCGCAGAGGGATGGGGCCATTGCCGAGGTGAAGACCTCGATACTGCTGAACCGCATCGCGCATGAGGAAAACATTACAGTTAGCGATGAGGAACTGGACAATGAACTGCAAATAGCCGCCATGCAGTCCCGGGAACCGCTGGATACCCTAAAAGTGCGATTGACCGAGGATGGCGGGCTGGATAGAATCCGGGAACAACTGCGGCACGAGAAGACTGCGAGTTTGCTGTACGAACGGCTGCCCGCGTAGGGCAAGCCAAACGGCTGAAGGCGCCGCACGGGCCAGGAACGAAACGGGCCGTGCGGAGATGAACAAACCGGGAGCAAGCGTCCCCTAACGGAAGAACGGGAAGAATATTCAATGGCATTGGTCCCCATGGTGGTTGAGCAGACGAGCCGAGGCGAACGCGCCTACGACATTTACTCCCGTCTGCTGCGCGACAACATTATTTTCCTGGGCACGCCGATCGACGACCAGGTGGCGAATCTGATTGTGGCGCAGATGCTCTTTTTGCAGGGCGAGGACCCGGAGAAGGACGTTTCGCTGTACATCAACTCGCCGGGCGGCTCGATCACCGCGGGACTGGCGATCTACGACACCATGCAGTTCATCAAGAACAACGTGGTGACGTACTGCATTGGCCAGGCGGCGAGCATGGGAGCGTTTCTGCTGCTGGCGGGCACCAAGGGCAAGCGCTTTGCCCTGCCTAACTCCAGGATTCTGATTCATCAGCCATCCATGGGCGGGTTGAGCGGGCAGGCTACGGACATCGACATTCATGCGCGCGAGATTCTGCGCATCCGCGAGATTACCAATACGCTGATGGCCAAGCACACGGGTCAGCCGCTGGACCGCATCGAGCGCGATGTGGAGCGGGACTTTATCATGAATGCACAACAATCGAAGGAATACGGGATCGTCGACGAAATCATCGACCGGCCGCGCACGTAGCAGGAAGCGGAACCGGTCAACCGCGCACTTGGCGGAATTCAACAAGTTGTACGCAGTTCGTCCAAAGGGAGCGGAAACATGAAAACGCGCACGGGGCCTGAAGAAGCATTGCGCTGCTCGTTCTGCCACAAGTCGCAGGACGCCGTTGCCAAGCTGATTTCGTCGCCCAGCGACTACCCACGCGCCTACATCTGCGACGAGTGCGTAGCTGTCTGCAACTCGATTCTCGAGGACGACCGCGGCGAAGCGGCGCCGGCCGCCACTGCCGGCCACCTGCCCAAGCCGATCGAGGTCAAGAGCTTTCTTGACGACTATGTGATTGGCCAGGACCAGACCAAGAAGAAGCTGGCCGTGGCGGTGTACAACCACTACAAGCGCATCCAGATGAACAGAATGCGCAACAACGAAGTGGAACTGGCCAAGAGCAACATTTTGCTGATCGGCCCCACCGGATCGGGCAAGACGCTGCTGGCGCAGACACTGGCCAAGATGCTGGACGTGCCGTTCGCGATTGTGGATGCGACGACGCTGACCGAGGCCGGCTATGTGGGCGAGGATGTGGAGAACATCATCCTCAAGCTGCTGCAGGCCGCCGACGGCGACGTGACGCGCGCGCAGCAAGGCATCATTTACATCGACGAGATCGACAAGATCGGCCGCAAGGACGAGAACCCTTCGATTACCCGCGACGTGAGCGGCGAAGGCGTGCAGCAGGCGCTGCTGAAGATTCTGGAAGGCACGGTGGCCAATGTGCCGCCGCAGGGCGGACGCAAGCATCCGCACCAGGAGTTCACGGCCATCGATACCACCAACATCCTGTTTATCTGCGGCGGAGCGTTTGTGGGACTGGAGCGGGTTGTGGGCCGCCGCATAGGCAAGAAGGCGCTGGGCTTCAAGGCGAACGACGCCGAGGCGGATGCCGCGACCACTCGTTCGCACCGCGACACGGAATTGCTGCGCAAAACCGAGCCGCAGGATCTGATCAAGTACGGCCTCATCCCCGAGTTTGTTGGGCGTTTGCCGGTGATGGGCATCCTGGACGAACTGGACGAAGCGGCGCTGATCGAAATCCTGACCAAGCCGCGGAATGCGATTCTGAAGCAGTACCAGAGGCTGTTCGAGTATGAGAATGTCCGGCTGCACTTTACGCCGGAGGCGACCTGCGCGGTTGCCCGCGAAGCCCTGGCGCGCAAGGTGGGCGCCCGCGGATTGCGCATGATTCTGGAAGAGCTGATGCTGGACCTGATGTTCCACCTGCCCAACAACAAGCGCGTGCGCGACCTGGAAATCACCAGCGATATGGTGGAGCGGCGCGACCTGTCGCTGTGCCTGCTGGAAAAGGCCGGCTAGAGCTACCACCGCGGATTACAGAGTGCAAAGCCCTCAGGCTGGACGATCAGCCTGAGGGCTTTTTTCTGGACTGAGGCCGATGCAGCTACAGGGCAAGGTGCATGATCCGCGCGGCGTTTTCAAAGTAGACCTTCTTCAGGATGGAATCGGGCAGATGGAGGCCTGAGATCTGCCATCTTCCCTGCGGCGGAACCTTGGCCGGCGCGTAGTCGAAGTACTCATCGTCCGTCTCAAGGAATCGATAGTAGATCTCGTAGAGCTGGTCGCAAAAGAGCTGCTGCGGATACTCGTGCCCATGCGGGATGGCGTCGGTGCCGAAGAGAATCCGGTCCTGATATTTTTCAAAGAAGGCGCGGGCGGCGCGGGGTTGGCGGCCCAGTTCGCTGATGCGGGCGGCGATGTCCACGCTCATATTGGGGTAGCGATCGAGACCGGCGGAGACGCTGGCCAGATTCTCAGAGAAGTTGCCCACATGCAGGGCGATGAACTGGGTTTGCGGATGGCGCGCAAAGACGCGGTCGCGGGCGGCCAGCAACGCCGCGTTCGAGGGAAATGCCGGGCCGTGGAACGACCAGTCGGGATGGTTGTTGAGCTCCTCGTAGCGCTCGTTGAAGCGGTCTACGGGCAAGAAAAACGCCACAGGGTCGGAGACATGAATCGCCACCGGCATCTGGAGGCTGGCGCAGGCATCCCACATGGGATCGAAGCGCGGATCGTCGATTTTGACCAGTTCGCCGGTGGTGATGTTTTCGCGCAGATAGAGGCCGAGAGTCTTGAGCAGCTTGAGGCCTTTGGCTCCCGATTGCTTGGCCTGGGCGACGGCATCGGCCTGGAACTGCGGATAGCCGGGCTCAAGAAAGCGGCTGAAGCATGGCTCGGCGAAGGCAAAGAATCTGCCCGGAAAGGCCTTGTCGTAGCGGGCGATGGCGTCGTCAAGAGCGCTGCCGAAGCCCGCGGTCAGATTGTTCAGCATGCGGATATTCTTGCGGTCCATCACCGGGATAAGTTCCTCGGGCGTGCCGAAGAACTGGCGCTCCGCTGCCAGATGGACGCCGTTCACGACCTTGGCGGAAAACGACATGTGGGCGTGCATGTCAATGACCGGATAGCGCGAACGGTCGACGGGAGTGGTCTTGACCTCGAGCATGTTGAGCGGCTGGAACTCCGAGAGGTCCAGCGGCTTCCATGTGCCGGGCGTTTCTATGGGTGAAGATTCCGGTTCGTTCCCCATGGGACTCCAATGTTGCTGCATTTGCCGGTGAATTCCGGCTTAACAGTCTGCCGGTTTCACCGGCATTCGCTAGAAGCTCCTGACCCACTCCAGAATCGACCGGACCGCTACTCCGCTGGGCCCCTTGGCAATGTACGGCTTGCTGTCTTCCACCCAGGCGAGCCCGGCAATGTCCAAGTGAATCCAGGGCGTCTCCTCGGCAAATACCTTCAAGAACTCTGCCGCCGTACTCGCTCCGCCCCACCGTCCTCCGGTGTTCTTGATGTCGCCGATATCGCTCTTGATCTGCTCGGCGTACTCCTCGCCCAGCGGCAGCCGCCAGAACTTTTCGCCCGAGGTGGCCAGCGCGCTGTCAAACTTTGCGTACGTGGCGTCGTCGTTTGAGAAAGCGCCGGCGTTGATCATGCCCAGGGCAACCACGCAGGCGCCGGTGAGTGTGGCTGCGTCAATCAGGTGCGTCGCGCCCAGTTGTTTGGCATAGGTGAGGCCGTCGGCCAGCACCAGCCGTCCCTCGGCGTCGGTATTGATAATCTCGATGGTCTTGCCTGACATCGCGGTTTGCACGTCGCCCGGCTTTTGCGCCTTGCCGTCGGGCATATTTTCTGAGGCGCAGACAATGCCGATCACCCGAACCCGCGGCTTGAGCAGCGCAATCGCGCGCATGGCTCCGATCATCGCCGCGCCTCCGGCCATGTCGTACTTCATCTTCTCCATATTGTCGCCGGGCTTCAAGGAGATGCCACCGGAGTCGAAGGTAATGCCCTTGCCAACGAGGCCGAGAACCGGACCGTCCGTCACTCCCGCGGGCTCATAGCGCAACACGATCAGCGCGGGCGGTTCCTCGGAACCCTGCGAGACGCTCCAGAATGCGCCCATCTTGAGTTCGTGCAGCTTTTCAGTGGAGTGCACCTCCCAGCCCAGGCCCACTTCCGCGGCCATCTCCGCCGCGCGCTGGCCCAGGATGGTCGGGGTCAGCTTGTTGCCGGGCTCGTTCACCAGTGTCCGGGCAAAGTTCTGGCTCTCGCCCACAATCACGCCCTGGGCAAAAGCGGCTTCCAGGGCCGCCTTCCCGGAATTGGCCGGAGCGGCGACAGTGAACGCCTGCACGCTCTGGTCCTTGCGGTCGCTGCGATAGGTATCGGGATCGAAGTCGCCCACAAATGCGCCTTCGACGGCAGCGCGCACGCAGGGTCCCGGCGGCAGCAAATCCAGCTCCGGCAGCGCCAGAACCAGTTCGCGAATCCCGCGCGGCTTGGTGAAGCGTACTGCGGTTCCGGTGGCGTTGCGCACGCCGTGAACCGTAGCCTTGGCCTGTTTGCCCAGGCCCACGATCAACAACCGCTTGGCCGCCAGGCCCGCAGGGGCATGCAGCAGCAGGGTCTCATTAGCGCCGGCCTTGTATTCGCCGCCTGCCAGCACGGCGGCCGCGGCGGCCTTTACGGCAGCGTCCGCAGTCAGCAACACCGGTTGCGGCTTGGCGTCAGGCGCTTTCGATGCCTGTGTGTCGGCGGCCAGAACGGCCAGAAGTTCTGTCTCAATTTCAGCAAGGTTGGCAAAAGAGAGTTGGGTCTTCATCGGTTCCTCGATGATATTTTATGCGTTTCAGTCCGGTTATCGTCCCATGCGGTGTTTGCTGGCGTTGACAGCGGCGCGGGCTTCGCGGTCGGCCTCGCGGCTCTTTTCCGTCTCCCGCTTGTCCCAGTCCTGCTTGCCCTTGGCCACGGCCAACTCGCACTTCACCCGCCCGTTGCGGAAGTAAAGACGGGTAGGGATGAGCGTGTGGCCCTTGATCTGCGTCTTCGATAGTAGCTTGCGAACCTCGTCCCGGTGCAGCAGCAGCTTGCGGGTGCGCGTGGCGTCGTGATTGGCGATATTTCCGTGTGAATAGGGGCCGATATGTACGTTGAGCAGAAACGCTTCGCCATTCTGAATCAGGCCGTAAGAATCTTTCAGGTTGGCCTGGCCCTCGCGGATGGACTTGACCTCGGTACCGCGCAGCGCCACGCCGGCTTCAAATTTCTCAAGCAGAAAGTAGTTATGGCTGGCCATCCGGTTGTGCGCCGCATCCCGCTCTCCGTTGGCCACGGGGTCGCGTGGCTTCGCCGGCTTGGCGGGGCCTGTCGCGTCCTTTTGAACAATCACGTGGCTGGTTTGGCGAGTCATAGGGAAGCTTCCTTGCCTCTTCATCGTAGCATTGACGCGGGTTTTCTCCTCTGCGCACAGGGGCTTTGCTAAAATGAGGCATCGTAGGTTGGGGAAAATCTCCAATAAGTATTGCGTCCCGGGCGGCCAAGGCAGCCCGCACGAGCCCCGCGCGGATTGCGGGAGGGTCAAGACGCCTGGGAGTTCGATGAACCGCCGCGCTGTTTCTCCGGTAGCCTCTGGAACCATTCTCTCTGGCGCCGTTTTTGGGTTTGCGCTTTTCGCAGTTCTGGCCGTTCTGGGCCTGTCCAGCGTTCGCCTGTACGCGGAATCGGCCAGCGCCGACTTCAAGCGCGGCGAAACTGCCGAGGCGCGCGAGGACTACGACACCGCCTTTGAGAGCTACCAGAAAGCCTACGCCAAAGCCCCCAGGGACCTGACCTACCGCACCGCGCTTTACCGCGTGCGCATCTCGGCCTCCTCGCTGCATATCACCAAAGGCCGCAAGCTGCTCCAGGCCGGCGATGAGCAGGGCGCGCTTGCCGAGTTCCTCCACGCCGGCGAGATCGACCCCAGCAACGAGGCAGCGCAGCAGGAGGTCGCCCGGCTGCGACAGAAGAGCGGCGAAGCGTCGCCCACGGGCGAGACCAGCCTTCCCGTGGAGCCGGGCACGCAGCAGGAGATTGACGCCATGGGCGCGCCGCCCGAGCTCAGGCCGATCTCCACTGAGCCGCTTACCATGCACATGACCGAAGATGCCAAAGTGGTTTACCAGGCAGTGGGCAGGGCCGCGGGCGTGAATGTTCTCTTTGACCCGGACTTTACTTCCAAGCGCATACAGGTGGACCTGAACAACGTCAGTCTGCTGGACGCGCTGCGCATTATCGGTACCCTGTCCAATACGTTCTGGCGGCCGGTGACTGACAATACGGTCTTTGTCGCACAGAACACTCGCGCCAAGCGCACCGAACTGGACGAGCAGGCCGTAGAGACCTTTTATCTGAGCAACGCCTGGCAGCAGAACGATCTGAACGACGTCCAGACAGCCCTGCGCAACGTGTTGCCCAACGCCAAGGTCTACGGCGTCGCCAGCCAGAATGCCATCGTCATGCGCGGCACACCCGACGAGTTGCTGCTGGCGCAAAAGCTGGTGGACGACCTGGACAAGGCGCGCGCCGAGGTGGTGATCGACATCGCCGTGCTCGAGGTGAGCAAGAATTGGGAGCGCACCCTGGGCATTCAATGGCCCAGTTCCATCGGGGTTGCGCTGCAGCCGCCCTCTACCAGCACAGCCTCCACAACCACAACCACCACGACCAGTTCAACCAGCTCAACGACGGCAAACACCCTCTACTCGCTGGCCCATCTCAAGGCGTCGGACTTTGCGGTGACCGTCGGCTCGGCCACGGCCAACCTGCTGCTGACCGACTCGAACACCAAGATTCTGCAGAATCCCCGCATCCGCGCCACCGACGCGCAAAAAGCCACCATGAAGATCGGCGAGCGCATTCCCATCGCCACCGGTTCTTACCAGACCGGCGCGGCCACCGCCATGGTCAGTTCGCTGGTGAACACCCAGTTCCAGTACCAGGACGTGGGCGTCAATATCGAGATGACGCCCACCGTTCACTACGACCACGATGTCACGCTCAAGATCAAAATCGAGGTGACCTCGCAGAGCGGATCGGTCACCATCAGCGGCGTCACCGAGCCCATCATCGCCCAGAAAGTTGTAGACCAGGTGATTCGCCTGCGCGAAGGCGAGGCCAGCATCCTGGGCGGCATTCAGAACAAACAGGACCAGGCCAGTTTCTCCGGCATTCCGGGGTTGAGTTCCATCCCCATTCTCAAATACCTCTTCGGCTCCAAGGATCACACCATTGCAGACGACGAACTGGTCTTTCTCGTGGTGCCGCACATTGTTCGCACGCAATCGCTGGATTCGGTAAACCTGCGCACCATCGATACTGGAACGGGCCAGACCATCGAACTTCGCCATAGTCAGGGCACAAACCCCGGTACGAGCCCAACCTCAAATTCACCGTCGGCGCCAGGCTCAAACCCGCCGCCGGCAATGGCCCCTCCCACCCGCCCGGCTGCTTTTGCACGGCCCTCCGTCGGAACGGTTCCGGCGCAAAGCGCTGTGGCGGCCGCTCCGGCCATCCTGGCGCAGATGAGCGCCGCCGCGGATTTGAATGAAAACAAGGCAACATCGGCGATGGCAAACGCCTCGTCCACTCTGCCTCATGCCGGGACGGTGAGCCTGATCCTCAATCAGCCTACCGGCCAGTTGGCCGCGGGCGTCACCTTCCAGGTTCCGATTGTGCTCACCGGCGGCGCCAATATTGCCGCGGTTCCCATGCAGCTCCAGTACGATCCCGCCAAACTCTCGCTGGTCAATGTAACCCCCGGGGACTTTCTCAGCCGCGACGGCCAGGCTGTGGCGCTGGTGCACCGCGACGACGGGCCGGGCTCGCTCACCATCAATGCCGCGCGTCCGCCGGGAGCGGCCGGAGTAAACGGCGCGGGCGTCATCTGCGTCCTCAGTTTCCAGGCAAAGGCAGCGGGGCAAACCGTCCTTGCCATTACCCGCCCGGCAGCCGTCAACAGCGCCCAGCAGCAGGTGCCGGCTACCGGCTCGCAGATCAACATTACGGTGCGATAGGCCCATGAAACCCGTGTCCATGAACCCATGCCAGGGAGAATCATTCCGGTGAGAGCCGCTTCACCAATCCGGATCGTCCGCAGCCGGGAGCGGGGACTCACGCTGGTCGAGTTGGTCGTGACCATAGCTATTCTGGCCATCCTCGCCGGAGGCGCGGTGCCCATAGCCCGCTTCCAGATGAAGCGCATCAATGAGCGTGAACTGCGCCGCGACCTGTGGATGATGCGCGACGCCATCGACCACTACAAGGACGCTGCCGACAAAGGCGCCATCCAGACCAAGGTAGACAGCCAGAACTATCCGCCCGACCTGGAGACGCTGGTGAACGGCGTGGACATCCAGAGCAAGAAGGTCAAGTTTCTCCGCCACATTCCGGTGGACCCCATGACCGGCACAGCCGAGTGGGGATTGCGCTCCATGCAGGACGATCCCAAGTCGGACTCCTACGGCGGGCAGAGCGTTTTCGACGTATATTCCAAGTCCCAGGGAACGGCCCTGGACGGTACAAAATATTCTGATTGGTAGCCGGGCAGTTGGCCATGGTGAGGGATTCGTGAGCAGGATTTCAAAACACGACGCGGGCTTTACGCTGATTGAGCTGATGATCGTCATGGCCATCATCGGCGTACTCGCCACGCTGGCCATTCCCAGCTTTGTCGGCGCTCTCAAGCATGCCCGCGAAGCGGTGCTCAAGGAAGATCTGCACGTGCTCCGCGAGGCCATCGACTCCTACACGATGGACAAGCAGAAAGCCCCGCAATCGCTCGACGATCTCATCCAGGACGGCTACCTCAAGTCCATTCCTGAGGACCCCATGACCCACAGCAAAGACACATGGGTCACTGACACCGGCGACTCGCTCCACTCCCTCGATCAGACCGACCCCGGCATAGACGGCGTCCACTCCGGCTCAGAAGAAACCGGCTCCGATGGCCAGCCCTATGCCTCCTGGTAGCTCTGCGCACGGATTCATGCTATCCCCTGATATCTCGACAAGTGAGCAGGAACTGGCCGCGCTCCACCGCCTCTACGCTGCGCTTGCGCGGGAGATGGACCCGGAATCCGGCCTCGGCGGCAAGCTGCTCTTTGCCGGTGAACTCCACCCTGACGGCTGCCGTCTTGTGCGTGCCGCAAATATAGCCGGAGCGGCTTCCATGGCGGCTTCAGCGGATGCGGCGACACTCCGCCAGGCCGTGCGCGACGGCGTCATCGACTTTCTGGTTACAACCCTCGACGAGGCGTTGCGCATTCTCAAGAACGAAATCCGCAAGCTCCAGCCCGTGGCCGTGGGCGTTGCCGCCGCTCCTCTAGTCCTGATCGCGCAAATGCTGGAGCGCGGCGTTCTGCCCGATCTGCTGCCGCCGGGGTCACCGGACGATCCGGAACTTGCCGCCCTCATCGCCCAGGGAGCGCACAGCCTTCAGGCTCAGCCCCAGTCGCCGGAAAGACAATTTCTTGTTTGGCCGATTCCCATTGCGTGGGCGCAGCGGACTGCCGAGTTCGATGCGCTGTTGCTGGATCGTCTCGCGCCCGGCGACCATGCCAACCGGCGATGGCTGCGCCTGTCGCCCCGCTATCTGGGTACGCAGGCGCGGCGCCTCCGCTCGCTTGAATGCGATCTCGAAACTGCTTCAGGATGGTTGGATTGGGTGCGGCAACTGGCCGCAGAGTGAACCTGGTTAGACATGATGTAGAAAGTTACTCTACCGTGCCGGCCGCTTCAATCCTGGCCCAGAGTTCCTTCACCCCGTAGCCCGTCTTGGCTGAAACCGGCAGCAGTTCGTCCAGTTCCAACCCCTTTTTCAGGGCCAGCAGGTTCCGCGTGCGCTCGTTGCCGCTGAGCCGGTCAACCTTGGTGGCCACCACCACAAGTTCCCGACCCTCGGCCCGCAGCCAGTCGATTAACTGCCCGTCGCTCTCCTGCGCCGGCACGTTCGAGTCCACCAGGCACACGCACAACTTCAGCATGGAGCGGATTGAGAGATAAGGCTCAATGAACGCCGGCCAACCCGCTGAAATCGACTTTGAAATCTTGGCGTATCCGTATCCTGGCAGGTCCGCAAACACCAGCTTTCGCCGGTTGTTCTGATCCAGAAGCGCAAAAAAATTGATCGCCCGCGTGCGTCCCGGCGTCTGCGAAACTTTAGCCGCCTTCTCGCCCACCAGCGTGTTCAGCAGGCTCGATTTGCCCACGTTCGACCGGCCTAGAAAGGCAATCTCCGGCACATCCGGAGAAGGAAACTGCTCCGCGGCCATGGCCGAAAGCAAGAATTGTGTCGTATAGCGCATAGGATTCCAGGGATAGCGAGTCCGGCGGGTCAATTGGGTGCCTCAGGGCTCGATGTTGAGACCTGGGAGGCCGATACAGCCATCTTCATTGAGAATACAGGGTAGATCCGCGCTGAAGCCGTCTATCCCGCACTTCGCGACCCGGTTGTTGCGGTTGAGCTACAGCAAAGAAACTTCAAATTATCGTGACAGTTGAACTTGCCATTTTGTATAGTTGCCCCCACCGGCTTCCCCCGGTTTTCCCCAAATGAGGTCCAACTATGCCCGGCATTCAAGACACCGTCAACTCCGTTCTGACCACCACCCAGAGCCTGTTTACCGTCCTGCGGGATGTGTTTCTCGTGGTTCTGTTCGTCGTTCTGCTCGGCTTCCCAACCCAACTGAACTCGATTCTGACCAAGGCCGGAATTTCCCAGCTCAATGGCGGCATCTTCACATGGCAGCAGCAGGCGCAGCAGGCCGCCACGCAAAGCGCCAACGCCGCGCAGTCAAACTCCTCGGCCTCTGACGCGCTGGACTCCGTAAAGTCCACGCTCGACGCCATCGCCAGCCAAAGCAAGGATCCAAACATCAAAAAGCAGGCTGCCGACGCCTCCAGCCAGGCGGCCGGCTCCATCGCGTTCCTTGACAATGCCAACAGCTCCCTGGCCCACTCGGTGGTTACCCAGGAGAAAATGCTGCAAACCGCCGCGCCCGGCGCGCAATCCTCGCCGTCGCCCTCGGCCACCCAGGGCTGGGTCTACATTGGCAAAGCCGACCCCACGCACCAGCAGTGGATGAACCCTCCCAAGCCGAAGATTGCCACAGGCTCGCCCGCCGTCTCAGTCGGCCAGGCCGTCACCTTCACCGATGACATCTTTTTGCGCGCCGACAAGGGGCAGAATCAGACCTACAACCAGGCCGCGATTGTGGGAGCCGTCCGCTCCGGCAGTGCAGCCACCATTACCGAGCTGAGTTTTTCTCATGCCCGCAACGGCGGCGACTTTGTGTGGGTGAAAGTTGCGGCGAAAGCCGGCCAATAAGAGATAAGTATTCACCGGTGTACCCCAAGTCTCGTCCGCCGCGGCGGGAGACCTGGGATTCCACAAAAATAGACCTACTGCCGTGCTGGCTGGTTGCCGGAAATCTCCGTTGCCGGCACTGCGGCCAGCACGTCGTTCTCGGTGGGCAGCACCGTGGGCAGAGGGCTTTCCAGAGCCAGCGCCAGCACCTCATCCATCTGGTCCACAAAGTGCAACTTCATGGCCTTCTTGATGTTGTCCGGCATCTCGGCAATGTCTTTTTCATTGGCCCTGGGCAGGATGATTTCAAAGATGCCGGCCCTGAGCGCGGCCAGCAGCTTCTCTTTCAATCCGCCGATGGCCAGAACCTTGCCGCGGAGCGTGATTTCGCCGGTCATGGCGATGTCGCGCCGCACCGGTATCTTGGCCAGAGCGCTGGCCAGGGCGGTTGCCATGGTGATGCCGGCCGAGGGGCCGTCCTTGGGAATTGCGCCCTCAGGCACGTGCAGGTGCAGGTCCACGTTGCGATAGAACTCGCGGCTGAGCCCCAAAGCAGTGGCCTTGCCGCGTATATAGCTCAGCGCCGCCTGCGCCGACTCCTGCATCACGTCACCCAACTGCCCGGTGATGGTGAGCTTGCCCTTGCCGTCGAGAACCTGCACTTCCGTGGTGAGAATGCTGCCGCCCACCTCAGTCCATGCCAGGCCGGTGACCAGGCCGATTTCGCTCTTCTCATGCACTTCCGATTCGCGATACCGGGCCACGCCCAGAAACTCGTGGATGTTCGCGGCGGTCAGCGTTTCCTTGTACTTGACGCCGCTTTTTACCACATGGCGAGCCACCTTGCGGCAGACGTTTCCGATCTCGCGCTCCAGGTTGCGCACCCCGGCCTCGCGCGTGTAGTTGCGGATGATCTCAAGAATCGCGTCGTCGCCGAAGACAATGTTTTTCTCGCTCAGGCCGGTCTGTTCGCGCTGCTTCTTGACCAGATACTGGCGGGCGATCTCCAGCTTTTCCTGCTCGGTGTAGCCTTGCAGCCGCAGCACTTCCATGCGGTCCTGCAGCGCGGCCGGAATGGTGTGCATGACGTTGGCCGTGGCCACAAACAGCACCTGCGACAGGTCGTAGTCCACGTCGAGGTAGTGGTCCTGGAAGGTGGTGTTCTGTTCCGGGTCAAGCACTTCAAGCAGCGCCGAGGCCGGGTCGCCGCGGAAGTCCGAGGCCATCTTGTCCACCTCGTCCAGCAGGAAGACCGGGTTCTTGGTTCCGGCCCGCTTCATGTGCTGGATGATCTGCCCCGGCAGCGCGCCGATGTAGGTACGCCGGTGCCCGCGAATCTCTGCCTCGTCGCGAATTCCGCCCAGAGAGAGCCGCACAAACTTGCGGCCCGTGGCCTTGGCAATGGACATGCCCAGCGAGGTTTTGCCCACCCCCGGCGGCCCGGCAAAGCACAGAATGGACCCCTTGGGATTTTTGACCAACTGCCGCACCGCAAGAAACTCTAGAATGCGGTCCTTGATTTTTTCCAGGCCGTAGTGGTCCGCGTTGAGCACTTTTTCCGCGTAGTCGATGGACCGCGTTTCCTTGGACCGCTTCTTCCACGGCACGGCCAGCAGCCAGTCAATGTAGTTGCGGCTCACCGTGGACTCAGCCGACATGGGCGGCATGGCTTCAAGCTTTTTGAGCTCCTGAATCGCCTTGTCGAGCACTTCCTTGGGCATTCCGGCGGTTTCAATCTTTTTGCGCAGTTCGTCGTACTCGCCCTTTTCCCCGCGCCCCAGTTCCTTTTGAATCGCCTTGATTTTCTCGTTGAGGTAGTACTCTTTTTGCGCCCGCTCCATTTGCCGCTTGACGCGCGACTGAATGTTGCGGTCCAGGTCAAGCTTCTCAATCTCAATGTCAAGCACGTCGGCAATGCGCGCCAGCCGCGCCGCAGGGTCAAAGATGGCAAGCAGCTCCTGCTTCTCTTCAATGCCGAGCTGGAGGTTTGCGGCGATGGTGTCAGACAGCTTGGACGGCTCGTCCATGCGCACGGTGGCGATGATGGTTTCGTAGTTGAGCGACTGCTGCAACTTGACGTACTGCTCGAACAGGCCGGTGACGCGCGTCATCAACTGCTCCACCGCCGGAGTCATTTCAAAATCGGTTTTGCCGGTGCGCACCGTGGCCACAAAGAAGCCGTCGCGATCGTTCACCTCAGTGGATTTGGCGCGCTCCACGCCCTCCACCAGCACCTTGATATTGCCGTCTGGCATCTTGACGCTCTGCACGATGTTGCAGATGGCGCCGACCTGGTAGATGTCTTTTGCCTTGGGCTCGTCGATGGAGGCGTCGTGCTGGGTGGCGAGAAAGATTTTTCGGTCGCCGCTGAGCGCTTCTTCCAGAGCGCGCACGCTGGACTCGCGCCCCACGACAAAGGGGGTCATCATGTACGGGAAGATCACCATGTCCCGGATGGGCATCATGGGCAGCTTGCGCGCTTCGATTTTTTCGCGGGTTGCGGTCATATTGCCCCCAAAGTATTTAGATGCGCCAAAGAAGTGCTAACTGCGGCGCTGTTGAAGCGGCTCATGTTGGGATTGTACATCGGGGGGAATTGCCGGTGTTTCTGCCGGGAGCAGGAGTGCCGGCGGCACAGCGGATGCCGCCGGCACTTTCCGCGAGGCATTACCTGGGTTTACAGGATTGGATTTTCTTGGCGGAATGGAAGGCATGGCGAATAAAGAAGGTCGTAAACTGGGAATACACTCAAACCTCACCCCGGCGCCAGGAGGGATGTCTTGGATCGTTTTGATGTAACCATTGCGGGCGAACTGAATCTGGACCTGATACTGTACGGCCTGCCTGAGACTCTGCCTCCGGAGCGCGAGTTGCTGGCTTCGAAGATGATGCTCACGCTGGGCAGTTCCTCGGCCATTGTTGCCCATAACCTGGCATTGCTGGGCTGCAAAGTTGGGTTCTCCTCGTGTGTGGGCAGCGACAACTTTGGCGAGATTGCCACGGACCGGCTACGCGAGGCCGGCGTAGATGTATCCACGGTGCATTGCCTCGGCGGCGACGCCAAAACCGGCCTCACGGTCATCCTGCCCCGTGAGAAGTGGCGCAACATGCTTACCTTTCCCGGCACCATCTTCGCTCTCAAGCCCGAACATCTGGACATGGAGTACCTGGCCTCGTCGCGGCACTTTCATCTCTCGTCGTATTTTCTGCAGCGGGGCTTGCAGGCGTATGTGCCGGAACTTCTGCGCGAACTCAAGTCCAAGGGACTCACCATTTCCATGGACACCAACGACGACCCGGACGACCTTTGGGAGTCGGGCCTGCAAAATGTGTTGCCGCTGGTGGATATCCTTCTGCCCAACGAACGCGAGGCGATGAAGATCTCCCGCTGCGACAACCTGGAGACGGCGATTGCGCGCCTGACGGAGATGGTTCCGCTGGTTGTGGTGAAGCTGGGAGCCCAGGGCGCGGTGGCTTGCCGCGGCGCGGCGCGTCAACACTGCGACGCACTCAAGCTGGACGCGGTGGTCGATCCCGTGGGCGCCGGCGACAGCTTTGACGCGGGCTTCCTGAGTGAATATGTGCGCGGAGCCGATCTGGGAACCTGCCTGCGCAAGGGCAATCTGACCGGCGCACTTTCCGTCACGCGCCCGGGAGGCACGGAAGCGTTTCGCGACAGCGCGTATCGCGACCGCTTTCTGCGGGAAAGGGCACAGGAATTCCAGGCAACGTAGTGCAGTGTCTCGGTATTTGGGTTCATTTTGAGGGCGTTCAGAATCAACACAGATGAGCCGTACATTCCCTCAGGGGCTAATGCCCGCCGATTTTGGTGCTGTAGATGTACGGGCTGAAGCCCGTACCCTTCACCGGAGTGAGTTTTTTCGCAAGCTGTTCAGCCGCACGGAAAATGCAGCAAAATTGAGCTTGGCTTTAACCCCTGAGGTTTAGATTTAGACACTGTCATTATTTTTTGAACCAGGCAGGAGGAATATTTGAGCAACTTCGTAGCTCCAGACTCTGCAAGGACGGCCGCCGCCGAATTACTCGCCCGGACGGAAGACGAACAGAAGCGCTCCGGATATTTCCATACTTTGAGGGAGATACTGCAACAGCCGGCCACGTGGCTGGAAACGGGCAAGCAGTTGGCGGCCTTGTCCACCGTTTTGCGCCAAACGCTGACGGGCGTCAGGACCATGGTGCTTACCGGCTCCGGCAGCTCAGAGTACGCGGCGGAATGTGTACGTCTTCCATTGCAGAACGAGTTGTCGATTCCAGTTCAGACCATCGGCGGCGGCGTGTTGCTGACCCATGGCGGCAAAGCGATTGCGCCGGGGCGTCCGGGGCTGATGGTTTCCTTCGCCCGCTCGGGGGACAGCCCGGAGAGTGTCGGGGCAGTTTCACTCCTGCTGGAGACAGAGCCTGCAATCCGCCACCTGGTGCTTACCTGCAACAAGGATGGGCGCCTGGCCACAACCTGGCCCAACGATCCGCGCGTGCGCGTCGTTATGCTGGACGAGCGGACCAATGACCGCAGCCTGGTGATGACCAGCAGCTTTACCAATATGGTGCTTGCCGCGGCTTCTCTGGGGATGTTGGAAGCTCCGGAGAAATTTCTAGCTCTTGCCCAGGGCCTGAGCCTGAAGGCGGATGAGTTGCTGCGGAATCATGTTGACGCCCTTGCGGCTCTGGCTGGCCGCGATTTCCAGCGCGTGGTTTATCTTGCCAGCGGAGCACGCTTCGGCGCTGCACGTGAATCGGCTTTGAAGATGCTGGAGATGACTTCCGGGCGCATATGGGCTACGTGCGAAACGTACCTGGGCCTGCGCCACGGACCCATGAGCGCGGTTCATGCGGATACGTTGATCGTCTGCTGTCTTGCCTCAGACCCGCTGGTGCGCGCTTATGAGTGCGACCTGATTCGGGAGTTGAACCGCAAGCATCTGGGCCTGGTCAAAGTGATCTTCGGCGAGAATATCCCACCGGACCTGGCGCGAGGTGAAGATGCCGTTATCCACTTGAATGGCCTGGCAGAACTGGGCGACGAGAACATGCCGGTTCTCGACGTGATTCTGGGTCAACTGCTCGCCTTCTTCCGTTGCCGCAGGGAAGGATTACAGCCCGATTCGCCATCGAGCGACGGCGTGATCAACCGCGTAGTCCAGGAGTTCAAGCTGCACCGGCAAAACTGAAGAGCACCGCTGCTGTGCGCGGCGGGGATTGGCTTCAGTGGGATTCGCTCAACGCAGGCTTGGCTTTACGGGGGGGTTTGCGGATATCAATCGTAGGCTTGACGGCGTTCTGGCCGGGTAATTGGTCGAGGAGAATCACGTTGAGCAGGGACTTGTGGACCTGGATGCGGCCGTTGTAACTGATAAAGCCGAGCTTGCGAAAGCGATTCATGAAGAAGCTGACGCGTGATCGGGTGGTGCCGATCATATCCGCCAGGGTGTCCTGGGTGATGGGCGGGATGAACTGCTCCACGGCGCCGGGTTTGCCGAACTCCGCCATCAGGAGGAGAATGCGGGCCAGGCGCTTCTCGCTGGAGTTGAAGAGCTGATCGACGAGATCGGCCTGGGTGCGCATGCTGCGCGCCAGCAGGAACTTGAGAAACATGTCGGCGAATTTGGGCTCGTCGTGCATGACGCGGGCCATCTCCACTTTTCCAATCTTGAGAGCGGTGCAGGTATTTGTGGCAGTGGCCGTGGCCATGTGCAGGCCGGCGACGGCGGCGAGCGACTCTTCTCCGACGAAGTCGCCTGCAGATAGCAGCGTGACGGTGGCCTCCTTGCCGCTTTGCGAGACGACGGTGAGCTTTGCCCTGCCGTTCTGGAGATAGAAGACGGAGTCTGTGGGATCTCCCTGGGAGAAGAAGTTCTCGTTGGGCCGCAATTCGACGATTCTTCGACCGAGGCCGGAGCTGGCCAGGAAGACCGCGGGGTCAAAGGTTGAGTGATCGGAAGTACTCATCAATTTATTCCCTCGTACCATCTCGTACCGGGCGGTTAGCTAGCGGGGAGGGTTCATGCCGTCTCCCTATTGAATGCGAGTCGACAGGGAATGGTGCGGCATGATGAAGCCACAGAGGCAATGCGGCAACGGTTCTGAGTCATCGCACTCCCGGCAAGCCGAGGCCAGCAGCGCAGTCCCTTGCTTCAGATGAGGTGTGGGCGCAAACCGGCAGAGGGGCTTTCCCGATACAGAAAGCACTGACAACTGTTCTCTGTTCATCATCGCAACAATGCAAGGCGTCTGTCTGTACCAAAGTGCTCATCACCGATGCAGGCTCAGTTCGGTGTTGCGCAGGTTTGCGCGGTCGCGACGTTGCGCCTGCTTTCATTAGCAATTTCCAACGTTCTTAATACGGTACAAAGCGATGAAGTTGGGAGGCGCGGCGCCGATGTAGGAGTGAGATGGGTTTTCCGGCCGCTGCAGTCGATGCGGAGTTGCATGGGCGCAAGTGCAGGGTAGCAGGCATGGGAATACCGCCGGGAAGAGGCATGGATGACGGATCGCACGGAACTGATTGAAGCCGCGCTGGACAGTCTTCCGGAGGGCATCGCACTGCTGGGCGACCGGGGCGAAGTCATGTTCTGGAACCGGGCGGCGGAAGCCATTTCAGGCTACGCGAGCGTGGAGCTGTTGACACGGCCAATTCCCGAGGGGCTGGAGGAGTTGCTGCTGGACGGGACGCGGTATGGAAATCTGCAGCAGGATCTTAAACCGCAGCCGGGACACGGGGCAGTGGTTCACGCACGGCACAAGCTGGGACACAACGTGCAGGCAATTGCGCGCATGCTGATTCTTCGCGACGGGTTGGGAGGCCGGATCGGAACGGCGGTGGTATTTCATCCCGCGGCGAATCTGGATGCGCTGCCGCACGGAGAGTCGGGGGAAGACGACGATGTGGAGGCCAGCCAGGCGGACATTGAGGAACGGCTGGCGACTGAATTTGAAGACTGTGCACACAGCGACCTGCCTTTCGGGGTTTTGTGGATCAGGGTCGATCAGGCACCGGGCTTGCGCAAGACCCACGGGGCCGGAGCCTGCGAGGCGATGCTGGAAAAGTTGGAACGGGCGCTGGCGCAAGGGCTGCGGCCGTCTGAGGAACTGGGGCGCTGGGGCGACGATGAATTTTTGATCATTGCGCATGAGCGGACGGCAGAGATGCTGGCGGCCCATGCGCAGGGGCTGGCGGGTCTGGCGAGGACGGCGGATTTTCGCTGGTGGGGCGACCGGGTATCGCTGACGGTGAGCATCGGCACGGCCCAGGCGGACCCTGCGGAAACGCTGGCGCAACTTCTCGAACGGGCGCAGGAAGCCATGATTTCAAGTATTCAAGCGGGCGGTAACCATGTAACACCCGCGCCAGGAGGGGATGCATGTTTGCCATCGTAGGGATTGTGCTGGTGTTTGGAGCGATTATCACCGGCTTTCTGATGGAGAAGGGCCACATGACGGTGCTGATACAGCCGGCTGAACTGCTGATCATTGCGGGCGCGGCGACAGGGACGCTGCTGGTGGCCAATCCGCTGCACATCATCAAAGGCGTGGCGGCAGGATTGATGGGCGTATTGAAAGGCTCGTCCTTCGGGAAGGCGCGCTACCTAAGCACGCTGAAGATGATGTACCAGTTTCTGAACAAGGTGCGCAAAGAGGGGCTGCTGAGCGTGGAGATGGACGTGGAGAAGCCGTCGGAGAGCTCGATCTTCAAGAACTATCCGGAGTTTCTCAACGACCATCATGCGAAGGATTTTGTGTGCGACACACTGCGCACGGCGATTACCGGCGGCGTGGAGCCGTTTGACATGGACCAGATGATGGAGTTGGACATGGAGGTGCATCACCACGCGGCGATGCAGCCGGTGAACGCGCTGACCACGGTGGCGGACGCGCTGCCGGGACTGGGGATTGTGGCCGCGGTGCTGGGCGTGGTGATCACCATGGGCTCGCTGGGCGGGCCGCCGGAGGAGATTGGCGAGAAGGTGGCGGCGGCGCTGGTTGGCACGTTTTTGGGGATACTGCTGTGCTACGGCGTGGCCGGACCGCTGAGCTCAAACATGGGCAAGACCGCGGACGAGCACAACGAATACCTGCATGTTCTGCGGGTTCTGCTGCTGTCGTTTCTGAAGGGCTCGGCGCCGATGATCGCGATCGAGATGGGGAGGCGGGCGATTCCGGCGCATGTGCGGCCGAGTTTCGACGAGATGGAAAAGAACTGCAAGGGCGGCGGGGCCGCGGTGGAAGCGGTTGCGGCGTAAAACAGTGAACCCCTTGGGGAGAGACAGGGAACAATGACAGCCAAGACGCAACCGATCATCGTGATCAAGAAGAAGGGCGGCCACGGCGGTCACCACGGCGGCGCGTGGAAGGTGGCCTATGCCGACTTTGTGACGGCCATGATGTCGCTGTTCATCGTTTTGTGGCTGATGGGCTCGAGCGAGAAGGTGAAGAAGGCCGTGGCCGGGTACTTCAACGATCCCAAGGGAACGGCCAACCTGCTGGGCACCACGATGGCGGGGGACGGCATTGCGGTGACTACCCAGGTCAACGACAACATGCAGAAGCTGAAGGAAAAGCTGGAAGAGGAGATCAAGGCCAAGAAGGAACTGGAGAAGCTTTCCAAGCAGATTGAGATCACGATTACCGCCGAGGGATTGCGCATTGAACTGCTGGAAGGCAAGAACGGCACGTTCTATCAGAGCGGCAGCGCGCGACTAAGCGAGAGCGGGCAGGAGCTGGTATCGCTGCTGGCGGCGGAGTTGAAAACACTGCCCAATAATCTGCTGATCGAGGGCCACACCGACGCGACGCAATACTCGACCGACGCCAATTACAGCAACTGGGAACTCTCAGCGGACCGCGCGAACTCCGCGCGGCGATTGCTGCAGCAGGACGGCGTGCGGAGCGACCAGGTGACGCAGGTGCGCGGGTACGCCGACCAGTTGTTGCGGGTGAAGAACAATCCCTACGATCCCTCTAACCGCAGAATATCGATTCTGGTGAAGAACGGAAGCGATGGCACGCCTCCGCCCAACGTGGCGGGCGGCAAGGTTGCGGATGGGCCGGCGGCTGCGGCTCCGGCGGCGCAGGCTGCTGTGAAGCCGCCGGGTTCAACGGCGACAGCGGCACCGGTTCAGACGAAACCGGGGGCGGCGACCGTGGCATCCAGTACCGGCCTGATGGGCAGGCTCAAGGGCATGCTTCCAGGTAGGAAGAAGTAGAGGGATGGTGTACTCTGGTTGGCGAGCCAGCAAGCGTTTACCGGGGGTAATCATTCCATGAGCATCGTCGCCGGAGTAGATTTCGGCACACTGAGCGTACGCGTCACACTTGTCGACAGCCTGCGGGGTCCGATCGGAACCGCGTCGGCGTCTTACCCGCTTCATCGCCGCCGCGATGACCCGGATTTTGCCACACAATCCCATGCCGACCAGATGACGGCGCTGGCCGCGGCGACGCGCGACGTTCTGAAGAGCACGGGCATCGACGGCAGCACGGTTGCGGCCATCGCCATGGATACGACCGGGTCGAGCGTGATTCCGGTGGGCGAGGGGCTGGAGCCGCTGGACGAGTATTACCTGTGGTGCGACCATCGCGCCTTTGCCGAGTCCCAGGAGATTACACAGAAGGCGCATGAACTGGGGTTTGAAGGCATCGAGTGGTGCGGCGGCGCCTATTCGCACGAGTGGGGATTTTCAAAGCTGCTGCACTGGCTGCGCCACAACCCGGAGAAGCGTTCCCGCTTTGTGACCGCCGTGGAGAATTGCGACCTGGCGGCGGCCACGCTGTGCGGAGTGACGACAGTGAGCCAACTGAAGCGCAGCATCTGCGCGATGGGCCACAAGTGGATGTGGAATCCCAAATGGGGCGGGCTGCCGCCGGAGGAATTTCTGGTGGCCGTGGACCCGCTGTTTGCGGGGGTGCGTGCCAAGATGGGCGGCGAGTACCTGACCAGCGACCACCTGGCCGGACATCTTTCAGCCAAATGGGCTGGGGAGTTGGGGTTGAGGGCCGGAATTCCGATCCCGGTGGGCGCATTCGACGCGCACTGGGACGCGATCGGCTCGAACATCCGCGAGGGCGACGCGGTGAACGTGGTCGGCACCTCGACCTGCATTATTGCCATTGCCCGCGAGGTGCAACTGGTTCCCGGCGTGTGCGGCGTGGTGCCGGGGAGCGTTCATCCGGCGTATACGGGTATCGAGGCCGGATTGTCGGCCGTGGGAGACATCTTTGACGGCATTGCCCGCCGCGCCAACACGACCGTGGCCGCGCTCTCAGAAGGCCTGGAAGCTTACAAGGCCGGACAGACGGGACTGCTGCGTCTGAGCTGGGACAACGGCGACCGCACCGTGCTGGTGAACCCGGAACTGGGCGGCGTGACGCTAGGCTGGAACCTGGTGCACACGGCGCAGGACGAGCTGTTCGCGGCAATTGAGGGAACGGCGTTTCACACACGGATCATCCTGGAACGAATGGCGGAGCACGGGGTGCGCATTGATCGCGTGATCAACGCAGGCGGCATTCCGCAGAAGAGCGAAGTGCTCAACCAGGTTTACGCGAACGTGCTCAACAAGCCGGTGCTGGTGCCCGCAGGCATTCCCACCAGCCTGGGGTCGGGGATCTTTGCGCTGCTGGCGGCCGGGACGTACAAGACCATCGAAGAGGCACAGGCCGCGGTCTGCCTGCCGCTGCGCACGGTGGAGCCCGATGCTAAAGCTGCCGCGGTGTATGAGCAGCTCTACCGGCACTATCGGGATGTGTACTTTGCGCTGGGCCCGCGCGATGCGGCGCCGTTGGCGCTTGGCCGCGTATTGCCGGAGCTGCGCAAGATTGCGGCGCAGGTGCGGAAGGCGGACTGAGGTTCGTGGTTTCCCACCCATTTCACGATGAAACTGTGAAATGGGTGGGGCACGGAGCAACAATGCGCGGGGCAAGAAGATTTCTTCAATCCTGTCAGACGGCAACAACGCAAAAGGCCGGAGCAAATGCTCCGGCCTTTTGCGTTGAAGTGAGTATTGCTGGATAAGTTTAGTAATCCAGGCGCAGGCCAAACTGCATACGGCGGTAGGTGCTTAAGACGCCACCGTAGGCGCCGAGCGTTCCGCTGGTCAAACTGCCGTTCAGGTTGATGGGACTGTCATCGAAGCGTACGTTGTTGGGGACGTTATAGACCTCGGCGGCGAATTTCAGGGCCATGGTATCGTGCAGTTTCCAGGTCTTCGACAGAGAGGAGTCAATGTCAAAGTAACCATCGCCGCGGAAGTAGTTGCGGCTGCCATTTTCACCCGGATAAGGCAGGCGCACCGGGCCTCCGGTTGCCACACCGCTGTTGATCGCACCGGGATCGTCGAAGACCTGCGGAGTCCCATTCGCATCGAGATGTTTGCGTACCTTGACCGGGCCAGTAACAACGCCCTGACCTTCTTCGTTCCAATCGGTGGACCAGCCAGGCTCGTAGAGCGAGAAGGGCAGACCGCTTGCCCAGCGGGTCAGACCGGACCACTGCCAGCCGCCGATAAAGGCATCAGCCAAGCTGTTCACGTCGTGGAGTGCGGATTTGCCGCGTCCGACCGGAAGGGCATAAACCCAGTCGATGGTAACGAGATGGCGGGAATCGAAGTCCGAGACGCCCTTGTTCGCCTTGGGGTTCCAGGTATTCTGAATGCCGGTTCCACCAAAAGCGTCGGTAGATTCCCAGTTGGACCGTTCGACAGCCGAACCCATGTCAATGGACTTTGAAAGGGTGTAACCAGCATCGACCGTAAGGCCGTGGCTGGAGGGATGGCGCAGGGTAAACTGCAACGCGTTGTACGAGCTGGTGCCGATGGAGGACCAGGCGTAGAGCGAGGAAAACTGCTTATTCCAGAACTGCATTTTATTTGAATTTGCAGGGTCGGAGTCGAGGTTGAGCAACGCCTGTGTTTCGCCAGCGCCATAGCGAGTCTGAGTCCAGTCGTCGCTGTAAATGGCTTGCGTCGCGCTCTCCGGGGAGTAATCCCTGTTAGCCATAAACGGAAACATGTCTTCAAAGTATGGAATGGGCTGCACTTGTGCGTTAGGGTCTCCACCGTGCAGGTCGGAGAGGTGCGACAGTTCAGCAGCGGCATTGAAGTAGGTTCCGCCGCCTTTTGGATCGGCCAGGTTGACGGGCTCGGCAAGGTCCAACTGTTCCAGCAAATGGCGTCCCATACGGCCTACATAAGCTTCTTCAAAGATGAATCCACCGGGAAATTCGTGCTGGAAGGACGCATCAATGTTGTAGGAGTAGGGCGTCTTGAGCTTGTTGTCGATGCCCCAGGTGATGGCAAAACCGCAGTCCGTGTTATTGGCAGGCTGGAAAGGATACGTAATGGAAGTCGGGTTGCTGCATGACCCGGCCAAAGCTGGAATGTCATGCGCCCCGGTAAAGCGGGGGGTATTCTCAAAGCCGTAATACGAGGCCGGGCTGGAGACGGTAGTGGTAAGACCGAACGATCCATGCTGGTCGAATGAGTCGACAATCCCCTCGCCGAAGTGGTCGAAGTACATTCCTCCGCCGAAGCGAAACGATGTTTTGGGATCCGGTGAAAAGGTGATCGCAAGACGTGGAGCTATGTTGGCCTTTTGCTTAGCCCAGTATCCGGGCATGTGATTTGCCTTGCCGCTGGGCGCAAAGTTGAGCGGATCCTCGAAGGCAACTCCCGTGGCGGCAGCAGCGCCGCGCTTCTGGAACCACGCATCGGTGTCCACGGTCGGCGCTACCTGCTGTCCGTTGGTCTCATAGGGCGTCTGCAGAATGGAGTGGCGCATGCCGAAGGTCACGGTCAGGTTCTGCCGGATGCGCCATGCGTCCTGCAAGAAATATTCAAACTCGTTGGAGTGGAAATGACGGTTGAGGTACGCCCCGTCAATCATCTGCGCCCCGGTGTTTCCTGACCCAACGGTATAGTTGTATTGCTTGTTGGTCAAAGGCACCGTACCCACAAGGGTTGCATAGGCAATCTCGTAGGAATTATCGAAGGAGTGATCGGCGATGAGGTCGGCGGGCGTGTTGGGAAAGTCATACATCCAATATGGATCGGTGCTGGCGTTGGAATAGGAGTTCACGTCCGAGCTGCGGTTATTCCAAATTCCGGTCCAGTTGCCGCCGAAGCTCATGGTATGGGTTCCCTTGGTCAAGGTAAGGGTGTCAGTGACGTTATGAACTGGGACGTTGAAGATGGTTGAATGGATGTTCCCTTGAGGCTGCGTGAGGAAGCGGAAATTAACAAAGTCGCCCTGCCCCGAACCTGCGCCGCGCTGCGCATTGCCCTGGCGAATGAAGCCATAACGAAGATCGTTGACCATGTTGGAATTCGGCGTCCACGTATGACCGGCCGCGATTCCCTTGGTGTTGTCAACGGTTCGATAGGTCGCGGGCTCACCGGGCAGGTTCTCATCCCCTGAGAGGGTGTCTTTTTGGAGGTTGCCGCGGACAAAAACCTGCTGGTGACCGGTGAGTACGTAATCAAGTTTGAGTATGCTGGTATTCTGCGTTTTGGGTTGGGGCGACGTGAAAACGTAGCCAGCGTTGTTGATTCCGTCGCCTGCCGAACCGCTGGTGCCGATGATACCGGCGGTCTTCAGTGGGCTGAAGTATGTTTGGACGTTCTGGTTCACGCCGCAAGCGACGTTGGATGTGCAGCCCGCATCGAGTACGCCGACCTGCGCGGAGGTTAGATAGGTTGTGGCTCCGGAATTGTTGATATAGCCGAGTTGGCCCTGATAGAACTGGGCGGTGGGAACAGTAGCCGTAACGACGTCGCTGATGGCCTGACGCAAACCCTCGTAATTGAAAAAGAAGAAGAGCTTGTCTTTCTTGATGGGTCCGCCAATGGAGCCGCCGAAGACGTTCTTGACATATTTTTGCGGCCTGTTCGCAAGGCCTTGAGAGAGTTGCTGCTGCTTATTGAACCAGTTGTTGGCAACCGTATTGGTTGGGCGGTAATACTCATACAACGCGCCGTGAAATACATTGGTTCCGCCCTTGGTGACCAGGGCAACCTGCGCACCGGAACTGCGGCCCGCGTCGGCTGTGCCATTCGACGTGGTAACCCTGAACTCTTCAGTAGAGTCCATGGTGGAGCGCAGCACGCCGGTAAAGGCTGTCCCATTGATTTGGTCATTGTCGTCCATGCCGTCGAGGGTAATATTGCCCTGATCGGAGCGGCCGCCGTTGACCGAACCGCTGCGGCTGTCGTTGGTGCTGTTCTCTTCAGGATTGCCGAGGTAGAGGACGCCGGGCTGCAGGGTGAGCAGCGAGATGGGATCGCGACCCTCCATGGGCAGCGCCGCAATGGTCTGGTTGCCTACCGAGTCACCCATCGTAGCGTCAGCAGTATTGAGGGTCTGGGCTGTGGCGCTGACGTCCACGGTGATGGTACTGGCTTCAACCGTGAGAGCGAAATTGACGGTGGCGGGCTGGTTGACCAGCAATTCGGCCGTCTCGGTCTGGTTGGCGAAGCCGGTTGCCGAAACCGTAATCGTGTACCTGGCAGGCGGGATCTGCGTGAACATGTAATTTCCGGCGTTATCGGCGGTGGCGTTCACCGTCTTGCCTTTCGCCTTGTCAGCGAGCGTGATTTTCGCCCCCGGAACGAGTGCGCCGCTCGGGTCCTTCACAGTGCCGCGAAGGGACGTGGTTGCGCTCTGGCCAAATGCGAGGGTAGCGGACAAAAGCGTACAACAAAGCATCCATCCCCAAACGGATCGTTTCACGGCAGTTCCTCCAAAAGAATTGCTGTTCATCATGTGATACGGGTGTGGTTTTTGATCTTGTTAACAATGTGCAGACCTCGTGGAGGCCCACAATGGACAATGCTTTCTGTGTAAGAATCGACTCCGCTGGAAGAGCCGCTTGCAATGGAATTCTGAAAACATTCCGCAGCGAGTCATGAGAAACACGGGCGTCATCGGGGAGAAGCGCCCAAGTTGAAATGAAGATTAATTCATTTTCCCGGATATTGACTAGAAATTCAACAAAAATCAGAAGCACAACAAAAAAACAGTCCGGAAAACATGGCAAAAGCGGGTGTGGCTATTGCTGCTGCTGCTGCATTTGCTGCAAATCGATAAATGGGACGCGGGGCTCAGGCGGCTGCTGGGCGCGCTCGACCAGGACACTCCAGTCGTCGGGAATGGGCATCTTGCGGTCCAGGGCGGGCGGCTGCTCGCTGGCCTCGACCTGCACTGCGACATAGAGCTCGCTGTCTGTGCTGCCGCGGAAGACGCCGTGGGTGGGCGGGACATCGGCGTAGTCGCGGCCCACGGCGGTGCGGATGTGGCGATGGTGAGCGATGAGATTGTTGGTGGGGTCGAAACCCACCCAGCCGAGATAGGGCATGAGCGCCTCGACCCAGGCGTGGGTTGCGTCGGGGGTGGAGCGATCGTGGTCTTCGCGGCTGCGATAGAGGTAGCCTGAGACGTAGCGCGCCGGAATACGGACGTGGCGGAGCAGGGCGATCATGGTGTGGGCAAAGTCCTGGCAGACGCCTTTGCCGCTGACGATGGCCTCGTCGATGGGCGAGTCGACGCGGGTGGAGCGGGGCTCATATTCGAAGTAGTCGAAGAGGCGCTGGTTCAGCTCCTGCACCAGCAGCAGCGGATCGTCGCGGCGGGTGACGCCCATCTGCTTGGCGAGCAGGGTGAGGGCGGGTGTTTCGACGGCAAAGGTGGAGGGGAGCAGCATCTCCCAGTAGTCACCAGCCTCGATGAGGTCGTCGAGCGCATCCCAGGCATCGGGGGAAAGAGAAGACGGAACGTCGGGCAGCGCCTGCTGCTCGACGACCGACTCGGCGACGATGACCAGCTGGTTGTGCTCGCCGGGGATGTCAAAGTGCTGGACGGTGTTGCCCAGGTGATCGCGATAGCTGAAGACGCGGCAACGCGGGCTGACGGAAAGCGAGAAGGTGAGGCAGTGCTGGCTGGAGTCAGAGCGCGGGTGCATGCGCGTCTCCATGATGCTCTCGCTGATGGGATGCGAGTAGCGGAAGCGGGTCAGGTGCCGGATGGAATAGAAATTCATGGTCGCTCCCGGTTAAACAGCCAATGCGGACTGGATGGAGTAGTGCACGTAGTAACGGTAGATGAGCTCGTGGATGCGCATGCACTGCTCGCGGACGGTGTGCAGGAAGAGGGCGGTATCGCCAGCCACGATCTCGCTGATGGTGGAGTAGCCGAGCATGGCGTGCAGACGGCCGATGGCCGCGGTCAACTCTTCCGGGGGACGGCGGCCTCCGGTGCGCTGGATGGATTCGATGGCCTGGCGCACACAGTCCGCGCAGTAGCGGATGGCGTGCGGAAAGTCGCGGTTGAGCAGGAGAAATTCCAGGATGCGGTCGGGAGCGACGTCGGCTGTATAGACCTGGCAATACGCTTCAAAGGACGTGCAGCAACGCAGCAGGCCGACCAGTTCAAGGTACTGGTAGCCGGAGCGGTCGCTTTCAAGCGGGCTGGACAGGTTTGGCTGGTAGACCTCAAGCAGCGTGGCCGTGGCGTAAGCGCGCTCAAGGTAGCGGCCGAGGCGGATAAATTGCCAGCCCTGGCCATGAATCATGGTGGTATCGCTTACGCCCTTGAACAGGTGAATGCCATCGAGGATGGAGGTCAGCGCATCGTTGATGTTGGAGGTGAACTGGGTCTGCGCATGGGGCGAGTGCATCTGGTGGAAGAGGCGGTTGAGCCGCTGCCACTGCTCTGAGGAAATCTCCTCGCGGACCTGGCGTGCGTTTTCGCGCGCTCCGTTGACGCAAAACGTGACCGCGGCGGGGTCGAGGCTGTCGAAGACCAGGGTGCGGGCCATGGACTCCAGATCGCCGCTCCACTCCATGCCGGATTTCTTGCCCAGGGCGGCCATCAGGCGCTTCCATCGGGCCTCGGCGCTTGCGCCGCCGGGGTCGAGCATGAGGCTCATGGTCACATCGAGCTGGCGGACAGTATTCTCCGCCCGCTCCAGGTAGCGGCTCATCCAGTAGAGACTGTCGGCTACGCGCGATAGCATCGCAGGTACTCTCCCTAACTCTGTGAATGTCTACTTTTCCAGAACCCAAGTGTCTTTGCTGCCGCCGCCCTGGGAGGAGTTGACCACCAGGGAGCCTTTTTCAAGGGCTACGCGGGTGAGGCCTCCGGGAACGATGTTTACCTTGTCACCGAACAGAACGTAGGGCCGCAGGTCCACGTGGCGCGGCTCCAGGCGATTGCCGATGAGGCAGGGAGCGCGGGAAAAATCCAGCGTGGGCTGGGCAATGTAATTGCGCGGGTTGGCCTGAATCTGGCGGGCGAACTCCTCGCGCTGGCTTGCCGTGGAATGGGGGCCGATCAACATGCCGTAGCCTCCGCTTTCACCCACGGCCTTGACCACGAGCTTGTCCAGGTTGGCGAGGACGTGCTGGCGTTCCTTGTCCTCGCTGAGCAGGTAGGTCTCGACGTTGGGCAGAATCGGGTCTTCGTTGAGGTAGTAGCGGATCATGCGCGGCACATAGGCGTAGACCGCCTTGTCGTCAGCCAGGCCGGTGCCGAAGGCGTTGGTCACCGTGACGTTGCCGGCGCGGTAGGCGTTGAACAGCCCGGCGCAGCCCAGGGACGAGTCGCTGCGAAAAACCAGCGGATCGCTGAAATCGTCGTCGACGCGGCGGTAGATGACATCGACGCGCTTGAGGCCGTCGGTGGTGCGCATGTAGACGACGTTGTCGTGGGTGACCAGGTCGCGGCCCTCGACCAGATCGATGCCCATCTGGCGAGCCAGATAGGTGTGCTCGAAGTAGGCAGAGTTGAAGACGCCGGGCGTGAGCAGCACGATGTTCGGCTCGGGACGGCCTTCAGGCGCCAGCGAACGGAGCGTGGCCAGCAGAAGCTGCGGGTAATGCTCGATGGGGCGAACGCCGTAGCTGTGAAACAGCTCCGGGAATGTGCGCTTCATGACCCGGCGGTTGGTGAGCATGTAACTGACGCCGGAGGGGACGCGCAGGTTGTCTTCGAGGACGACAAATTCGCCGGTGTTGAGGCGGAGCAGGTCAGAGCCGACGACGGCGATGTAGACGTTGCGCGGGACCTGGAGACCGCGCATCTGGCGGCGGTAGTGCTTGCAACTGTAGACCAGCTCACGGGGAATGATGCGGTCGTTCAGGATTTTGGCGTCGGAGTAGACGTCGCGGAGGAAGAGGTTGAGCGCGGTGATGCGCTGGGTGAGGCCGCGCTCGATGCGGTCCCACTCCGAGGCGGTGATCAGTCGCGGGAGCAGGTCATAAGGAAAGATGCGCTCAGTGCCCTCATCGCGGCCGTAGACGGTGAAGGTGATGCCCTGGGTGAGAAACGAAAGGTCGGCGGATTGCTTGCGGCGCTGGAGTTCATCCTGGGGCAGGCGCGCCAGGGTGTCAGCCAGAGCACGGTACTGCGGGCGCAGGTCGCCGTTGGCCTGACGCATCTCGTCGAAGGCCTGATCGAGTGGATAGTCTCCGAAGAGCATCTCCAATTCAGCTGGATGGCCGGCGCTCATAGGTCTTAAGAGGGCTTTCCTTACCGCAGATTCAGGGGCCGGCGGCGGCGAAGGAACGGTAACCCTCCCGGCAGATGCAGCGCACCCGCCCCGTTCCAGCCTGGAAATCTGAACCGGCTGACCCTGTTCATTCGTTTCTATCACGCAGGATATAAGGGAGCCATCAGGAAAAGGTGAGGTGCGAGGTTAGAGAGGCGCGTGCAAGGCACATTTTTCTAGCTTTGCTCATGTTCAGTTGACCCGGTGGTCTCATTGCTCACACGACCTCTTGCTTACGGCCTTCTTCCTCATGAGGAAAAGCTACAATCCGGGTCTTATGGTTTCCGCTTCTGCCAATAAACTCTCAAGCCGCCTGCTTCTTCTTCCTCATACGGACAGGCCGAATCAGGATTTCGGCTGGAATTTTGAGGTGATGATTGAGTTGCCGAATCATAGTTAGGGACAAGGCGCGATCCCGGCGCAGAACTTCATAAACGCGAGTTCGATTGCCGATGATTCCGATGAGAGCCTTCTTGTCTTCGCCTTGCTGCTCCAGGCGAAACTTGATTGCCTCGATGGGGTCCGGCATATCCATGGGAAAATGCGCCTCTTCGTAGGCTTCCACCAAGGTGGTAAGGATCTCCAGACGGTCCGCGTCGGCGGTACCTTCCTCGGCGTCCCACAAACGTTCGATTTCGTGGAGGGCGGCCTCGTGGTCGGCTTCAGTCTTGATGGGTTTCAGTTGCATATTGAATTGTCCTCACATCTATTCTGTCGTATTCCTTGTGCGTTCCCAGCCACTTGATGAAGACAGTGGCGCGCCGATAATCCACCGCAACCACCAGACGATAGGCGTTCCCTTTGATATTGAAGACAACCCGATCCGCTCCGACGATGCTTGCATGTGCATAACTCGCTTTCACGTCGGGGGAATTCTTCCATTCGGCCTGTAGCGCCTCTTGAAACCAGGAATCGAGCGCGGCCTTCACTGCGCGCCGGTCCTTGTGTCCATCCAGCTTATCTATAAACCGAGTCAACGTACTTCGGGCAATGATGCGCACAGAAACACAATAGCATGTTCCCAAAATGGGCACAAGAGACTATCCACCTTAATTATGCAACGTGAATACAAAAGCGGCGCGGCCATGGGAGGCCGCGCCGCTCTTGGTGATGCGTTGTACCGGTTCGCTCTAAAACAGGTTCCAGAGGGACTGGTTGTAGACGGCGTGGTGGAACTGGACCTCGGAGCCTTTGACGATGGTTCCCAGTTCGCGCGGGCTGCGGTTGGCCGCGGCCTGCTTCAGGTCGGCATAACGGCCCTGGACGTCTGCGCCGAGTATCTGCGCAATCCATTCCGAATCCTGGAAGTCTTCAATGGCCTGCTGGATGTTGTCGGGCAGGAAACGGCCGCCGGCGCGCAGGTTGTCGACCGTGGAGATTTCCCCGTCGATGCCGGTCTTGAAGATGCCGTAGAGAGCCAGATACGGGTTGGCGTCCGGAGCTACCGCGCGCACCTCAGTCCGCATGGAGCGGTGGTTGCCGATGGGCACGCGGACCATGGCGCCGCGATCCGTGGCCGAGGCGCGAATCTGGTTGGGCGCCTCAAAGTGCGGGTCAAGGCGGCGGTAGGCGTTCACGCTTGAGTTGAACACCAGGCAAAGATCCAGCGCGCGGGTCAGGATGCGGTCCAGGAAGCTCCAGCCAAAGGTGGACAACTGCTCCAGGCCCTTTTCGTCCCAGAACAGGTTGGTCTTGCCCTTGGAGACAGAGACGTTGGTGTGCATGCCGCTGCCGTTGACGCCGACCACCGGCTTGGGCAGGTAGCAGGCCGTATAGCCCATGTTGTTGGCGATTTGCCGGGTGAGCAGCTTGTAGAGCTGAATCTGGTCCGCGG